>Ga0257110_1001394_pt1 | contig 11438 bp, 14 predicted proteins | sample LP_taG_7_FD_190184 | JGI IMG/M metagenome (GOLD analysis project Ga0257110, IMG submission 190184) | Marine microbial communities from Northeast Subartic Pacific Ocean, Canada - LP_J_2015_P26_10m | ecosystem: Environmental > Aquatic > Marine > Oceanic | place: Canada: Northeast Subartic Pacific... | reverse complement strand
TATGTTTTACAGTTGTTACAAAATTACCTATACAAAAACCCTTTTTACTTAATTTTACTTTAGAGTTCATACTTGACATTTTCTCTTTATAAAAAGTAAATATTTGTTCTAATACACTTAAAACAAAGGTATTTATTGTTTTTAACACTTCCTCTGGGTACACTACCTTGTCATCTAATTTATCATACTTGGGTAAATTACTATTCGATTCTACAATTGCTTTTAATGAATCACTCGATATACTACTTTTTACATACATTAGTATTAATTTATATAATTTGTAATAATCTCCATAAATTCTATTATTTAGAAAGTTCAATAACATTAATTGATTATCATATTGCTTACAATAAATTTCATACTGAAAATTAAAAAAATCTAATCCAAATAACTCTACAGGATCTTGTGTCTTTTCAGTTAAACTAATATATAAATCATTGATTTTTCCAATCGATTTTTTTGTTTTAACCGATAATTTTTTTATCGATTTCATTAAATCTAATATTTGTTCAAATTCTTTTTTGCGTTCTAAAAAATTCTCGTCCATATAAATTAAACATATAAAAATAAAATAATTATAACATATAATAATATGAGCGGTGATGACATTAAACAAGAAAACGACGACAATTTATCTACTGATGGATCAAAAGGACCATCTTTAGTTCAGCCACCATGGGACGAACAATATGAAAAAGTTTTAATTGAATGGGCAGATAAAGCCCAATGTTATAGATGGCTTCATGGAAGATCATACGCATTATATAGAGTTAAAGCTATGTGGTATACTATACCTGTTATTATTATGTCTACCATTACTGGTACTGCTAACTTCGCACAAGAACGTTTCCCTGAGAATATTAAACCTATTGCTGTTATCACAATTGGTTCTATTAACTTAATCGCAGGAATTATTACTACTATTTCACAATACTTAAAAGTTAATGAACTCCTTGAATCACATAGAGCCGCTAATTTGTCATGGGATAAATTTGTTAGAGATGTTAAGATGGAATTAGCTAAAGACCCAAGAGAACATGGAGACGTTCCAGGACAACGCGAACCACCTATTACATGTATGACAAAATTTAAAGAAACATTTGATAGGCTCATGGAAGTCAGTCCTAATATTGAAGATGGCGTTATCGCTGAATTCGCATTCAGATTTGACGAAGATAAAATTAGAATTACTAAGGAATTAAAAGCACGAAAACAACGAATCTTATATGGCGATGAGAGTGGTGAGGGGGTCGCACCATGGTTACGACCATGTGTAAAATTTTGTAAATGTTATGACTGTTTCTCCGACCCAAAGGATCTAGCAAAGAGAGAAAAAAAAATAGAACAGAAAGAAAGAGAATCTAAATGGAAGGTTGATAATCCTAGAAAAAGCATAAAAGATTTTTATGACCTTGAAGCACAATTATTCCCAGAAATGGGAACACCTAGTACTCCCAGAAATAACATCGCACAAAAAGTCAAAGACGAAATAACCAATAAAAATAAAAAAAGTATATCATTGCGAAAACCAGATATATTAGGTGAATTAAATTCAGTCGAACTTGATATTCACCCTTGGCGTGACCAAGAAGAATTGAAAAAAATAAACGGTCCTGATTTAGAAGCTAAGGCATTAGCAAAAGCTGAATTTGAAAGAGATGCCAAAATACAAAAACGCCAGCAAAATCAACAAGAAATTTTACGAGAACAGATACTCGCACAAGAAGAAGAAGAACACCTAATACAACTTCAGAGAATGAAAGACTCTATTAGTAACCGCATTACTAATTATATTATAAAATTTAAAAATAAGTGGCATAGAGTACCATTAGTTGATGATGTTATTGAAGCATTATCAGATATTGATGAAGATGAAGTTCGATCACATGAACTTCTTGTTGATAACATTGTTATCGCATAAAATTATTTTATTTCTATAATATATATGTTTCCTACTAGTGAAATTAAATGTGCGGTATATTCAGCATTAGTTGCTGTTCTCCTAAATCTACTGTTGCCATATTTAGCAAAAGGATATGCTACTAAAGAAGAAGTTAAACCTAAAAATGGTGCTAATACCTTATCATTTAAGGGTCAAATAATGCATATGTTGGTGCATCACGCTCAAGTCCCTCGTTCTAGTTCCATAATTATATTTTCTATTACCTTACTCTCTGTCCTTATTAGTTATAAAGCTAGAAAACTTTTAAACTTTTAAATGAATAATATATTAATCAACTAATTATAATATATTATTTATAACATTTGAGAATTTGACGCACTCTCTATACCCCAATACATTTTTGCAACTGGACTTATTTTATTATCTAACGCAAATTTACATTTCTCCATATCTTCACATGGATTACAAGGTTTATCTACAAATGTAAATCCTGTTACATTTTCTAATTGTTTTGATGATACATAGTGAGGATTTCTTTTTATTTTTTCTCCATTGTTTTCAGAAATCTCATAAGCTTTTAACTCTTTCATGCCTGGCTCACAAAATAATTCTTTATTCGCAAACGTTCTAACGCCTTCGTTGTAATTATTTAATTTATTCAAAAAATCTAGTTCGGGTATTTTATTTAAACATCCATTTTTATTGTATTTTGCTAATTTCACAAAACTTCTTAACGGCAAGGTCGTTTGATAATGTTCTAAATCAGTTGTTTCTTTTCCTATTTGTTTTTTACCCCAAGCCATATTTTTATTTCTATATTCTTTTTCTCTTTGTGCCATTACACATTTTTTTACAGCATCAGGGTAAGGAAACATTCGATGAAGAGAATAGTGTAACCCCTCCTTCTCTGTTATTAATTCTTTCCATCTTAATTTTAATTCATTTTGTAATGTTTCATTTGTCGTTTTTCTAAACACATCTTGTTTTATTCCATCCCATGTTCCTTTTTTTATCATTGTATCATTTGTTACTGGTCCTATATTTTTGCTGGTTAAATCGCCAAACCCTTCTAAAACATTGAAATATTTACAAAATGCAGATAATACTAATACTATTATCAATCCAAATATTATAAATAAATTTCTATCTCTTAATAATTGATTGTATTTCATTACGTTATCTAATACTTTTTTGTCTAGCCTTGCCATATAATATATATTTTTATTTTATTTATAATATTTCAAAATTTACATCTATTTTATTGTAATCCACTGTGAAGACACCATGATCATTTTTTATTACAGCATCATTGAATCCTAGTTCTAATAAATCTTGTGCTATTACACCCTTATATGTTTTACTTATGTCTATACCATCTACTTTATCCATAAAATCTTTATAAGTGTAAGTGTATATTGGTATATTTGTTTCTGATAAACCTATTTGTACTATATTTTCCTTTAATCTCATGTCACACCACCATCTTCTTCTTCTTCTTCTTCTACGAGGTCTAGGTAATCTTGGGGGCATTGATGCTTTTGCTAATGCTGCGGCGGCTGTTGCTTCAGCTGCTGCTGTTCTTGCTGCTAAATCGGATACCTCACTTTTTGTATCCATTGCTACATTATATGCTCTTTCATCTACTGGACCTACAGGACCTCGCACACCACGATCACCTTTGTTTCCTTTATTTCCTTTTACCCCTTGAACACCTTTATCACCCTTAACACCTTGACCACCTTTGTCACCTTGATATCCTTGGCTGCCTTGAATACCTTGAACTCCTGTTTCTCCTTTTTTACCTCTTATTCCTATATTACCTCTTGGACCTTCTGGTAAAATCCCTTCTTCCTTCTCTCTTAATTGAAGAGCATCATTTAATTCTGGATCATCATCTGCTGATCTCATTCCTTCTATTTCATTTTCATCGTCACTTTCATCATCACTGTCATCATCCTCTTCCATCATTTTAAATAAATAACCTAATGCTAAAAGTAATACTACTACTATTAATAATAATAATAACTTATTCTTGGGAACTAGTAAGTTGTATATATTTTTCAAAAGTTTCATATATTATATAAAATTATTTTATTTCATATAATAATTAAAAACCAAATATTTTTGAAAAGAAACCTTCTGTTTCTTCTACAGGTATCTCTTCTGTGCCTGATACTAACATGTCTTCAGTATTTTCAGTTGTAAATACTGGAGCTTCTGTATAATCTTCTGCTAAGGCATTCTTTATTTCTGATACTTCTGCTTGGGTTTGTGCTAAACCACGTGTTAATGTATCTGAATTTCGTACAGCATCTCTTATCAAATCTTCTTCTCTCTCTGAAAATGTTGAAGCGCCCTGTGGGCCTCTCCATCCTCTTTTACCTCTATATCCTCTCTTTCCACGTGTTCCTCGATCACCTTCCTCACCTTCTATTCCTTGAGGACCAAAACCTCCAGCAGGTCCAGCATCTCCCTTCTTTCCTCTCATTCCTAAATCACCACGAGGCCCAGCATCTCCTTGATCACCCATTGGTCCTTCATGAACCATTGCGTTATCATGAGTATGTGACTCCCCTATTTCATGACCCTCTTTTATTACATTACTTGATCTTCGCAATACAAAAAGCAACAATAATAATGATATTCCACAAAGTAACATAAAATTCTTCCTAATTATATCTACAATCTTCTTAACAGAGTTCATTAATTTCATATAAATTATATTATTATTTTATTATTTCTTTTATTTATTTTATATAAATTATTCATTCTTTTTTCCTTTTCTTTTAATTTATCATCTTCTCTTTTTTCTGAGGCTTTGTTATCTATTTCATTCTGTTTTTTTATTCTTAATATTGTATTTTCATATCGTAGTCTTTCAGGTAATTTGTCTTGCTCCATATTATAATCTTTTATATCTTGGTTATGTTGTTTTATAGCTTCTTTCCAATACCCTTTCGGTACTAGGTCTAAATCTAAATCCATTACACCTTTGTGTCCCTTCACTATATTTGATACCATCTACTATTATATATTATCTTATTTATTTATATTATTTTATTCAATAGTCTAAAATTAAGGGGGGAATTTCCTACATCATCGTGTCAATTCATAAATATAAAATACATGTTTATCTAGATCTGCAAAAAAATCTGGGGGAAACTATTCAAGTATTTGAGAAATGGACAAAAAATAAATGTCCTTTTTCAAAATGTTGGGGACTTTCTATCCCAAAAAAAATACTATAATAACAACCCTTAAAATACAATATTGAAAATAAGAGCATTCTCTAGGAAAAAAGCATTTTTGCGATTTTGGACAAAAATGGAGATTTTGAGCAAAAATCTTCAAAAATTTTTGGACATTTTTAAAAAAAGCGTCATTTTTGATGTTTTTTTAGAACAAACAGAACAACAAAAAACATCAGACGATTAACAGTCAAAATATAAAAGCATATATATTATAAATTGACTAGATGTTTTTGATGTGTTCTCATGTTCTTTTACGCTTCAATAAATGTCCATTTTTCGAAAATGTCCTTTTTTCAAAAAGCGATTTTTTAACCAAAATTTTTATTAATTATAATAAAATATATAAAAATATTATTATAATATTAATAACGCAATGGATGCTGAAAATAAAATTCTTGAATTGCAACAAGAGGTTATTTTTCTGAAGGAAGAGTTAAGAAAAACAAAAGAACATCTCAAAAAATATACAGCACCAGCATATAAGAAAGAATATTATGAACAAAATAAAGAGGTTATTAATGAACGAAATAAAAAATATCGACCTTCTTCTGAGAAAAAAAAAGAATATAATAAACGGCAATATTTAAAAAAAAAGGAAAAAGAAAAAGAAGAAAATATTTAGGAATATATTTAGAAAATACTTAAATATAAAATATTTATGAATAGTATAATGGAAATTCAATATATATTCCATAAGGGCAAGCAAAAAAAACTATATTATTGTGCTGAATGTAAATTCAAAAGTATTCATGCTGCAGCTTACAAAGCACATATTCATACTAATAAACACATATACATGTTAACAGGAGATTCTAATTATCAACCTCCAGTTATTCTACAAACAAAAAATGAACTTATTAAAAGATTAAAACAAGAAAATCAAAAATTAAAAGATAGAGTTACTTTTTTTGAAGAGGAGGTTGTAGAAATTATTCAAAAATTAGATGCACAACATAAAGAAGATCTCGCTGAGCATCGAAGAATTTTTTACGAATTAGTTGATCTATATGAAAAAAAATAAATAACTTATTTTAAAGTATTTAGAAGTTTTTTATATGTTCTCTTATATTATATATGACAGAACAAAAAAACACATCAAAAAACATCAATAAATTTTCATGTGAATTATGTGACTATACATGTAGCAAGAAAGGTGATTACAATCGTCATTTAAAGACACGAAAACATCAAATGAGAACAGGAGAAGAACAAACAGAACAAGAAAAACACATCATTTGCGAACCAGTTGTAAAATACTTTGAATGTGAATTATGCAATAAAATATATAAATCAAGAAGTGCTCATTGGGCACATAAAAAGAAATGTAATGGTATTATTGATGTAAAAGAAAGTATTTCAACTAATCATCATGTCGAAAAAGAGAATGATAGTGATGAAATAAATGAATTAAAAAAATCAAATAAAATGCTAACAGAACAAATTAGTAATTTAACAACAGTATTAACAACGGCAATTAAAGAAAAAACGTTAGGAAACACAACAAATAACACAACAAATAATAACACAACAAATAATCAGTTCAACTTGAATATATTCTTAAATGAGAAATGTAAAGATGCGATGAATATACAAGATTTTGTAGATCAAATAAAGTTACAATTATCAGATCTGGAAACCCAGGGAAGTAAGGGATATGTAGAAGGGATTTCAAATATATTTATCAAAAACTTAGATGAGATGGATGAGGATAAAAGACCGATACACTGTACAGATACAAAACGAGAAACACTTTATGTAAAAAATGCTGGTAATTGGGAGAAAGGTGAAACAAGTAGGGACGAGATGAAGAAGGCAATAGATACAATATCAAAGAATAACGTACAACAATTTGGACAATGGATAAATGAAAATCCTCAATGTAAAATACCACATACTCCTAAGGCGGATCAACTTCATCAGATATCTTCTGAACTTGCTGGAAACACACAAGAAAAAAATATAGATAAAATAATAAGAAAGATAGCAAAGGGAACAACAATAGATAAGAACTAAAAGAAATAGAGTATATTTTTAAATAAAATTGATTATATTATAATTTTATTTAATATTATAAGAATAAAAATGGAGGAACATTCGATTCCTGATTATGAGAAACTCTATATAGAGGAGAAGAATAGAAGAAATGAGTTAGAAAAAGAGAACCAAAATTTATTGGTGAAAATAAAATTACTTAAAAATAATCAAAATAAGGGAGAGAAAGATGAAGTATTATTATTAATGGAATTATTCGAATTAAATGAAAGAAAAGAGTATAATAAATTGGTAGATATATTTGGAGAGGAAGCTTGTGATGGTATAATGATTCTGAATATAAATACAAAAAAAGAGATATTAGATATAAGTGAATTATGTAAGGCCAAAGGAGAGTTTAAGGCTGATAGTATGATAGAAATGAAAAAAACAGGTTTTATTTATTGTATATCAATAAAATCAAAAAATGGTGCAAATCCAGCGATTTTAAATCATACACCAAGAAGTGCGAAAGTATTTAATGAGGGAGGAATATTATATGATAGTATAGATTCGCTGGATAATATAGTGATGGAGTATATAGAGAAAAGAGAAAAAAAAATAATAGGAGAGGATACATCAATAAAGACATTAGAAAGTTTAAATGATACTTTGATGGAAAATAAGTTTATGGATGTATTAACATACTTTGTATTTGATGGTTCTGGTAAAGGTGACAGTAAGTGTAAAGCAAATGCGATAATAACTTATGAAGGAGAAACGATAACTTTTATAAAATGTGTAAGCATCGAAGAAAAAATAGAATATATTAGGACCATTTACGATAGAATAATTATATCATTAAGGGATAAAGGTATGCCCAAAGTAATAAATGATGGTTGTAAGAAATGGGTGTTTAATGATAGTAAGATGAATGGATTAATAAAATATAAGGGTAGTTTACATATTAGAATGAAATGAAGTATGCTTAATAATCTGTTTCCCAATAATTTCAGTAAATATAGTGGGAATAGTATTTCCGAGCATTTTCCATTTTTCATTTTTGTTACCAATAAAATTATAATGATTAAACCCTTGTAATTTTAAACCGTCATCAATAGTCAATCTATATTCTTTATCATCAACCCAATAACCATCCCAATTATGTCTATCATTAATAGGTGAGCCCTTACCTCCACATCTTATAGTATAAGCAGTATCTTTGCTGAAGTTTTTAGCCAGATATTGTGAAAGTGTAGTAATATTCTTATACTCATCTAAATCAAAGAATTTATCTAAATTGATAACTTCAATATTTTTAAATCCAACAATAAATAATCTTTTTCTCATTTGTGGAATACCATAATCCGAACATTTTAACACTTTATATACGATATTATAGCCTTCATCTTCCAAGTCATTTTTAATTTTAGTAAAACTTTTACCTTTATCATGATTTAAAAGTGCTTGAACATTTTCTAGTATTACAATTTTTGGAACATTTGTTTTCACAAATCTCATGACTTGTGAAAACATGGTCCCTCTACTATCTTCAAACCCCTTATGTTGTCCTGCTTGTGAAAATGGCTGGCAAGGAAATCCTGCGCATAGTATGTCATATGATTCAATAGTAGATGGTTCAATATCACATATATCGTCAAAAACATCAATATTGAAATTTTCTTTATAATTAACTTTTGCTGCTTTATAAATATCTGATGCCATAACACATTTAAATCCTAATTTTTCAAATGAGTAGTGAAACGAACCCATTCCGCAAAACAAATCAATATATCTAATCATTTTTTATTATATATAATAATATTATATTCAATCAATTTTTTTTGAATTATATATAATAAAAAATAGCAAAGGGAAGAACAATAGATAAGAACTAAAATATAGTATTTCCAGTAACTAGTTCTTGTGCGATCATACCTAATGCACCAAACATAGCGAGTCGTCCATTATTGAGTTCTTTATCTAGAAATAAAGATTCATCAGTAAGATATGAATCAATATTTAAGGAGAAACCAAGGTCTCCAGGTTGATAATCATCTTTAAGTTCAAATGAGTTTGTATATGGATTTTTCCATCCACGTAACATGCTGTTAAATTCTGAAGCGAACATAAGTGTAAGAATAGTAATTTGTCCTTCATATGGTAAATCATCGAATGCGTGAATAGCTGATTTATGAGTAAAAAATTCAGTAGAAGGGATTAAAGTAGATGCGACCATGGCGATGCGTGCGTGTTTTAGTTCAGCTTCACGCATATAATTGAGTCGTGTTAAGTCTTTAGAAAAATTAAGAGGGTCAAAGAATCCAAGTGGTTCTGTTGTACCACGAATAATAGGTTTATTCGATTGTGGAATATTAATATCAGCATATCCTGGAATGTTGTTATTTGGTTTTTGGGTAATCCTAGAAAAAGATAAAACCGAAAAAGGAAGGAGGAGCGAAAAAAGGGAAAGTAAGTTCATTATACATATGTTATATATAATTATTTAAATACATTTTGCTAAATATTTTGTTATCATAACTGGGGTAGTGACGTGGCACACAACAATCCAAATTCTGACGTGGTAGTCTTTAATTATAAATATTAATAATTTTTATAATTAATAATTTAACCAGACATGGTATCTTCTATATCGGAATATACTTGTCCTCTTTCGAAAGCGTTTTCTGGAGTATCTCTATTTTGAGACATATTATATTTCCAATCATTATATAAAGCCATAAAAACTTGTTTATTTCTTGCTTCTTGTGCTGGGTCATCTAAGTAATTTACGTTTTTTACTACAAGTGTTATCATATCAAAAATTGTTTGCATAATAAGTAAATAAACAGATCTAGGTTCTATGTTATCAGTTTGTATTAGAAAATTTTGTTCATTATTCTCGGAACCTTGATGAACGATTCTTAATATATATGAAACCTGATTTAATAAGTTAGTAAAAGTTGTTTTTAAATCATCTAATTTATCATCATTAATTGTACGTTCTCTATACATATTTTCAACTAAAACAATAAATTTATTTAATGGTGTAAGCATAAGTTTTTCAACTTTAATATATTCTTTAATATAATTTTTCATAAATTCACTATTTGGACTTGCTCTCATTCCGCCAGTCTGTTCTTTTAATTTCTGATCCATTTCTTTTAATGTTTCTTCTGTAATGGGTGTGTTTTCTGGAAGAACATCCTTTTTTTCGGGTTGTATTTTAGGTTTATTACCTCTTAAACCAATAAGTTCATCTCTTCCTAAAATTAAATTATCGTAAAGGGCGCTAGTGTCTATAAAATCTTTTGCGTCAGAACCTTCTACTAATTGAAGCTGTTGTTCAACAGCAGTTAAAAAATTAATAACAATTCCAATTTGTATTTTTTTGTTTTCATCATCAGTATTTTTTGCTAATTCTTCAAATTCTTTTCTAATTTCATCGGTAAATCTAAATTGTTGTTCTTCTTCCATATAAATTAATGATACATAAAAATTATATGCTAAGATCGTAAATTAATTGAAGACAGTATCTATCTTCATTTGTCATATTAGGTAAAGATCTAGAAAATGTATTTTTATTAACGATTAAAATATCTCCTGGAACGGTATCGAAAAATTGTTCTTGATTGGATAATTTATGTTTATCTTCTTGGTCATAATTGGTCAATTGACCATAATTAACAACACGATTTTCATGGTCAACATTATAATACTTATCGATAATATCACTTATGTTAGTATTATCTTCTAGTGTATTTGGAAAAATAGAAACAGTTCCCCCGTTTGGAAAAGCATGTAAAGGAATAAAAACATTAATACAGTTAGTTTTAACAATTTCAGTAGGAAGTGTATTTTCTCTAGTAATAGAAATATTAACTTCAGATAAATTAATGGAAAATTTTCTACTAACAAATGAATTATCATGTTCAATTAATGCGTTTCTAAAATTATTATTGAAGTCATCTAATATTGTTCGAAAGTTTTCAAAATTTCTATTATTAGTAGAATTGATAATATAATTGTAATTACCTTGAGTGCTATGATGTATTTTGTGATATTGCTTTGTAGCCTCTGTATTATGTGAGCTATATAGTCCGAGAATTTGGTTATATATATCATTAATGAATTCTGGCGTATAATACTGTTTCAGTAAAAAATGAGTATTGTTAAAATCAAAATGTTCGGTCATTATAAATTATAAATAATAAAAAATAATTATTTATAATTAATTAATTAATGTAAAAGTGAATAATCAGTACTGAAAAGTCTGCACATATTTCTAGCCTCAGGTTTATCTTCGTCAGGTA
>Ga0257110_1001393_pt1 | contig 11440 bp, 8 predicted proteins | sample LP_taG_7_FD_190184 | JGI IMG/M metagenome (GOLD analysis project Ga0257110, IMG submission 190184) | Marine microbial communities from Northeast Subartic Pacific Ocean, Canada - LP_J_2015_P26_10m | ecosystem: Environmental > Aquatic > Marine > Oceanic | place: Canada: Northeast Subartic Pacific... | reverse complement strand
CTATTTGTCCTCATAATCGCAGAAAAACAGAATGTAAAGAATGTGGAGGTAGTAGTATTTGTCCTCATAATCGTAGAAAAAGAGAATGTAAAGAATGTGGAGGTGTTTCTATTTGTCCTCATAATCGTCAAAAAAATTTGTGTAAAGAATGTGGAGGAAGTGGTATTTGCCAACATCTTAAAATTAGATCAAAATGTAAAGAATGTGGTTATATTCCTAAACTTTGTCCTCATAATCGTGAAAAATCAAAATGTAAAGAATGTTTAGCAAATAAAGATAATACAATTCCTGAAATTGAAGAATATTCAAAAGAAGAATATGAAATTATTTCTTTTTTAGCTAAAAAATGATAACATATAATTAATATTTTATTAATGCCTAAGTGTCCTCATAATCGTATAAAATCAAAATGTAAAGAATGTGGTGGTGGTAGTATTTGCCAACATCTTAAAGTTAGATCACAATGTTATGAATGTGGTGGTTCTTCAATTTGTCCTCATAATCGTCAAAAAAATTTGTGTAAAGAATGTAAAGGTTCTTCAATTTGCGAACATAATCGTATAAAATATAATTGTAAAGAATGTGGAGGTAGTAGTATTTGTTCTCATAATCGTAGAAAAAGAGAATGTTATGAATGTAAAGGTTCTTCAATATGCCAACATAATCGTAGAAAATCACAATGTAAAGAATGTAAAGGTTCTTCAATATGCGAACATAATCGCCAAAAATCAAGTTGTTATGAATGTGGTGGTGTTAGTATTTGCCAACATCTTAAAGTTAGATCACAGTGTAAAGAATGTGGTGGTAGTAGTATTTGTCCTCATAATCGTCAAAAAAATTTGTGTAAAGAATGTGGAGGTGTTTCTATTTGTCCTCATAATCGCAGAAAAACAGAATGTAAAGAATGTGGAGGTAGTAGTATTTGTCCTCATAATCGTAGAAAAAGAGAATGTAAAGAATGTGGAGGTGTTTCTATTTGTCCTCATAATCGCAGAAAAACAGAATGTAAAGAATGTGGGGGTAGTAGTATTTGCCAACATCTTAAAATTAGATCAAAATGTAAAGAATGTGGTTATATTCCTAAACTTTGTCCTCATAATCGTGAAAAATCAAGATGTTATGAATGTGGTGGTGGTAGTATTTGTATTCATAATCGTATAAGATCTCAATGTAAAGAATGTTTAGCTGATAAAGATAATACAATTCCAGAAATTGAAGAATATACAAAAGAAGAATATGAAATTATTTCTTTTTTAGCAAAAAAATGATAACAATTAAAATAAAATCTTATTAATGCCTAAGTGTCCTCATAATCGTAGAAAATACATATGTAAAGAATGTAAAGGTTCTTCAATTTGTGAACATAATCGTATAAAATATAATTGTAAAGAATGTGGTTATATTCCTAAACTTTGTCCTCATAATCGTAGAAAATATAATTGTAAAGAATGCGGTGGTAGTAGTATATGTTCTCATAATCGTATTAGATCACAATGTAAAGAATGTGATGGATCTCAAATTTGTAATCATAATCGTAAGAAATCGCAATGTAAAGAATGTAAAGGTTCTTCAATATGCGAACATAATCGCCAAAAATCAAGTTGTTATGAATGTAGTGGTTCTCAAATATGTATTCATAAAAAACAAAGATCAGTTTGTTATGAATGTAATGGTAGTCAAATATGTCCTCATAATCGTATAAAATCACAATGTAAAGAATGTAAAGGTTCTTCATTTTGTTATCATAATCGTAGAAGAACTGAATGTTATGAATGTAAAGGTTCTTCGATTTGTCCACATAATCGTCAAAAAATAAGGTGTAAGGAATGTGGTGGTTTTTCAATATGCGAACATAATCGTAGAAGATCGCAATGTAAAGAATGTGGTGGTAGTGAAATTTGCAGACATCTTAAAATTAGATCAAGATGTAAAGAATGTTTAGCAGATAAAGATAATACAATTCCGGAAGTTGAAGAATATTCAAAAGAAGAATATGAAATAATTTCTTTTTTGGCTAAAAAATGATAATATTTATTAAATTTTATTAATGGTTAAATGTCCTCATAATCGTCAAAAATCAAAATGTAAAGAATGTGGTGGTGGTTCAATTTGTCTTCATAATCGTATTAAATCAAGATGTAAAGAATGTGGAGGTGCTTCAATTTGTCTACATAATCGTAGAAAAAACGAATGTAAAGAATGTGTCGGTAGTTCTATTTGTCCTCATAATCGTATGAAATCAGTGTGTAAAGAATGTGGAGGTAGTGCTTTATGTCTTCATAATCGTAGAAAATCACAATGTAAAGATTGTGGTGGTTCTTCTATTTGTCTTCATAATCGAAGAAAATCACAATGTAAAGAATGCGGAGGTGGTAGTATATGCGGACATCTTAAAATTAGATCAAAATGTAAAGAATGCTTAGCAGATAAAGATAATACAATTCCAAAAATTGAAGAATATACCAAAGAAGAATATGAAATTATTTTAAGAAAAAACTAAGCTGTTTATTTTTTAATTTATTATCCATATTTATTATAATATTATAAATTATTGGTTCGTTTTTAAATATTGCAAGATTTTTAGATAGATTAGACCAATTTATTTTATCTAAATTTTTTAATAAATGAATAGCATTTATCGTTGATGATGCTATTTTTTTTATATCTTATATTTTTTATTAATAGCTTTAAATGAAGCATAACTAATAGTATGCATTGAAGAATAGTGTTGTGGTGCAATTTCATAACCGTATTTATCAAATGTTGTTGTATCTGTATCCATATATAGGTTTATTTTTTGTTTTGAACTTTTTGTTTTAGGAACATAAACAGTATCTTTTACTACATGTTCTTTATATGGTGTTTCTTCAAATTTTAATTCTTGAAGTTTATTAGTTTTTTTACCTCCATTTGTTTTAGGCATATTATTATTTATATCTTGAATTAATTTATTTTTATCTAAGCTTAATATATATTCAACTTTTGCATTAAAATATTCTTTTATAGTATTAAGTAATATTAGAAGTTCTTTATATTCTTCTGTATCTTTTGGTATATCTAAAATATTATCAATTAGATTTTTATATTCTTCTATAATTTTATTTATAATTTTATCAGATTTAAATTTTTCGATAGCATAAATATATTTATTAATAATTGTAGTAATATCATGTTTATTATTTGTATAAATATCATTAATATTTATAATTGTATTAATGTCTTTTTTAAACTTTTCATTTAATACACTGTGTTTTTTTATATCTTCCAATGTTATAGTTTGTACTCCAAGACCATTGAATATACCAGTTGTTTTAAACCAAACTTTTTTAACTTTAAAATCTGTTGTTATTAAATAACTGAGATTATTAATTAAATCAAAATTATTACATAAAATATCTATCATTAAGAAATTAAAATCATATTTATAATCAGGTTTTTTTATTATTGGTGATAATGTATCATCATATTTCCAACCTGTAAATATTTCACCATTACTAAAATCAATTAAATTATATTTAATAATATTGTCTGTTAAAAAATAATAATATATATTATTAATAATTAATTGATGAATAGTATATTTAAGATTTAAAAATAAATTATCAATTTTAGCAGTTTCTGTTAATATTTTACAAATTAAATATTTATTATCAGATGTTTTAAAAACATTATTTCTAAATATACTAATATCATATACAGGATATGAAATTATTTTTAAATAATCATTAGTATAATTAGTAATTTTGATAGGATAAGATGTTAATTTATATTTTGAAATATTAGAATCAATTCTATTAATTAAATTATTAATATAATTTAAATCTGGTATTTCAAGATCACATATTACAAAATTAAAATTATTATAATGAAATACATGGTTTTCTAATATTCTTGTTCCAGGTAATAATAATAATTGTTGTAATGCATCATTAAAATTAAGATATTTGATATTATCTTTATTAATTCTAAATACATATATATATTTATTTTGATATGTACTAGCATAATCTAATGCAACATTAATATTAAAAGACGTAGATAAAAATGATGTTAATAAATCAGAATTTAATTTTCCAGAAGATCCATGAAAAACAAATAATGATTTTTTATAATCAATTTTTAATGAAGAACATTTTACAAATTCAAACATATCAATTAATCTTTTTTTGATAGGTTCAGATAAGGTACTATTTGGATCTATAATAAAATTAGATAATTCTATATTTAAATTTTTACTAAATGGAAAAATTCCATTATTTTTATAAGCATATTCAATTTTTCTCAAAGAAGTAGATAATATATTATAATTTTGATAACTATTTAATCTATATAAATATGTAATTTTATCTATAGTACTATGACATAGCGTTCCTGAAAAATTATTTGATATAATTGATGTATTTATATTAATTTTATTAAATATTCTATTATTTAATAATACACATGTAAGATCTTGACATTCTCTTTCAGTTATATTTGGTATTAATGAACATATTTCATTAAAATATTTTATTGAGTTTTTTTCTTCAATTTCTATATTGGATACAAAATCTTCAGCAAAAACTGTTAAAAATGCTGTAAGGTAATTAAGTTTATTATTAATATTGGTTTCATCTTCAAATGTATGTGCAAAATATTTAGGAAGTGTTTTATTATCTTTTTCAATCATTTTGTATATTTCTAATGAATTATCATTAATATTAATATTATATTTATCATATGGTGCAAACATATATTTATTTTTTTTTAAATAGAATATATATATTCTATTAAAAATTGAATTATTTAATATAATATCTTTATTATCATAATATATAGGATTTAAAATGTCTGTATATATATCATTATAATTATAAAAATCTCTAAAATCAACTGGTAAATTATTTTCTTTTATTTTATTTGTTCTACTAGTTGAATTAAAATGATTAAAAAAAATATCATCATAACAACAAATAGTATTTTTTGTTTCTATAAAAAATAATTTAAGTATGATTTCCATATGTTTATTTAAAGTTACAATTTCAATTTTTGGTTGTTTTTCAATTTTTCTACAAGATTCAATATAAAGTTTAAAATAAATTAAATATTTTTCATCAAGTTCTGAATCATTAAATAATTTATTTAATTTATCATCAGAATAATTTAATTTTAGTTCTTTAAACTTATCATAAATTTTTAAATATTCATTTTTAATTGCTGGTGGTTGATCACATAATGTATTTATTTTTGCTACATTTTCAACTTCTTTTATATTTTTGTCATAATAACATGAATACAAAATATATTTAGTAATAGGACTTTTTTCTCCTATTACTGAACCAGATTTTGGATTTATAATTTGTTGTCCTGTAGTAATTTGATTAATTACATATTTACAATCATTATCACTTAAGCCATTATATTTTTTTTTATCTTTTATATTTTTTATAGTATCTTTTACATGTGAAAAATCAAGAGGAAGTGATGATTTTAATTCAATTTTTGTAATTCGAGGTGATGTTGGAGGTGATGGTGATTGCGGAGGTGGTTGTGTAGGTTTTTTAATTTTTGCACCTGGTGGTGATTGCGGAGGTGATGGTGATTGTGTAGGTTTTTTAATTTTTGCACCGGGTGATAAAGGGGTTTTTATTTTAGCACCAGGCCGTGAAGGTGTTTTTATTTTTGCACCAGGTGGTGAAGGTGTTTTTATTTTTGCACCAGGCCGTAAAGGGGTTTTTATTTTAGCACCAGGATGTGAAGGTGTTTTTATTTTAGCACCAGGTGGAGAAGGTGTTTTTATTTTTGCACCAGGAGGTGTTTTTATTGTTACTCCAGGTGGTGATCCAGAATTTGGTGATAATTGAGGTGGTGTTTTATTTCCAAATAGGTTTCTAGTATTAATAACATTCGGTAAATGTTTCATTTTGTATTTTGTATAACAGGTTTTTAGTATTTTTTGTGTAATAGGACTATGATATACAACTGGTAAACCTGTTCTTGGATTCGTAATTGGTAAATTATTTTTAATATTTTCATAAATAAGATGACATTGTTCTTTAGTTAAATCATTTACATTTGTAGATGTAACCGTTTTTATATGTGATGGAATAGTGCTAAATGTAATATTTGATTTTGACATTTATTTTATATTAATATTATTATAAAATATTAATAATTATTTTTTCATTATTAATTATAATATTATAATTTTTATTAAGAACAAATTTACGATTATTTATTTCTCTAAAATCTTTTAAAGTTTTATAAGATACTTTAATATTTAATTTATTAAAAAATATTTTTGAAATTGATATATATTTTATAGTTTTTATTTCATCTTTTGTATATATACCATAATACATATTATTATCATATTTTAATTTATTTATTAAATTATCAACAGTTAATGTTATTATTGTATTAGATTCTTCTAATTTTTCTTTTAAAATGAAAAAAGCTTCAATCATATTTGTATTATTAATATTTTCTAATGCAGGTTTTATATTATCTCTAATTTTTCCTCTTATTGACCATTTAGGAGTACTATCTAATAAATAAGGAATATTATAATTGTTAGCATATGCTATAATTTCTTTTTTTTGTATATTTAACATTGGTCTCCATATATTTAAATTATTTATATTAGATAAAATTGACATTCCACATAAATTATCATAATTATTTTTATTACCAATATTACTTATTATATTTTCAAAACAATCATCTTTATTATGTCCTAATAAAACATATTTAGGATTTACTGAATTATACATATTAAATCTTATTTTTTTTGTTATATCTTCATATAAATCTCTTAATCCATTATTTAAACATTCATTTCTTGATATTTCATCAATAGTTCTATATATTAATTTAATTTTAAGATAATTACAATAATATTTAATAAAATCTAATTCATCTTTAGAACTATTATTATTATTATAATTAATATGTATAGCTATAATATTTTTATGAAATTTATGTAATATATATAAAATTACCATACTATCAACACCTCCTGATAATGATACAACTATTAAATCATCTGTTTTAATTTTATTATATTCAATTTTTATTATTTTTTCAATATCTATTGTAGAATAATAAAATGTATTATTACTTAATATATTTTTATTTAAATCATTAAATTCTTTTATATTTAAATCATTATTATCATATATATTTATAATTTTATCTAATGTATTTTTTAAATATTTTTTACATGTAATTTTATCTATTCCAATTGAAATATTATATAACATAATAAATTTTTTTATAATATCTTTAATATTTTTATTTATATGTCTAAATGGTAAATAAATAAAACATAATTCATTAATTGTAAAATTATTATAATTTTTTAACACTTTTTCTGATATTATTGTAGCTTTTTTTGAATAAAAATCAATATCAAGAATATTATATATTCTACAATAATGTCTTGGTAATTGATCATATACAATAATTAATGCAATTAATTCGATTTTTGAATAATAATCATCATTATTATCTAATAATGAAATATATTTATCACATAAATATGTATCAAATTTTAAATCACATGAAAACCAATACTTTTTATTTGAAAACCAATCATAATATAATTCTTTTAATAAACTATTCATATAACATATTAATATAATAATTTTTATATATTTTAATAATATATATTTGGCATTTCTTCATTTTTGAATATTCCAGGATTTTTTGAAAAATAATACCAATTTATTTTATCTTGATTTTTTTCTAATAAATTTATTGCATTAAAATTTAAAGATAATTTATACCAATCTATTTTATCTAAATTTGTTTCTAATAAATTTATTGCATTTTCATTTTCTGATAATAAAATCCAATTTATTTTATCTTGATTTTTATATAATATATTAATAGCATTTTCATTTAAACATAAATTACTCCAATCAATTTTATCTAAATTTTTTTCTAATAAATTTATTGCATTTCTATTTAAACTTAATATTTTCCAATTTATTTTATCTTGATTTTTATATAATATATCAATAGTATTTTCATTAAAACATAAATTAAATAATAAATATTTATCTTGATTTTTTTTTAATAAATTTATATTATTAGAATGTTTAACAAATTCATTCCAATCAATTTTATTTTTATTTTTTTTTAATAAATTTATTGCATTTTTATTTTTAGATAAATTATTCCAATTTATTTTATCTTGATTTTTTTCTAATAAATTTATTGCATTTCTATTTAATGATAAATTATTCCAATTTATTTTATCTTGATTTTTTTCTAAAATATTTATTGCATTTCTATTTTGGGATAATACATTCCAATTTATTTTATCTTGATTTTTTTCTAATAAATCAATTCCATAAATATTTTTTGATAAACTATTCCAACATATTTTATCTTGATTATCTTTTAATAAATCACTTCCATATATATTTTTTGATAAACTATTCCATTGTATTTTATCAATATCAATCCAATCTAATAAAACTTTTTTTTTATAATCTAATATATTCCAAAAAAAATATAAAATTATATTTTTTACATTTTCATTAAATTTAAATTTTGAAAAAATTAATTTTACTATATTAAATTTTCTTACAGCTATACTCATTATATAATAAATTTATATTTTTTTATATATTAATAACTTTCATTATAATTTATTAATAAATTATATATTAAATCAAATGTTTCTTCTATTTCAAATATTTCTTTTGCACCTGTTAATACTATTTTTCCACTTGTAAATATAAGAATTGTTACTTTTGGACTTAATATTTTATAAATTAAACCTGGAAATATTTCTGGTTCATAACATGAAAATTTTGAATTATCTATTTGAAATTTTTCTAAATTTATTTTAAAATTAAAATTACTACTCCCTACTATATTTTGAATTTTTAAATTTTGAAATTTTATATCAAATCCAAGTTTTTGAATAATTCTTCCAAATTTTCTTGCTGCAATTTTATTATCATTAATAGATTTTGTACCTGTGCAAATCATTTTACCACTTGAAAATATTAAAGCAGTTGATTTTGGTTGTTTTATACGCATTATTACTGCTGGAAATCTTTTTGGATTATATTCTGCATTTCTTGCATGTAATACAATTTGTCTTAAATTTAAACTATAATTAAAATTTGTTACAGATACTATATTTTGAATTTCTAATATTTGTTTATTATTAAATTCCATTTTATTTATAATTTATAAAACAGTCATTTTTTATTATATTATATTTATTATAAAAAATGGATGGTAAATATTTAGTAGAAAATTTAAAAGATTTAGAAACATTTAAAAACATTATTAAAGATCAAATATTAGAAAATAAATATAATAATTTTTTTGAAATAAATAATGATAAATTTATTGAATATTTAGAAAAATATAAAAATAGTAGATCAATTATTGATACTTCTAAAATAAGTACAGATATATTTAACGAATTTACATCTAGGGATAAACCAATAATCAAAGAAAATATATATAAATATAGTAATTATCATACAAAATTTGAGTCTAAATCAAATGATATTAAAGATTTAATCAAATTCATTTTAACAACTCACTTAAATTATAATGAAGAATTAGATGAAAATCAAATTCAATATATATATTTAATGTTAGCACCAAGTAAATCAATAGGTACTGGTAATATTACTAGTAACACCAGAAATTCAGAATATTTTAGATTAAGTGATATATTTAATTTTATATATGGTGGAAAAATAGAATGGTTTCGAAAAGGAACTAATTTTGGTATGAAAATTATAGAAAATACGAATAAATTTAATTTTATGTTTTTAAATTTTAATAAACCTATTAAAGAACAATTACCTAAACCTAATAAAGAAATGGGGTTTATTTTTCCAATTAATAATGATGAATTAATTGAAAGTATAATTAATGCAACTTTACTTTTTGAATTTATTGAATTAACTGTTGATTATATAAAAGATGAAGATTCTACTTTATTTGATTTAAATAATCAAAAAACGTATATAGTAAAAAATGATAGTGAAATATTTAATTTTATTGAAAGAGGTATTAATTTTAATTACTTAATAGATTTTGATGCAAATCGAAATAAAGGAGAAAAAAAAAATATAAAACAAAATGCACAACTTAATTTAATTAAAAAACCTGAAAATGATAAAATTAATAATTTTATTTGTTTAGCAAATGATCATAATATTCAACAAACAAGAAATTTATATAAAAATTTATGTTATCATCCAAATATTCTTTATTATAATTATCCTGAAACAAAAGACGATGATGATTATGATTTAAAATGGTTTCTTAAATTAAAAAAAACTAATAATAAGTTATATTCTTCTTATAATCTTAATACAAAATCATTAGAAAATATATATAATCAAGAAAAAATATCATCATCTGGAGATGTATCTTATTCAAAAAATAGAAATGATATTCAACAATTAATGAAAGAATCTGATATAATATGTTTACAAGAAGCAAATAAAAAAGATTTTGAGTTTCATAAATTAACTGAATCAGTTAATTCTGTTAATAAACCAATTAAAATTAAAGTTGTTATTGATAATGATTTTAAAAAAGGATTAAAATCTAAAAATATTAAAGAATTTTTAAGAACAAATAATATTGAATATTTAGATAAAAAATTTTTTATTAATATATATACATCTAAAAAATATACTGAAAATGGGTTATTTTCTGATAAAAACTTAATTTATGTATCAAATAGACTTGCTTCATATCAAGATAATGATGGTACTAATAAAAATTCTATTAAAAAATTTAATATAACATTATTTAGTAATAAAATTAAATTGAAAGATAATGATATATATATTGGAAAAATTGGAAATGGATGGGATTACACACATACACATACATTTACTGCTATTAAATTAAATAATGATGAATGTATTATAAATATACATTTAGATACAGATGATAGTAAAAGAATTAAACAAACTGAATTAAAAATTTTATTTAATAAAATTATATCAAGAAATAAATTTTTTGATAAAATTAAAAAAATTATAGTTACTGGTGATTTTAATATGGATACTGTTGATATTATTGATATACTATATTCACAAATAAAATCATCTTTTTATATTAATAAAAAATTTAGAATATTATTAAATAATATTGTTACTGGTAATAAAACTGCATTAGATAATTGTATAATTATTGAAGAAAATAATGAAAATAATAAATGTGATCCTCCCGTAATTTTTGAACCAGACATTTATGTTACAGCAAATAAATATCATGTAAATGTTGATTCTATAATAATGTATAAAAATAAGTCAAATACAAAAATTATAGTTAATGATGAATCCATAAAAAACGAAAAAGAAAAATTATCAGATCATAGTTTAATTTCTTATTATATTCATACTGATGATTCACCACAAATATTAAAAAAAAAAAAAAAAAAAATTAAAAAATTAAAAAAATAAAA
>Ga0257110_1001392_pt1 | contig 11445 bp, 5 predicted proteins | sample LP_taG_7_FD_190184 | JGI IMG/M metagenome (GOLD analysis project Ga0257110, IMG submission 190184) | Marine microbial communities from Northeast Subartic Pacific Ocean, Canada - LP_J_2015_P26_10m | ecosystem: Environmental > Aquatic > Marine > Oceanic | place: Canada: Northeast Subartic Pacific... | reverse complement strand
GCTCTCCAGCGGGTTGGCTCCGAACATGGCGAAGAACGCGAGGAGTAGGAGTGGAAAGTAGAGGGTTGGCATGGTGAACAGCCCGAGGATGGACACCGACGCGCCGGCGTACCCTTGCGACGAGCGCGTGATGAGGACGAGGAACGCGCTTAGGATCCCGGGTCCGCAGAGGAACGCTGGGGACATCACGGACGGCGCGAGGGGCGCCACGAGGATGGCGAGGACGCAGACCCCCGCGTTCGTCGCGACGATCGCCAATAGAAAGTAGCAGAGGATCCTGATGCTGCCCCGCTCCTGCTCCCACGCGCTGCCCAGCCTGTACAGCACGAAGGACATGATGAGCGCGTTGATGAGTCCAGGGACGTACGCGATGGACGTCGCCAGCCTCCACAGCTGCCCCTTGCGGATGATATCGTACGGGGAAGCCACGAGCAGGTCGTCGACTCCGAATATCGGGTTCAGCAGACAGATGACCCACGTCGCCGCCATCATGTGCCTCGTGACCAGCGGCGTGGCCAGAAACCGCTCGCGGAGCACATCTCCGTTCGCGGACATATCAGCGCCGCGCCGTGACTGGGGTCCTCTGGGTCACCACCGTCGCGCGCCTGAGATTGTGTCGACGGCCAGGCCAACGGCAAACAAAAACACAGCATCGAGAAACTCGACACGAGATTGTTAACTCTGGCATAAGCGACCGCGCGAGCATCGCGGGGAGAGAGGACGGAGTATCGGCCGCGAGCGGAGCGAGTTCGTGGAGTCGCCATGGCCGATACGCCGCTCGTCGTCGATGCGCTAAACTTCCTCACGCGATACTTCATGCCCGTGGACAAGCTCGGGAAGAAGACACCCGCCTGGCGTCTGTTGGCGGCGACGAAGACCATGGTGGAGGGCTTCCTCGAGGCGTGCGCGGCGTCGGGCTATTCGCCTCACTTCGTCATCGACGCCGGGTGGAAAAGCGACGAGGCTGCGAAGAAGTGGACCAAGCGCAGGGAGGCGGAGTGTCGAAGAGGGGAGCGGGCCATACCCCTCAACGCGGATACCTTTCTCGCCGAGCTCCTGCGCGAAGCCGGCGCGCCCGTGTACCAGGTCGAGGGCGAGGACGGCGACGACATCGCCGCCGTGCTGGCGTACACGCTCGGGAAGAACAGCCTGATACTGAGCGAAGACCGGGACATGTTCAGGTACGTCTTCATCGAGGATGCGGGATCCCGGGTCATGGTGGACTTTTCCTTCGAGGTCCCGGCCAACGGCGGCCCGGTGACGCTGGTGTTCCATCCATCCACCACGCAGCGCGTCAAGGACGGCGTCGCCGATAGGACCCTATTGGACATGCCCACGTGTGACATCGCGCAGTGGAGTTCACCCACGAACAAGCTATCGGTGGTGACCCATAACCCGCGAAAGGGATACGTCCGCGGGTGCTGCTCCCCGTGGACCCGGAAGTTCGGTAACTTACACGGCATCACGCGGCCGCTCCGTCTGGCGGCGTATCACGCCCTGGGGCACACCACTGGGGTGTTCGAGAAGTTTCCAGAGTGGAACGACGACGGCGAGTGCGTGCGGTGGGAGGAAGGGGACGTGACTCCGGACCCCGATCCGGTTTTGGTTGAGATGCTGGGCAGGCCCGCGGAGTGTCTCGATTGGCTGACGAAGCGCGACCCGGGCGCCGAGGACGATTCGTCGCGAGACGGGACGTTCAGGTGCTTCGCGCGGTACGGGATCGTGGCCGAGATCACGGCGGCGGTGAAGGGTGGGTCCGCCACGGTGTTGAGTCAGATGAGGGAGCTGTGCGACGGGAAGTTTGAGGGTTTCAGGGGCGGGGACGCGAAAGAGCGGTGGCCGCCGACGGACAGGGTATGTCACCGGATTCGGTGCTCCGAGCGGGGATGCGGCGCGAGTTTCGTGGTGCCCGCGGGGGAGAAGAAGTTCCTGGCGGAGAAGGGGTTCGGGATGCCCAAGAGGTGCAAGCCGTGCAGGGAGAGGGCGAAATCGAGGAGAAGTCCGGTGGGCGGCGGCGGGACAAAGCCGAGGGATTCGCCGCCGCTCTCGGTCAGCGCCAGGCCGTTCAGGCTGACGCCGCCTCGCACCCTACCCCCTCGACCGAAACCCGCGTCGGAGGTTGAGACAATCACGAAGAAAATGGACGAGTTGAAGAATTGAGCGGTTGAAATATCGTATCAGTAAACGCCTACGCGTTCACTCACCCGCGCTCACCTCCGCCACGCTGAACGACCAAATCTGAAGCGCGTTCGTCGGTCCTTCCACCGTATCGACGTCACCCGCCCCGTCACTCGCGTTCCCATCCGCGGGCGACCTAAAGTGCCTGTGCCCCGACGCAGACGCGCCGCGGGGATGTTTGAGCGCCGAACCGCTCGAGACAAACGACGACCCCGGGTGAAACGACCAGTCGCTCACCGTATCGCCGCTCGCCCGCCACGCGCCAACCTCCTCGCCGTCCCGCAGGTCGTACGCCCGCAGGCACCCGTCGGTCCCGCCGGTCACCAAGTGCCGTCCGCTGAACTCCACGTCGAACCCGATGCGCTGGTTCGTTTTGTCCGACGCTCTGCGCATCCGATACAAACACCCGGCATCCGGGTTCCTCACGTCCCAGCACAGAATCTCCCCGTCACGTCTCGCGCCCGTGTACAGGTACGTGCCGCACGGCGACCACGTCAAGTGCGTCACCCCGCCCCGGCCGTGCCCGCCCCTCAACACCAGCGCCTGTTCACCGGTCGACTCGTGGTAGACGCCGACGCCGGGTTCGCCGTAGGAACCGCACGCGAATAAACCACCGGCGGCGGGCGACGTCGCTATGCACGACACCAGCCCAACCTGCCCACTCCGTCCGTCCACGCCGTACTCGCCCCGGCCCCGTTTCTTCTCCAGGGTCCGGTACACGTCGCAGGTCCGGCCTGGTCTGGAGAGGTCCCATGATCGGACGCAGTTTTTGTACCCCGCGAGGAGTTTGGTCCCGTCGGATGAGAACGCGACGGAGAGCGCGGCGGTTGGTTCATCGAGGTGATCGTGCGCCACGTAGGATGCCCGCACGGACCCGGTCACCGCGTCCCACAGGTGCACCGGCGTCGCCCTGGACGTGGACGCGAAGACGCACGCGCCCGGGTCGTTCGCGTTCATCCCCGGGTACCAGGCGTAATCGTACACCGATTCCCTCTCTTTGATCCTCAGCGCCGGCCAGAGCCGGTCGGCGGGGAGGCCGGTCGGGCCTATCGGGTCCCCGGCTGAGGACGGTACGTCGTCGATGTTGTTCGGGATGTCGTACACGCGGAACGTGTTGTCCTCGGCGCCGCACGTGAGGAGGCAGACGCCGTCGGGGGACCATCGCGCGCCCTTCAGGTGGTTATCGTGCGGGATCCAATCGTGCGTGCCCGACGACGACGCGCCCTTCCGTCCCGCGTTGACGGCGAACTCCGTGGTCAAAGTCAGCGCCGACGTGGGAGCGGATGCGTGTGTCGAGAGGTCCAGCGCGTACAACCGGATGGACCGCGGATCATCCGGCGTGACGGCCTCCGCTGCTGCGTTGGGTACATTGACGGCACCCTGCTGGGTTTTCTCTTCGACGGGGGGCTCGTCGGCGGGGGGCTCGTCGGCGGGGGGTTTAGGGACCTCCTCCGGTTTAGGGACTTTCCTGGGGCGACCCCTGGGTCTCTTGGGACCCGTGTATGCCTCCTTCTTCTTCGGCGGCATATCGATCGGATGGCGGTCCTCGACGGCCTTGCGCCTGATCGACTGTGGATTCCTCACCGCCGCTTTTCCGTCCCAAATTTTATGACTTTGATGCTCGTGTTGAGAGCCGTCTGACTATTTGGGCATACGTATTTGGCGTAATTCGTTAATGACCTGCCTAAATGCGCCGTACGGAAACACGGCCATTTCTATGAAATACAATCTCCCACCTTGTCTATTTGAAATCCGATATACAGAGGGCGCTCGGCACTAGCAGAGGGGTCGCGTGAGGGGGCACGCGACACCTCGGGGCGGCGCGAGTGGTGTATCGCGAGGACCGCCGACATGACAAAGGCGGTGGAGCCCCCGCCGAGGCCCCGGCGGGACGTCACGGACAGGGCGGGCACACTCCAAGGGCAGCTTCGCGCGCTCGCAACGCAGACCATGCGTCGCTCCAGATCGTCGGCGCGGGCGTCCACGTCGTCGTCGGGCGCGCGCGCTGAGGGCGGCGACGTGGACGCCGCGAACGTGACGAAACTGCAGAGGCGCGCGCTCGAGGTGCTGCTGCGCATGGACAAGGACGTCAAGGTGAACGAGCCGTCGTCCGCGGAGGAGCGAGCCGAGGCCAACTCGCTGCGCCTCGGCGCGGCGCTGCTGAGGATGCGCGGTAAGGGCGACGGCGACGGCGCCGACCTCCTCGAGGGCCTCCACGACGCATTCATGGGCAGGCGATCCGCGTACCTCCCGCGGACGCCCTTCGCGGACGGCGCGGGCGGCCCTCATCCCGCGCGGGCATCCGACGGGAAGGGCCGGCACGCATCTCGCACCCACGGCTTCGTCTACGACGACGCCGACGGAGCCACGCGCTTTGACGACGCCGCCTCCGTGTCCGTCGCCGAGCACGCGGCCACGATGTCGCTGCTGCTGGAGCTGGCCGGGACCGGCGGGCGGCGTCCCAGCGCCGCCGCCGCGAGGAGCGCCTTCAGGCATCTCGCCGCGGGCATCTCGGCGGAGACTTCGGGAAAATATTCAAACGACGTCCAGGGTCCCGAGGTTCGATCCGCACTGGACGAACCGGACGTGGACACCGCCGCGGCGCAACGCGCGGCGCGAGCGGCCGACTGGCTCAGGCTCGCGCCCGCGTCGGAGCTCGAGGCGACGCCGTCGCTATCCTTCGGCGCATCTCGAGACATCGAGAGGCCGGCGGCGAAGATCGATCCTTCGGACGCCGTAGTCGCGGCGGGGAGTCACGGGAGGTCGGACTCGGCGTACGACCTCGCGGAGATGGCCCGCGCGCTGGAAGCCACGCCGAGCGCCGGCGCGCTTTCCTTCGGCGCGTCCTCTCGGGACTCCCAGTCCGAGGATGGATTCGCGGATCCGTTCGCGTTCGCGAGGAGACCGGGCGGGTCGCGGCGGCGCGGGGATGGTTCGATGTCATCTTCGCTCTCCTCGTTCAAGCCGCTCGCGCTCCCGCCGTGGGGCGAGGGAGGCATGCTGGACGGACCGAGCGACGAACCGACGACGACGGGTGGCTTTTCATTCCACGCGGGCATGGATGAAGACACACACAGCCCGGGCGAAGAGACGCGAGGAGACGAAAAACACGGGGATCCCGCCGGGGACGAACACGACGCGGCGTGTGTGACTCGCTCCTCGGCGTGGCTCGCCGCGGCTGAGGACGGCGAACGCGGCGATGCGGTGTTCGGGTGGGACGTAGCGCCCGAGGCTAAACCGGCGTGCGGCGCGTTCATGAGCCGACCGCCGGATGCGTTCGGACGCGCGTACGACCGACACCTCCGACCGGCGCGGACCCTCTTCGGAGGGGCCAAACCCGCCGTCGCCACGGAGGAGGAGGTGGTGCACGCGGCGCGGCGGGCTCTCGCGGGTGGAAGCGCGAGTGCGGCGGGTCTGAGAAACCGTAGGACGCCGCTGAGGTTGCCGGCGGCGGGTGCTGGGGTCGTGGCCGCGACGCTCGCGCCATTGGCGAACGCGGCGGAGCAAAGAGCCGAGCTCGAACGGTTTTTGGCTCGATCCTCCGGCTTTGGATCCTCGGGCTTTGGCGCTGACGATACCGGTACCGGGACCCGGGGACTCGCGCTTCAGGCGGCGTCGCAGGCGGTCCGCGGGGTGCTCAGGGCGCAGGCTGCCGCGCTTCACACGCTCCCGGCGGCTGCGGCGGCGCGTAGATCCGCCGAGCGCAAAGCCGCCGACCCGCTCTCGGCGCCGTACCGCCGTCACGAAAGCGCCGACTCCGCCGACGCCAACTCGGAAGTCGAGTCATCCGGCGTGACGCTCCTCGAGGCGTTGGCGCACACCCGCCGGCTGCGCGCTCAGCTCGCGTCGCTTCGCGGGCTGTGCCTTCACCCGACGGAGCCGTCGAGCGGCGTGGAGTTCATCGGACGGCTGGTCGACGCGCTTCAAGCGGGCGGCGGCGCCAACCCGGGCGCTCGGCCGCTGCTTCGGTACCTTGCGGCGGCGTCCACCCGCCCGGCGCTCGCGCAGCTGGAGTGCTGGCTACACCGCGCGGACGTGGACGACCCGCACGATGAGTTCGTCGTGGTCACCGCACGCGGCTGGGGATCCGCGGCGTCGGTGTTGGAGTATTCGCCCGCGGAGGCTGGGATAATGGAGTGGAGCGAGGCTGAGTCCTCGGGCGCGACGCGGGTTCTCATCGACCCGGAAAATGAGGAGAGCGACGGGCCGGTGGACCTCACCCGACTACCTCCGTGGGAGGGCGGGCACCCGGGACGCGCGGGCGGGGGCGGGCACGTCACCGCGGAGGCTGCGTGGCTTCGGGTGGATGACATGACTCTAGATGACGAAAGGATGACACGAGAGAGTCATCCCTTGCTCGGCGGTTTGGAGCGTAAGGTGTTGGCCACTGGGGTGCAACTCAGGGTGCTGCAGCGCCTCCCGCAGACCGCCGCGTTCGCCGCGCGGATGTCCGCGTCGGTGGATGCGTCCGATGGGAGCGACGGGACCCCGCCGTGGACCCTGGCGTTCACGGCGGCTGAACTGACGGAGGCGGCGTCGCGCCGGGGCAAGAGGACCCGGTCGCTGAGGGCGGCGGCGGAGGAGAGTTTGAGGGCGATGGCCGCGACGCGCGCGGCGTCGGGTGCCCGCACCGAGGCTTTCCGTCGCGCGCGGAGGGCGGCGGCGATCGCGCGTAAGCTCGAGCGCGAATCCGTCGTCGCCGAGGCTAGGGAGGAACTCCTCACCGGTTTCGCCGATCGAATGGCGGAGCTGGTGGCGCGGCACGAGCGGCTCCGATGGCAGCGCAAGAGGCGCGCTCTCGGGGGCCGGCGACGGGAGGAGTTGGAGTCGCGAGCCGAGCGCGACGAGGAGATGGTGCGAACGGAGCTCGCGAAGGAGCTCGCCGCGAGGGAGAGGGGCGAAGAACACGTCCCGGCGGACCCGACCAACCTCGACCTCTCATTCGGACAGGGTGGTACCGAACCGTTTGAGCGATACGATTCCCCCGCGGCGCTGGACGCATCTCCTCCCAGCGCGCCGTCCACGCCGGGTACGGGTGCGACGAACTACTTCGACGACGTCCGTGTCGATGAATCGTTCGTGACGGCGGCGTCGGACGCGTCGCCCGTGCGTAACCTCGCGGAGGATCTCACCGGCGTGAACCTGAACGATTCCGCCGAGTTTGAGCCGACGAATGCACCCTCGAGCTCGATCGTTCAGGTGGAGCCACCGAAGACCACCGAAGATTCCATCGTGAAAGACCTCATCGATGCGAACGACGACGGGCTCGACGATGGGCTCGAGGTGCCGCTGCCGGTGGTGCTGCGCGAGTGCGTCGAGGCTGTCGTCCGCGACAGGCACGACGTGGTCTCGCGCCTGGTGGTGGCCACGATGCTGGACCACCTGGGCGTGGAGGCGCATCTCTCCGCCGTCGGCAGGTACGTCCTGTGCGGCGCGGGCGATTTCGCCACCGCGCTCGTGCAGGGGCTCGAAGCGACGGCGAGCTCATCCGCGGCGCTCGCGGCTCGTGCGCGGGCGAGTAGAATGGGCGTGGCGGGCTACGGCGGCGGCGTGTCCGCTCGGGAACTTCGCGCCGTCAACGAAGTAGCCGCCCGGGAGACGAGCGTCTTTGGCGATCCACTCGCGCAGCGCTTCGAGCTCACCCCGGGACACCCGAATAACCCACACGCCGTGTTCAGCGAGCACAGCCACACGATGGTGGACTTTGTGCACGGCACGTACCGCCTCGAGTGGCCGAATTCTTTGCTTCTTCCGGAGCGGTCGATTGGCAAACTCGCAGACGCGCAGCGCTCGATTCTTCGCGTCAGACACGCGCGGCTCGCGCTGCAGGAGGCTCACGACCGCGTGCACGAGGCTGGGCACGTCGATGTGTCGTCGCTCGGGCATCGCGGGGGCGGCGAACGCGGCCGCGCGGGCCGCGCGCTCGCCCTCCGCCGCCTCCGAAGGCTCTCGCTCCTCGCCGCCGAATTTGGCCATTTCATGAACGCGATCGAGTCGCACGTCGGCGGGGCGGTGCACGGCGCCGCGGGCGTTTCTTTAAACGCCTCCCTCCGCACACCGCGCACGAACGAACCGAAACCCACCGACCTGTACGAGCTCCGGGGCGCCATCGTGTCGTACGCGACGGATGTGTACGACGCGTGTCTTCTCTCGAACCGGGACGTCCCGCTGCGGTTCTCGGTGGATCAGGCGCTTCAGCTCGCGCTTGACTTTCGAGCCGCGATGCGAAGGTGCCCGCCGGAGACGCTTCTATCCGACGGCGGCGTGTACGCGGCGGTCCAGGCGATACACGCGAGGTTCAAGGCGACCACCAGAGCGCTGTGCGGGCGCCTGAGGGAGGCTGCGGCGGATCCCGGTGGTGCGCTCGGAGGCGTCTCGCCGGGTCGAGCCGCGGCGCTGTTGGAAACGCTCGACTACAACGGCTTTTACCTCGGCGAAAACCTCTGATGAGTACCGATCGTGGCGCTATTCGTCTACGGTTCCACTAACACACTATTAGCTAGACTACATGAAACGTCCAAGGACGTCTTAGTACATCGTCACTTGGCGTACCTCAACGTATTGTCATGCCTCTTTCGGTTATCTTTTTGCTTCGACATGTACTTGGCAAATTTCCGGAGCTCATCCACCTCCAGCAGGGACTCTACGGTGTTGTAGCTCTCGCCGAGGGTCCTCTCGTCGGCGAACCCGTGGATGGCGGTGTGGCACGGCCTGCACACCGCGGCGACCTCGTGCAACGACCTGTCCGGCGGGCATAGGTTGCGCTTCTTGATGAAGTCGTGCTCGCTGGTCGGGAACAGATGGTGACGCGTCAACGGCGTCACCCGCTCGCACATCTCGCATTGATCGGCGTCCAGGTACTCCTCCTTGGGATCACCCCTCGCCTCCGCCATCGCGCTCTGTATACGTTCGATCAACTCGCCGTGCATGTCCACGACCAACTCGCTCGCGTCCTCGTCGTCGTCGTCGTCGTCGAACGGTGTGAGCTCGCAGTCCTCGAGGGTGCTCGACCACCTGGACATCGCCTCGTCGACATCCTTGGGCACGCCATCCTCTTGCACGTCCGCCAGTATGCTCTCCACCGCGAAGTCGAACATATCGCCACCGTCCCCGCAGTGTCTGCGAAGGCATTTCGATATCTCCGCCGTCAGCAGAGCCTCCTCCCTCGCCTCCTCCTTCTCACCGCTCATGTCGAAATGATGAAGAGCACGTGTCGTTCCCGAAAGCCAAAACTCCTCCGGAAATCGCACACCGCCCCGTCACACCGCAATGGCGCAGGCCGCTCGCTTGACCGCCGTCGCGAACCGCCTCACCTGCCGCGCCGTCCACATCCACTCGGTCCGCTCGCGAGCACCCGCGCGTCGAACCTTGATTCGAACCATGGCGACTGAGACCGCCGCGGCGCCCGCTAACCCCATCGTTCAGTACGTCGTCATTCGCCGCGACTTGGGCCAAGGGATGGGGTGGCCGCTGGGTAGCATCTGCGCGCAGGCTGCGCACGCGGCGGTGGCGGCGGTATGGGAGCACAAGGACCACCCGGACACGATGGCGTACTGCGCGCCGGATGCCATCGACGGCATGCACAAGGTGGTCCTCGAGGTCAAAGGGGAGACGCAGCTCGTGAACCTGGCGAAGAAGCTGGAAGACGCCGGCGTGGATCATCGCATCTGGACGGAGCAGCCGGAGGATTACCCGACGTGCCTGGCGACGCGGCCGTACCGCAAGGACGAGGTATCGGCGCTGTTCAAGAAGTGCAACCTCGCCAAGGGACTCATAGCGCAGTAGTAGGACGGCATCTAGGCACCCTGTAAAGAAAACCAACTGAAATATTTGAACAGCGAAAAGATTGGAAAGCGAGATCCCACAAGACGGCGCGCCCGACGGCGAGATGGGCGCGGGGGGTTCCAAGGCGCTCGAGCCGGTGGCGTGGCTCTTCAAGAAGCCCGATGCCGCGACGGGCGTGGCGGATGCGTCCACGTCGGACGATCCCTGGGACGAACTCACGGACGAGCAGATGGAGGCTCTGTCCGATGAGGAGCTCGACGCGTTACTGAGTGCTTCAGGTGAGGACGACGACGAGGACGCGGGGGCTGAGGACCAGACGACGAGCGATGACGACACGGCGATGACGCCGCCCGCGACATCCACGCCGAGGGCGGCATCCACCCCGACGCCCGCGCCGAAGAAGCCCAAGGCGCCGAAGAAGGCGAAGGCGCCAAAGGCAGGTCGAGGGCGGGGACCCGTCGCGGCCACCTTGGGCGCGATCGGCGGGGCCAAGGATGCACTCGCGTCCACCGCGCGCCGCGCCGTCACGGCCGCGTCATCCGCCGTCAAACACCACACCAACGTCATCACAACCACCCCGAAGAAGCAGCTCGCCGCACGCCTCGCGCTCGCGAGCCTCAAAGGCGTCCGGGGCGCGGCGACGCACGCGGTGGCGACGAGTTTCGCGGGATGTTACCTCCCAAAGCTCACCCTCGTCGTGAAAGCGGCGGCGGCGGTTTCCGTCGCCGCGCCGCTCATCCGTAGAGCCGGCATCGGACCCAAGCTCGCGGCGGTGTCCCCGGTCACGCTCAAGTCCGTCAAGTACGTCGCGGAGCTCGTATCGCCGGTGTCTCCGGACGTCGTCGCGGATTTGGCAAAGGCGTCGGCGCCAGCTGTGAAACTCGGCGGGAAGCTGGCGAAATCCTTCGCCATGTCACACGCTCGGTACCTCGTAGTCCGCACCGTGCTTCGCGTGGTGTCGCGTGAGAAGACGCGGCGGGTGGAGTACGCCGTTCGCGTCGCGCCGATCGTCGCGGCGTACGGCGTGAAGAAGCCTTTGATCCGGCGTAAGAAGGTACCGTCGCAGCGGGACGCGGCTTGGCTGTCGATGCACCGATGGGGCGCCGCGGAGATGCGAAGGGTCATCGCCGACTTTGGGGGTTTCTACCGCAAGGTTGGGCAGATCATGGGCACCGCACGGCAGATGATGCCCGACCCGTACATCGAGGCGTTCGCGGAGACCATGGATAACAACCCGCCGGTGCCGTTCAAGCACGTGAGACGGCTGGTGGAGCGGAGCCTCGGGGGCAAACTCTCGGAACATTTCCTCGAGTTTGAAGAAAAGCCGCTGGCGACGGCGTCAATCGCGCAGGTGCACCAGGCGACGCTCCTGAAGAACAAGAAGAAGGTGGTGGTGAAGGTGAGGGTCACGGACGTGCGGACGATGGTCGGGGATGTCCGCTCGATGCTTCACACCACGCTGGTGATGAAGCGGCTCGGTCT
>Ga0257110_1001387_pt1 | contig 11460 bp, 15 predicted proteins | sample LP_taG_7_FD_190184 | JGI IMG/M metagenome (GOLD analysis project Ga0257110, IMG submission 190184) | Marine microbial communities from Northeast Subartic Pacific Ocean, Canada - LP_J_2015_P26_10m | ecosystem: Environmental > Aquatic > Marine > Oceanic | place: Canada: Northeast Subartic Pacific... | reverse complement strand
TAATACAAATAAATGCCATAATTTTGTTGTTTCGAGTGCTTTATCTAGTTCCTCCGTTTTTCCACCACCACCCATTCCTTGGGGATTTTCTTCATGTATAGAACTATTATCATCACCTTCTCCAGGATAAAAATAAGTTACCAACGCTATATAAATATCATGTTCTATTTTTCTTCCGAATTTGTCATAATGGGCATCATATATTTGATCTAATATTCGTTTGACGTCGTTACCAAATATATCACTATCAAAAATTTCATATGGGAATGCATAATCCTCTTCTGTGTGAAATTCCTGGACTGAAGGATGATCTTCATTCATATATATTCTCAAGAAAAATACCATTTCCTTCAATTGATTTGCTATTTGGTGTTCGTTAATGCGCGATAATAATTTGTCATGCAATTTCTTTACACATTTATCCAAATCTTCTTTCGTGAATTTTTCTTCTTCCATCTGTGGATTTGAACGAGGTGGTTTCAACAAATTATTCGAAGATGATGAAGACATTATATATATATACTAATACTTTAAAATAATAAATATATATTCATATATAATACCAATGAGACCGTCAAACGCATATATTTATCCTGTTTTGCAAAGACATATCTCTAGACGCTCTGCTTCTAAAGATAACGAACATAATAATGATGGTGCCGTTAAACATATTTCTTGTCGTCATCTTTGGGAACAGTATTATAAATGTATTAAACACGAGAGTCAAATTTCTAGTTCTTGTAAAGAACTGCATGATAAAATTATTATTAATCACGAGTGTCCTATATGGCAACCTTAATTATTTAGTAATTATTACTTTTTACGCGTATCTATTTCTTTTAATATCTTATAAAATTCCGTCTCTATGCACGGAATCTTATATTTTTGAGCTATATATACCCCACTAAAAAAACCTACCATTAAATTCGCCAGTTTTATCATTATACTATTACTGGTTATAATTTTTGTTATTTTATCTATTATACTATCAAATATAAATGTTTAAAACCCTCACAATGAATATATTATATGGCACTTTCAATGGTATTACTACTACTCTTTTTGCTTGTTCTTTTGCTGTTTTAATTGAGCGTAAGACACTTGAAATGATGGGTCATCGTCAATCTAATTCTGGTTCATCTTCTTCACGTGGAAGTATTGAAAAAATATTTAATTAAGCTTTTTATTTGTTCTATCTTTTGTTTGATTTTTTTTCTTATGAAAACCCTCATAAACATCAATTTTTATAAAAAATCTAAAAAAAAATTTTTTGCTTATCTCTTTATAAAATTGAACTTTTTATTATTTATTGATCTTCATAATAACCCATTATCGTTATTATGAATGATACCGTTCTCTGCGAAGTTGAATTATGGCACGATGTATACGAGACTACTATGGGAGATGGATATTATCCTACTGCAACTGTGTCCAGTGGTCTAGAGAGCAGTGTTGTTTTATTTGTATTGGAAAATTATAATTGGCGACAATATCCTGACTCTGCATACGCAATCACCACTCTAACACACGCTTCTTATAATACTATACTTGCTACGCTTAATAAAAAAGCGGATGTAAATGCTGTTAGAATTCTAAATAAATATGGCTCTAGTATCAGGACATTTTAGTTAATAATATTGACTACTCCGCTTCTCGCTTTCTGGGTACATATCATACATCATCTTTTTATATTTTTCTAATTCGTCATCGTGATAATTTATTCGTTCGCGTAATTCTTCATAATCATATAGCAGTGGTAACTCTGTGTAAGACTTATAACCATTTTCATGATAATGTGATATGTATTCTTCATCTATAAACCATCGACTATAATCATCGCGTATGAAGAGATCGTCTTCCAAGTTATTATTTATATTCGCACTAAAATAATAATCGTAAATTTCTTCGTAAGTATATTCACCACTATCATATGTATGTATTTCGTATCCTTTCATTTCCTTATTTCTATATAAGTGCGAGTAACAATAATATGCCAGTGCCTCGTCTGATTCTTTATCTTCTATTGGGTTTCCCGCATTTTCTTCGGAGACTTTCAGTAAGTTCTTCATATACTCCGATTCGACCTCCACTTCATATAATATTTTTCGTAACGTTATGAATGCGACATGCATTGTATATATTGTCTTTACGATCAATTCTTTGGTTTCTCTATTATAATTCTTCGATTCTTCGGTATATGTTTTTCCTATCAGGTCTGACATCATTTCCAATGTCTTTTTATAACACACCAGAATATACCTCGGCATTTGATTAGGATTCATGTCTTTATATATATTGTATAAATCATCGCTGGTTAATGTGTATATCTGTATTATATGGTTCAGATTTTTCATTGATTTCGAACAAGGGTTTCTCGAGTGTCTATCTATTAATACTTTCAATCTATTTGTATAGCTCTTTACGGGTTTCGGTCTTTCATCTTTTATAATGGTTCCGCTTCTAAGTTTCATAATTATTTTCGTGGGTTTTATTATTTTTATTTTTATTTATTTTTTTGTTTCAATTTTATTAATATCACATCATATATTAAAACACTTATGCAACTTTATTTACTTTCTGGATATATGGGCGTCTTCTTTTTTTCTATTATGCAAATACCACAAATTATTAAAATGATAAAACGTAAATCTGTTTGCGATATTAGTGTTTTCCTTTTTGTTTTTATACTTTCGGCTAACATATGTATGCTCTATTATGCCATTCATATAAAATCCACTCCTGTTATTCTTAATAATATTGTACAAGCACTCGGTGCAAGCATTGTTATATTTTTATATTTTTTATATAGGTAGTATTGGTAATCCAGTGATTTTTCTTTATAAACTAATAATCATAATAAAGTTATTTGTGTTATTATGATTATTATGTTTGCTACGTTTGACGATACAGCATTTCCACTTGTTCGGATTCGTTTGGGTTCCATTAAAGACGACGATGATTTCTTTATTTTTTTGAAACAGTGTGATAGTTATGATATAAAATATGAGAACTATACATTTGTTTTTGATGCCACCAATGTTGGTTATATTTCTGTTAAATATGCGTATAAAATAAAGGATTTTATACGTGAACGAAAAGCATGTCGTAATAATAAATATCTGGAACGAAGTATCGTTATTGCATCCACATGGTATATTAGGGGATTGTTACGCCTCATATTCTCCATGGAGACACCTACTGCACCCGTTTATATGATTGATGATAAAATGAATGTTCAAAATTTATTAGAGAACCTGTGTCTAGATTATCGCGATTTTACATCAAATGTTGTTTGTTTTTTACCTGCGTGATTTAAACCGTTGAATATTTTTCGGTTTACACCACCATGTACGGATTGTCTTCGTCCTCCTGAATATATAGAGAACATAAATCGATGTTATTCTCTATATGAACTATGGGTTGTTCTTCCCATTCCGTATATTTTATCGCCTTTGTTGTCGGACGCTCTAGACATAAGAGTTGATGAAGTGCTTTCATTCGGCGCTCCAGTGGGAACAGATTCTTCTCTAACTTACGTGATATTTGTTTCCATCGCCATTCGAACTGGAGAGTTGCGTTCCAATCTGGGAAACCCGATACATGACAAACACGCTTCCACGTCTTCCCCTTTTTCACCTTTGATGTTGTTGCGTGAGCTCCGCCTTTTATTTCGCAGTTATGCTGTCTGAGTCTTCGGTTTAGATCTACTGTCGCACCTACATATGTTGCATTGTCCGTACACATTAATAAATATACATACATCGTTATTCTGTTATTCTGTTTTTGTTTTTAGATTCTTTCTTGGAGAACCTTGATTATAAAAATTGATATTTATAAAATTTTTTATGAATTATTATAAAACTATTCATTATGACTAATCTCCCCTATATGCACGAGGCGACTACGAACTTATCTCTAATTAATGGACCTACTCTTGTTGGATGTGTATACTGTTGCTCTACCTATATAGCAGACGAAACTGCTTTCAATGCTTGCTTTGATAATGGAGTTTGTGAAACACTTATATGTAAACGATGCGATGTCGATGCTGTTATACCCATCGTTGCCGGTTCACAACTGTTCGAACTGACAAATGACGACACCATTCAGCAATTGGTCGCTTGGAGGAAATTGGGATTTGGTTTTTAGATTTGGATGAGAAACTAGGATGAGAACTTGGATGAGAAACTTGGATGAGAAACTTGGATGAGAACTTGGATGAGAAACTAGGATGAGACTTGGATGAGAAACTAGGATGAGAAACTAGGATGAGACTTGGATGAGAAACTAGGATGAGACTTGGATGAGAAACTAGGATGAGAAACTAGGATGAGAAACTTGGATGAGAAACTAGGATGAGAAACTAGGATGAGAAACTAGGATGAGACTTGGATGAGAACTTGGATGAGAACTTGGATGAGAACTTGGATGAGAAACTAGGATGAGACTTGGATGAGAAACTAGGATGAGACTTGGATGAGGGGGTTATCGTGTCCCCGACAAAGGGTGACGTCACTCAGTTGAAGTTGGAGAGTGACGTCATTTGTTGGATGAGAAGTCGCCCAAGTGACATCACTCTTGCCAAAACCGTATTATTTATCCAGAAATGAGTAGGATAACGAGAAATGAGTTACAAAACAAGTCCGATTTGCAAAATTGAAGTGAATAGGCAATCTAGATCAGGTTGGACATCGCACAACCACAACTGTCACAAGCACAACCACAAGCATGACCACCCCCACCCTCTCCATTGACGAAGTGCGGCGCAAGCGCCTCGCTCGCTTGATGGGGACGACGCAGCAACCCGACCCCTTCACTCCCTCCCCTGTGGTTGCCAGTCCTCTCGTCCCCCCTGCGCCACTCGCTTCGTCCATTGCCGAGTCAACTGACGTGTCCACCCCCGTCGGTCTCATCCCTCCCGCCCCCTCCCTCGCAGTGGACTCCATGGACGTGTCCACCCCTCCCTACCCCATCCCCATCCCCACCTACACCTCCCAGTTGCTGCCCGCCAAAAAGTCCGGCCCAAGCGCGACTCCCCCAGTCACGTGGAAGAAGAACAAGAACGACAAGTGGGTTAGGTATCCTAAACGCAAACGCCCCCCACCGACGGAAGAGTGTCCCATCTGCTACGAGACCATTAAGCCAACGAGTCGCATCGACTGCCCCAGGGGTGGTCATTTGGCGGGTTGCCGGAAGTGCTTCAGGAAGATGAAGACCAGTAGCACCACTCACGCGACGATGTGCTCTATTTGCCGCGACGACCTTCACTTCTTCCTTCCGAAGAATCTTCTTCCGCAGTTGTCGATCATTAAGAAGATGCCCGTAGTTCTTAGTAATGGTGCGACTGTGAAGAGAAGGGGGCGAATGGACATTGGACCGGACTTCTATGACGAGATGTGGCACAAGAAAGGACTATCAAATTGTGTCAGATGGCACGAGGAAAACGAGGAGTATGTTGACAAGGTTGTGGTTACTGCCAAGAAGTGGTGTAAGAAATTGGGTGTTGAGTTGGTTCTGGCGTTCTGCGGTTGTTGCACGAAACCGGCACACCTGCCGGATTTCGTCAACGATGATAAGTAAGTAACAGAGGGGGCGGGGGGATAACGCATCCTAAACTAAGGAACGTTTTTTGTTGGACTTTATTTTAAACTAACAGGAGAGAACCTTAGACTAAGAACTGTTTTTGTTGGACTTGATTAATGGTTAAAGAAAAATTGATTTAAACTAAGAGAACCCTTAGACAATAGAAAGCAATGGACGATTTCTATGAGAAAATGAATAAGGGGGCAGGGATTCGTCTGCTTGGCGCAGAACCTCCTAGCATCGGTGATGTACTTGCCTCTATCACACTTCTTGTGGAAAAAGATCTGATCTATCCTGACATCACGTGCAAAGAGTTCACAAAGGCATGGTATGACCTCAATCCTGACACGACAATCAACTGCTTTAACCTATGGCATAATCTCTACTGCAAACCCCCCATCCAAGACCACTAGACACATTTCGTTTTTAAAATAATCCGTATATCCTTTTTTGTTGTTTGAAGAGAACCTTCGGTCAATACATATCCAGAAATGAGTAGGATAATGACTTATGAAAAGTATTTGAATTATCAATAATCAAAATACTCGCGGCGAGATTCGAACTCGCGAAGCATACGCAACAGAACTTGAGTCTGTCCCCTTTGACCACTCGGGAACACGAGCATATATATTCCAAATGAATATATATACTATCCCAGAGATCGGGTTCGAACCAATGACCGGTCGATATATGAATACCACTACAGTCGACCGCTCTACCAACTGAGCTACTCTAGGAGAAAAAGTATTGATATTATTCTCTCGCCACCTTGACCCCATACTCTTACAGACCTCTCGTCGCCTTTCACTCCCTCGCTACTCACCTTGATACCCTACTCTTACAGACCTCTCGTCGCCTTTCACTCCCTCGCTACTCACCTTGATACCCTACTCTTACACACCTCTCGCCCCACCCCCGGTCCCAGACGGGCTCGAACCGTCGACCTAACGATTAACAGTCGTTCGCTCTACCAACTGAGCTATAGGACCATGATCTCCAAACCAAGACCACGAAAAAAGGTTGTTCTGACTGGGTTTTGCCGTGAAGCTAAGAAATTATTCACTTGATCTTTGCTGTATCCAGTCTAACCACACCCACCCCCAAACACTCCAGGCAAGACTCGAACTTGCAACCTTTCGATTAGAAGTCGAACGCGCTGTCCAATTGCGCCACAGGAGCAAAAAGTTTTAAAGTGCCTCACCACTCTTTGCCTCCCCGCACTCCCATATTCCGGTACTGGGACTCGAACCCAGGTCAACGGAGTGAAAACCCGCGATGATAACCACCTACACTATACCGGATATTTTGATTTTTTTAGTGCATCATCACTCGTTTGCCTCCCCGCACTCCCATTTTCCAGCACCAAGCCTCGAACTCGGATGCGCGAACATTAACACAACTGGAAATTAAAGACGGCGATGTATGAACCCGAGCGTTGCGAATAGGCGACTCATACACCCCCGTGGGACCGGTGAGAGTTGAAACTCACTTCTTTTGTAACAAGCCGAGCGTGGCGAATGGGCGCGAGTTACAATTGTAATACCGTTATACTACAATCCCTGTGTTGGTTTTTAAAGTGCACCACCACTCTTGAATTATCACGTTCACTGTTTTACGGATACGTCATGGTCGCCCAGTGGCACGAGCTTGCACTCGCGTCAAATGGAACACCACCAATCAATGTCACTAACATCACCGTGTAAAGCCGCCGCCGTGAGACTAGAGGGAATCGAACCCCCGGGATTCGCTTGGAAAGCGAATATGTTACCACTACATCATAGTCCCTGTGTTGAGTTTTTAAGTGCCTCGTCACTCTTCCTCCAATACACCCGGTGCGGGGTTCGAACCCGCGACCACGCGATTAAAAGTCGCGCGCTCTGCCAGACTGAGCTAACCGGGCAAGTAGTTTTTTTAGTGCACTACCACTCTTTGCCTCCCCGCACTCCCTTATGACAAAGGCGAGATTCGAACTCGCGAAGCATGCGCACATCAGCTTAAGTGACGCCCCTTTGACCACTCGGGAACTTTGCCAGATTTCCACCACACCATCCTCTTTCGATCCTATGTCCCGACGAATCTTATATAGTTATCCCCCGAGCATAACCCGGGGAATATCCTATTGATTATTTCGGGTACATCCAGTTCCATCCAATTCATCTCACCCGCCGAATGTTGATCGGCGGGTGTTCCAAATTAGTTTTTCCATTCTCTTCCACCTCCTACTTTCCTTTGGTTGCAAACCTTCTTGCTACCACTCCACAAACTATATAGTGTTGATTCTTTAAATCAATTTTTATAAATTATTTACCAAATGTCTCGAAAAACACACTAATGGACATACAAAAAACACAAAAAACACAGAAACATAAAAACACACTATTCATCATGCACCAAATAAATGTGAACGATAATAAGACTTGTTTATCCATACTTCATTCCCTCGTTGACGTTCTTTATATGTAAATCCATTTGCCTTCAAATGTTCACCGAATTTTTTATTCTTCTCCTGTTCTCCACTATGTGCTTCGATTATTATACAATATATTGGATACTTGAAATCTATACTTTCCAGTAATGATAATTCAGAACCCTCTACATCTATTATCATAAAATCTATATATTCGTATTTACTATTCTCCAAGATTTCACTCATTCTTTTATTCGGCACTTCATATGTACTCCAATTTCTATTCTCCAAATTTGTATTTATACTTGATAATACTCCTCCCTCTGCATTATCTCCTGTAAATGTTATTGTTTCCATATCACTATTCGTTACTGCGCAATTATATAATTCATTGTTCTCACGACTTCGATTATACTCTAATCCACGAAAATATTCTTTTTGAGGTTCTATTAATATTCCTTTAAAACCAAAATACTTTTCCAGTGTTAATGTATTGCTGTATAATTTTCCATCACACGCTCCTATTTCCAAATATGTTCCATCATATATCCTATCCTTCAATAAATACTGAATTATATATTTATCTTCATCCTGTTGAGAATAAAAAGTTACCCTCGCTGGATTTATTCCATATAATGCACTTTTTTCCACAAATTCTCTTATAAATGCATTATTATCCAGAGACCACTCTGTTAGACCATTATTTATACGATACATTTTTATATTATATCTTTTATTATTCTAATCCTTTTTTTTCAAAAAACTTAATTTGGATTCTCTTTTGATTTTTCAAAAAGTGGACATTTAAAATTGTCCATTTTTTACTTTTATAGAAATACTTTTTCAGAGAAAAAACGAAAAAATGACTTGTGACCATAATGCTGTAAATTCTATTTTTTTGTGGGATTTTTGTTTGCATAACTTTTTTTTCATTTTTCATTCGTTTTATTTAGGCATTTTTTTTGTTAGTCTAATTTAGACTAATATGACTAACAAAAAAATGCCGAAAAATGCCGAAAAATTTTCTTGTAAAATTTGTAACTTTGAATGCTTTAAACAATCGAATTATGACAAACACATTTTGACTGCAAAACATAAACGACTAACAAATACTAACAAAAAAACGCCGAAAAATGCCACTACATATTCTTGTATATGTAGTAAAACTTATAAGCATCAATCGTCATTGAGTAAACATAAAAAGACCTGTCCTCATATGAATAATTCTATTGTCATTCAAGAGAACCTGAATGAAAAACCATCTGTTATGGATATTATTTCACAAAATAAAGAGATTATGGATGCTTTGGTTCTCCAAAACGAACAATTAATGAAGAAGAATGATGAACTTACAAATACTTTAATCCAACAATCCAACACTATTAAAGAAATCGTTCCCAAGATTGGTAATAATAATAATAATAATAATACAAATAATTTCAACCTACAAGTTTTTTTAAATGAAGATTGTAAGGATGCATTGAATTTTTCTGAATTTATTGATAATATTAAAGTCTCGTTTGAAGATTTGGAGAACCAGGCTCAGTTAGGTTATGTTAAAGGTATTTCTAAACTCTTTTTAGAGAACCTACGTGACCTAGGCGCACATAAAAGACCCATTCATTGCACGGATAAAAAAAGAAAAACACTATATATTAAAGAAAACGACGAGTGGGATAATGAAGGTTCTCAACAATCGATTAAGAATGGTATACAAGAACTTACAAGAAAATCACATAAACAACTTTCTGATATTAAGGATGTTCGTAATGACGAATATGAGGACGCTGACTCCGATTTCTCTAATAAATGTATTTATATACAACAATCTCTCATTCCTAATGCTCCCAGAGATAAAACTATATCCAAGGTTCTCCAAAATATTATAGTAGATGTTAATCTCTCACAACAGGATACCATTGAATCATAGTATCTACTCATCTACTCATCGTGGAATTTATTTATTATCTAGAGAACCTTCGACACAGAATAACTATAAAAATACCCTTTTTATAGTTATCCAGAAATGAGTAGGATAATGACTTTATAGTACCTATGCGAAAGTATTTTATAAAACACAAAAAACACAGAAAAAATTATAAAAATTGATTACTTTTATAAATTATATACAATACTACACAAATCAAACAAACTCTTTAAACTTTTCAAACTTTCAAACATGTCTTCTATTGTTTCCACTGCTCCCATTGCCGATATTGTCGATAACGGCATTACCAAACCCATTGTTGACACCGAGACCAAGGTGGATTCTAACACCGAGACCAAGGTGGATTCTAACACCGAGACCAAGGTGGATGCTAACACCGAGAAGAAGGAGAAGAAGCAGAACCTTCCTGCCAAGTACATGAAGAACATGACCTTTGGTTATTGGTTCCTTCTCCGCCTCAAGGACAACGGCGTTATCTCAGAGGATGCATACAACACCGCTTTCGCCGATTACCTTAAACCCTTTGCTAACGTTGCTAACCAGACTTCTTTGTATGAATCTTTCGATAACGACACCAAGATGATCACCAAGGATCTTAAGAAACTCATCAAGGATTTCCATAAACCTCCCAAGGTCAAGAAGGAGAAGGGAGTCAAGGGACGTAAGAAGAAGGCGAAGGTGAAGGATGCTGAGGATGCGTGTGATACCGACATGGTCTCTCGCATTGTTAATGCTGCTCTTAACGAGGATTCCAAGGAAGAGGTCAAACCCAAGAGGAAGTACACTAGGAAGCCCAAGGTTCCCAAGGATGCACCCAAGGATGATGCACCCAAGGATGATGCACCCAAGGATGATGCACCCAAGGATGATGCACCCAAGGATGATGCACCCAAGGATGATGCACCTAAGGAGGATGCACCTAAGGAGGATGCACCCAAGGATGATGCACCTAAGGAGGATGCACCCAAGGATGAGGCACCCAAGGAGTGGGGGGAGGAGGACGGTTGCCTTGGTTGTGAGACTGGTGCGGATTGCGATGATGCCCACATCAATCCCGATACTAGAGAACACTATAAGGAGTGTCATGTCAATGATGACGAGCTAGTTGAGGAGGAATACGAGGAAATTGAGGAGGAGATCGAGACGGAGGAGTTCACCTTCAAGGATGGTTTCAAGTGTCTTCTTGACACCAACAATCTTGCGCTTTACGACCGAAACACGCACCGACCTATCACGTCTCACACTCTTCAGCGCATTTCACTTCCGGACGGTTCTTCTATGCTTCTTGACCACGACAAAAATACTTACATGGAATAAACTTACACGTGCACACCCTAACTAACATTATTATTTACTAACACACTACACACTACACAGCACTATCACTACTTTTTTCATACTTGCATATTACGACCACTTGCATATCCTCCCTGTCTATCACTCGGATCGCTTTTTTCTTCCACACCTCCTTCCATTTCTTTTTTATACACCTCGCATCCTAACCTATCTAATGCTAATGCTA
>Ga0257110_1001386_pt1 | contig 11461 bp, 8 predicted proteins | sample LP_taG_7_FD_190184 | JGI IMG/M metagenome (GOLD analysis project Ga0257110, IMG submission 190184) | Marine microbial communities from Northeast Subartic Pacific Ocean, Canada - LP_J_2015_P26_10m | ecosystem: Environmental > Aquatic > Marine > Oceanic | place: Canada: Northeast Subartic Pacific... | reverse complement strand
TCCGGTTTAAAAGCTTTTCGGAAGGAAGCCGAAAGCCAAAATTTTCAGAAACCCTGTGCACGTTTGAAAGACCAATTTTCTGGCCGAGTTCAACCGTTGCTGCTATTTTGGATGTTGCCAAAGCTCGTCGGGAGGTGATCTTCCCCTCGTATCCCGGATTGGCAATTTCCATCCCCCACTCTCCAGCGACGCCTTCAAGTCCGCCAACCTGAAGCTTGCGCAGATCCATCTGCTCATCAGTCAGCATGGTCGCTGGATGTTTCCCTCGTTCAAAACCAGTAGCGTAAACGAAAGGGAAGAAAGCCGTCCCAAGCGGGCGGCTACCATTCTCAATAAAATCATACTGGGAGTGTGCAAAGTTACGCCCGCCCACATGAGCGATCACTTCTCCAGTCTCATGATCTATCATTAATGAAGCACCTTGAAGATACTTCGGTGGTCCGTTCGCCTTTTTGTATTCCGAGTATCTTGGATGTTTGTATCCCCCTTTCTTTTCAACCTGTAAAAGTTGACTCGCCATTTTTTTTTCGGCGGCCCATTGAACAGACGCGTCGATTGTAGTTTTAATCGTGTAACCTCCTCGTGAAAGAGCCTCTTCCCCCACCAAATCACGGGCTTGTTCGGCAACGATTTCATAGAGAAATGTTTTACCACGGCGAATCGGATTGGGATTCAAAACCACCGGACCAGAAATCATCTTGTCACGATCTGATCTAGAAATCATACCCTCGAGAGCCATTCGATTGATTACCATGTCACGATTTTTTTTATTCTCATCCAGATTATTTAGTGGCGAAATCCGCAGTGGATTCTTCAGACAAGCCACGATAGACGCCGACTCTGAAATCGTAAGATCCTCGGGTTCCTTGCCAAAGTATCCAAGAGAAGCAGACCGCACCCCGTAGAATCCCGAACCAAATGGCACGAGGTTTAAATACATCTCGAGAATGTCTTCCTTCGCCGCCTTCTTGCAGGCCCCTTGATCGTTGGGATATTCGGATTCCAATTTCCTTTGGAAATGCTCCTCAATTCTCAGCGCCACGAATGCCTCCACCACCTTTCGCTCATAACCCGTCCACTCACGACGCCTCGCCTCGCCGAGCAAATCAAAGGATTTCCGGGCCAGCTGCATCGTAATCGTACCCGCTCCCTGCGTGATCGAACCGCTCTGGAAATTCAGCCAAGCCGCACGTGCCACGCCAACCCAATCAACCCCATCATGAGCATAAAACCGTTGATCCTCCTGCGCTAGAACCGCGTCTACAAAGACCGGAGGGATTTCCTCCAGCGGAATAGAAAAACGGTTTTCCACAAACATCGTGCCAATCTCAACACCACCACGGTCATGGATAAAGCTCATTTCCTCTTTCTCTCCAACCCGCTCCAGGTTATACTCCATTGCAAACTCACGATAAGGATCCAACTCCTCATCTCCAAAGCGCGCCGCAAAACCACCTGCGATCAGGCCCAACAGACAAAAGAGCCAGAAACCCTTTCGCTTGAAAAACCAGCGCCTTGCCCTCTTGTTCCTTGTCCCATACATCATGTCTCGCGAAACCGTCAATTTAACTGGCCTCCAACATGCATTTCCTTACCCCCGATCCGGCACGGGGGCAATCACTGACTTGGGGCGCCTTATCCTCGCTGGAATTGAAAAATCTGGTCCCATTTCATTTGCCGATTATATGGGGCAGTGTCTCTACCACCCCGAATTAGGCTACTACGCCCGTGCGGGACAGCCAACCGTCTCAAAAGATGGTGATTTTATTACCAGTGTCTCTGTCGGTTCGGTCTTCGGGAAACTCCTTGCCCATCGACTTTATCAATTCTGGCTTGCCAATGGTTCACCCGCAACCTTCACGATTCTAGAACCCGGTGCTCACGATGGTAATCTCTGCCTCGATATCCTTGAAGCAATTAGTAATCTCGCTCCTCAATTCAATAACGCGGTCGAATACCTTGTTCATGAACCTCTCCCGAGCCGACGAAAATTACTTCGGACCAGACTCCAAGGTAAAGCTTCCGTCATCGCTATGCCAAACGAATGCCCTGCTAAAATCGGGGCTCTGATCGCTAACGAAATTCTCGATGCCCTCCCTGTCCCACTATATTTAAGATCAGATGATGAATGGCACGAGGTACTCGTAACATCCAATGGCGGTTCACTTGACTGGGACAGCCGGCCCGCAACACCCGGCCTCCCCAAAAACCTACCGGAAGGCTACGTCACCGAAGGCCCCCCCGAACTCTCTTCATTCATGACGCCACTCGCCAGAATGTTTGAAAACGCCCTATTCATTTGGATCGATTACGGTCTCGATGAAGAAGCACTTTATCACCCAGCCCGAACAGCCGGCACCCTACGTTGCTACTTTAAACAAAAAACCTGCGCTCACCCGCTACAGAATCCCGGAGAACAAGATCTCACTGCAGATGTAAACTTTACTGTTGTTGAAAAAATCGCCTCCTCACTGGGGTTTCAAATACACCCAGCCATGAACCAAAGCCGCTACCTAACCTACTGCGGTAGAGAGTGGCTTCTCTCTAATCCCTCGCCAAAGGAAATTAATCAGTTTCAAACCCTGATTCACCCCTCGCAATTTGGAAGCCGCTTTTATGCGCTCGAGATGACCAAGGGTAATGTCGATCTAGGAACCGTTTTTAAAAAGACAGACGAAAGACCCTAATTCATTCGGAACCACGACCTGAAAAATCTAGGGCGAAAATTATTACTCAACCCCGAAAATAACCTCCAAACTGGGAAGATCTGCCTTCAAGGCCTCAGCTCCTTCGGCTGTTGCCTTAGATTGCCAAAGGTAGATTTTCTTTAAACTACCCCTCCCTTTTAGCTTCATCAATCCAGCATCGGTGACTTGCGTCCCATATAGATTCAACCACTCGAGACCTTCCAGTTGTGCAACAGCATCAAGCACCGCGTCGCCAACCTCAGTCTGGCTAAGATCGAGCTTTATAAGGTTTTTCATCTTGGGCAACTCGGCCACTAGAGTCTCTTCGGTAATTGAAGCAGACCCAAGCTTAAGACTGGTGAGATATGTCGAAACCGAAGCTAATTTAAGAAAGGTCGTATCGTCCAACTTTCCGCGAAGACTTACTGCCGTAAATTCAAGATCGTTGGAATTCTGAGATGTATAATTTAAAGAAGTCTTGAAAGCCGGATCCTGCTTCAAAGTATCGAGGGCATTTTGGAGAGCCTCCCGCTTGGCAATTTTTTCCTGCTCAGCCTTATCTTTAGCAGCTTGGGCAGCCTCTTCTATTTGCTGCCGCTCCTCGGGACTCACCAACATTTCAGCCGACTCGATTATCTCCGGTGGTGCTCCCATTTCTTCGAGAGTCATATCCTTTAAATTTTCGCTGTTCGGAATATTGTCAACCCACCAAGTGAGGAGCTTAACCTCATGCTCTTCCATTTGCTTCTTTTTTGGCGGCGGCATGTGCATGTCGTCGTCTTTCGGAAGGACCATGACCTCGATCATATAGCTTTGTTTAGAATCCCCAGGAACAAGCGTGCGATATTCGTCGCCATCCAGACTATCTCCACCAATTAAAAGATTTTCATAGGTGTCCATCCACAGCCCTCCCTTACTCTTCCCAGCCTCCTCCGAGTGGCAATAGAGGCACTTGTCATCCATGATTGGATAAACGATCTCAGCGAACACGAGACGATCTTTTGCGAGTTTTTTGGCAATTGGAGCAGGCTCCTTGCCATCATCTTCATCTTCACCGGCCCATTGTTTAAAGATTTCCACATTTTCGGTAAGACCGCCCCACGTATTCTCAACAGGGTCAGATCCATGGGTGGCCAAACCTCCAAAGTGAGCGCCGTAACCCATAGCTCCGCCTGCGACGAGAAGAAGGATTCCATAAACCGGGCCACGCGACCCACTTCGACTACCCCAGATTTTAGCTAAAAATGCAAACCCAAGGACTCCTACAAAGCCGATCCCAACCCACATATGCTTGAACATGTCGTCGTTCCACTCCTCAGCTTTCCAGCCTTCAACACTCAGATCAAAAACACCAGTGACGCAGGCAATTATGCCGGTTATGAAAGCTAAAAAAAGACCCACTGCAGTCCTCGGGCGGTATCTCCCGAAGGAAAACCAACTACAAACCTCCATCACCAGAGTGAGAAAGACGACTCCAATCGGGAGATGCAGGATCAGCGGATGATATTCACCAACATTCGAAACCCACCACTGCCCGGAATTCAAGATCGCCAACATCGGGTCTTGTTCCACATAAAATGGCAGGTAGATCAAGCCGCCAGTGACAACTAGCACGAAGAGTGTGAGAAAAATCGGGCCAACGGCACTGCCATCTCCGGCATCTTCATTTTCAATTTTTTCCGCTGAGTTGGGTTCGCTATCCATGATGTTTCTTAATCTTGCTACGATTCGTGATAAGATAGTCTTTCGATTCAGAGAACTTAATCAATTTAAATCACAAAGGGCTTTAGGGCCCTGAGGATAGTCCCAATCGCTCATAATAATCCGTTCCAAAAAACGTTGTATTTAGTAACGGCTCCTAGCCATTCTTTGGCATGAGCGAGATCCCCGAAATCTTTTATTCGCTTGAGCACGATGGCCCTTTCGAGAGCTGCCTCACATGCGATAGACGGCTCGATGAAATCGATGAGCCCTATATCATTAACAAGGTATTTCAGGGTTCCGAGTGCGTTTTTGAATTCGCTATTTGCAAGACTTGCCGAGAAGACACGGTGGAATCCTTCTCGGAAGAATCAAAAACACGTCTCCGCAAGATGGCAGAAGAAAACCCCATCCTCAAAAAGCGCAGCGAACGCTTCACAGACAGTGAAGATCATAAGGAATGGACCTCGGAGTGCGCCCACTGCGCTACTCCAGCTTCCGAAATCAAAAACTTTACCACTGAATGCCTCAGCTTCGGAAATAATATGATCTACGATCCCTATCCTATCTTAGTCTGCGACTCATGCATCGAGGAAAGTCAAAAACTACTTTCTAAAGCCACCCAAGACCAATGGAATAAGTTTATCCTCGATAACTTCGAAGGCCCGCCTGCCGACGCCATCAAACCGGACAATCTTCCCGTTCTTGTCTAGGAATAATCAAACCATGCTCCCCACCAACCGCCCTGCTCTTTTTCTCGCGCCCATGCAGGACGTGACGGATCTCCCCTTCCTGCGAACCGTCGCATCCTACGGTGGGGCCGATCTCTACGTCACAGAGTATTTTCGAGTGCATATTCACTCGAGACTTGACCCATATATTTTACGATCGATCACAGAAAACCCGACCGAAAGGCCCATTATCGCTCAACTGATCGGTGATGATGCTACGGAATTGGCCCGCACCGTAACCGACCTCAACAATTATCCCATCTCCGGAGTAGATCTTAACCTTGGCTGCCCAGCCCCCGTCGTTTATCGCAAGAATGCCGGTGGTGGACTGCTACGCCACCCGGATCAGATCCATAAAATCTTGGGTCGTCTTCGTGAGGCCTGCGGGGCGACTCCATTTACCGTCAAAACCCGAGTAGGTTTTGAATCAGAAGAAGAATTCGATCAACTTCTTGGGATCTTCAGAAGTCACGAAATCGATCTCCTCACGATCCATGGACGGACCGTAAAGGAACGGTACCAAACGCCGGTCCATGATGATCGTGTTGCACAGGCCGTTCGAACCCTCAACTGTCCAGTTATCGCCAATGGTAATGTCGTCAACTGCCAAACCGGGCTTAGTTATCTTGAATCAACCAGAGCCGCTGGACTCATGATAGGCCGGGGAGCGATCCGTAATCCGTGGATCTTTGAGCAGATCCGTTGCGCGACATCGAAACAAGAAATTCCGCAGGTCACCGGGCGGATGATTCTCGAATACATCACAAAGCTCTATGACGAGACAGCACGTGAAATCTCCGAATTCATAGAAGAGCGGCACGTGCAAAAGATGAAAAAATATCTCGTCTACATCAGTCAAGGGCATCATGCCGACTTCGAGCAGCAAATCCGAAGAGTCAAAAACAAGACCGAATTTTTCGATACCTGCATTCGTTTCCTCGACCACGAGGATCATGCCCCAGACCTTCCCTCGGAAAACTCGCAACTTTTTTGCGGCTTCTCACAATTTCTCTGATTAACTTTCACGTTGACTTTGTCCAGTCTCCTGTGAAATCTCTCCTCGCAATGGCCATGAATCAGGAAGTGCTCCATACCGAGAAGATTCTCGCAGACCGTAAAATCTTCTTTCTAGACCTTAAGGAAAATGCCCGAGGACGGGTGGTCAAAATCACTGAAGATGTAAGTGGAAATCGCGATACCATTATGGTGCCGGCTGAGATTCTCGGGGACTTCATCGAAGCCCTTACCGACATAAAAGAGACTGCCGATCAGCAGGATGCCGATCAGCAGGACTAAATCGCCAAAAAGGGCCTCAAGTAGCTGCAGCAACGGGAATACCCCCTCGGTTTTGGTGGAATTTAGAGTGGAACAGGTGCTGCCATCAGCCAAGGAAACTGGTAACTTCCCATCAACGCTCATACTCCCCCAGCTCTCAACAATCTAGCAGAAGACATTTCCGAACGGAACAGTCTCTAATAGAAAATTCCAGGAAAAGTTGCGGGCCTCTGGCTAAAACTAAACCAGTGGCAGGAGTCACTCGACGAACTGGACCCTCACCCGCAATTTCGAAATCCAGCGGAATCACCGCCACCGGCTCACGAGCCGCAAGCGAAGCAGCGGTAAAAACGACAGCAAAAACACAATAATTAAAGGCATGTCCAAGAACATGTGAGAATATTGGCGCTCTAACGAGAATGGATTACCCGCGAATTATCGACGTTTTCCCCGGAAGCGATCACGCGGATCCTCTTCCTTTTCTTCCTCGTCTTTGTAGCCAAGAATTCCACCCTTTTTAAGATTACGAACAAAGTCCTTCATGTCGGTCTTAAGTTGCTCGTCGGAAACCAAAGCTCCCAGTACACCCCTCCGGTCTTCAACTTTTTCGAGTGCTGCCGTTGCGGTATCGGCTGTGCGTTCGATCGAGGTTAAAACGCGCGGCACATCTTCCAGCGCTGGGCTCACCCGCTCGAGTACAGATTGAGCCGTTTGATTTGTCTCGCGAACCTCGTTGATCGCGAGATTGAAATCTCCAATCGCCGGATCGAGCTTCTCACCCAACTTCGCAAATGATGCTGAAGCTTTCTCGAGATTCTCGAGAATCCCATCGAACCGTTTGATATTTTCAGTGGCAAGCACTTCTCCATTTATCTTATCCATCGTTTCTGAAAGCTTCGAAGCCACAGTCTTAACCTCATCAACCGATTCCCCAATTTTCAGAAGCGCTTTCTCTGCTTGCTCGATCACCTCCCGCGTACTCCCCGCAATCAACTCCGCTTCACTCTGGAGAAAATCCAAGCCACCTGGTCCGGCACCCATGACTGTCTCTCCTTGTTCTATAAAATCATCCGTCCCCACCGAAGGTGGGGTAATTAAAATTTCTTTATCTCCTAAAAGACTAGCCTGACTAATCTTCATAAACGCACCTTTTTCAATTCGGTGGTCCTCATCAATCGCTAGAACAACTTGAATTTTCGAGCCGTCAACGAGCTTGGGTTTTTCTGCCACTTCTCCGATCTTAGCACCTCGTAAACGCACAGTACTCCCTTTAATGATCCCTGGAGCCTCATTGAAGCTCACCTTGATTTCATAGCGTTTCTTGAATAGATCACCAATATTCCCGAAGAGAAGGATGATTGCTCCAAGCATCGCAAGCCCGAGAAATAGAAAGACCCCAACAAGCGTCTCGGTTTTTTTGGATTTAGTCGCCATCACGTCACTATGCCTTCCCGAAGCCGAAATCACAAATCCGAATCCTGAGAACGCCCTTCAACGAAGTTCACTAAGACAGGATCCTTACTGGCCTTCAATTCGTCTGGAGTCCCTTCCCAGTAGACCAATCCATCCTTCATAAACACCAAACGGTCCGCGATTCGGAACGCACTGCGCATTTCATGAGTGATTACGACATTGGTGATACCATGCTCGTTTGCCAGGTCCTTAATCAATCGGTCAATCGAATCCCCTGTCACCGGGTCCAATCCTGCATGAGGCTCATCGTAAAGCACACAACACGGCTCTTCTACCACCGCGCGGGCCAGAGCCACCCTCTTACGCATGCCACCCGAAAGGGTTGCAGGCATTTTATCTTCCTGCCCGTCTAAATGGACAATTTCCAGAGCCTCACTTACCCGGCGAGAAAGTTCATCGCGATCATGGAGACCAGCCTCCTGCATAGGAAACGCAACGTTCTCTGCGACCGTCATCGAGTCAAACAAGGCTCCACTTTGAAACATCATGCTAATTTTCTTTCGAGCCCAGCTTAGATCCCGTTCCGATAGATCAGAAATGACCTTTCCTTCCAAAGTCACCGTTCCCTCATCCGGCTGAAGCAAGCCCACCATGTGCTTGATCAAGACCGATTTCCCACCACCCGACCCACCGAGCAAAACCAAAACCTCCCCTCTCCTAACATCAAGATCCACCCCTCGAAGCACCACTTGGTCACCAAAACTCTTCTTAATACCCCGCATCTTGAGGAAAATCTCACCTTTCATAGCCCTTTTCTAAGCGCTTGAATGAAGAATTGCACTCCGGGAAATTTCCGATTTGCTCCCAGAGATGAGTTCCCCGCAGAATCCCCATAACTTAATCGTAATCGGAGGCGGTGCTGCGGGCTTTTTTGGAGCCATTTCGGCGGCCGAAGCTGGTCTCCAAAATATCCTTATTCTAGAACGTGGACCAGAAATCCTCACCAAAGTCCGTATATCTGGTGGCGGCCGATGTAATGTCACCCATAACTGCTACGAACCCGGTGAACTTGTCGAAAACTATCCCCGTGGAGTCAAAAATCTCATCGGCGCTTTCCATCGATTTCAACCAGCCGACACCATCACTTGGTTCGAAGGGCACGACGTTGAACTCAAAGTTGAATCTGACGGTCGCATGTTCCCCACTACAGACGACTCCGAAACCATTATCAACGCTCTCACTTCTGCCGCCCGAGAAAATGGCGTTGCCTGGCACACCCGCTGTGGAGTAGGAAAGGTTCGTAAGATCAACGATCTCTTTGAACTTAAAACAACAGAAGGCGTAACCTACCTCACGAAGTCGCTTCTCGTCGCCACTGGCGGGATTCGTAGTGAGCACGCCCGCATTCCAGCCGAAGACCTTGGCCACAAATTGAGCGCTCCTGTTCCCTCACTATTCACCTTCAAGATCGAAGACTATCGCCTACACGGGCTCCCTGGAGTCTCCGTTCCTAACGCCTTGCTCCGGACCGGCAAAATTGAAACGCAAGGACCTATCCTTATCACCCATTGGGGTCTCAGCGGTCCAGCCACTCTCAAAGCCTCAGCCTGGGGAGCGCGTGAACTCTCAGAAAGCGATTACCATTTCACTCTTGAAATCAATTGGACTGGAAGCGAAACCCCTGATTCCCTTGAGAGAATATTCGACGAACAACGCCGCAAACACGGAAAACGAAAAGTCGCAAAACGCAGTATTATCGAAGGTATTACCCACCGTCTCTGGCAACGCCTAACCGAAACCGCGAAGATCACCCAGGCAACGACTTGGGCCAACCTTACCCGGGAACAATCGAACCATCTTGCCCACGAATTAGCCGCTGCAAAATTCAAAGTCACCGGCAAGAGCCTCAATAAAGAGGAATTTGTGACCTGCGGCGGAGTCTCGCTAGATGACCTGAACTTAAAAACGATGGAAAGTAAATCTGTTCCAAACCTCTACTTTTCCGGTGAGGTTCTCGATATCGATGGAGTCACCGGCGGCTTTAATTTTCAGTCCGCCTGGACCACTGGGCATCTTGCAGGCCTCGCTATCAATGAACGCCTGCATTGCAATTCCAGCGGGATGGTCTAAATCATCGCCATGAGCGATTTGCATCCCTTTCTAAGCCAAGATTTCAAAATCAAATGGTCGACCCTGACTCCTGATCAGATTAAGACTGACGTCGCCAAAGCTATTGAGACCGGCAAGAACAACATCGACGCCGTCAAAGCGATCACACCTGACGAAGCCAACTTCGAAAATACTTTCGGCGCCCTTGAGTCTGCCACCGACGATCTTGACCGCTCCTGGGGGCGCGTGAACCATCTCGATTCCGTCGCCAACTCCGATGAACTCCGTGAGGCTCTCAACGAAATGCTTCCAATCGTCTCGGAATTCTCTTCATCCATCTCGCTCGATGACGACCTTTGGAAAGTCCTGAAATCCTATTCAGAATCTGACACCATCACGACGCTCACTGAAATTCAAAAACGCTTTGTTCAAGAAACCTGCAACGATTTCAAAGCTGCCGGGGCCGATCTCAATCACGACTCAAAAAAGCGCATGTTCGAAATCAATGCCAAGCTTGCCAAAGTCACTCAGAAGTTTGGTGAGAACGTTCTCGATTCCACGAATGCTTGGGAACTTTACGTCGATAATGAAGACGAATTGGATGGTCTCCCCGAATCCGCCAAAACTGGCGCAGTCGAGGATGCCAAAAGTAAAGGAAAAGAAGGTCAGTGGCGCTTCACCCAGCAATTCCCATCCATGTATCCGGTCATGCAGTATGCCGAGACCGCCGAGCTACGTAAAAAGATTTGGGAAGGTAGCGGGACCATTGGTCACGGTGGTGATCACGACAACACCGAACAAATTTGGGAAATCCTAAAGCTCCGCCAGGAGAAAGCAGATCTCCTTGGATTTAGTAATTTCGCCGACCATGTTCTTAATCGCCGCATGGCGAAATCCGGGATTGGTGCGCTTGAATTCACAGAAGACCTCCACTCAAAAATCAGCGAAAGCTTCAAGAAGGACATGAACAGCCTTGAAGCTTATTGGATGAAAAATACTGGAGCGGAAAACGGACCAATGGAACCCTGGGATATTGCTTTCTGGTCAGAGAAACGCCGCAAGGAACTCTATGACTTTGATGACGAAGCACTGCGTCCTTACTTCCCGGTCGACCAAGTTATGGACGGGCTTTTTACTCTAACCTCCAGACTCTTTGGAATCAAGATTTCCACTTCCGAGGCTGAAACATGGCATCCTGAAGTGAAGTTTTACGAAATTCAGGACACCGCATCAGGCGATCACCTTGGCTCCTTTTATGCCGATTGGCATCCCCGTGAATCAAAGCGTGGAGGAGCATGGATGAACTTTCTTGAAACCGGAATCCCTGACCCACGCACTCCCCATCTCGGGCTCATCTGCGGAAACATGTCCAAGCCCACCGGAGACAAACCGGCCCTTCTCACCCACAACGAAGTAGAGACTGTCTTCCACGAGTTTGGCCACCTGCTTCACCACCTCTTGTCCGACGTTAAAATCAAGTCACTCGCTGGAGTCAATGTCCCTTGGGACTTCGTAGAGCTACCATCCCAAATCATGGAAAACTTT
>Ga0257110_1001385_pt1 | contig 11461 bp, 6 predicted proteins | sample LP_taG_7_FD_190184 | JGI IMG/M metagenome (GOLD analysis project Ga0257110, IMG submission 190184) | Marine microbial communities from Northeast Subartic Pacific Ocean, Canada - LP_J_2015_P26_10m | ecosystem: Environmental > Aquatic > Marine > Oceanic | place: Canada: Northeast Subartic Pacific... | reverse complement strand
GGCGCGTTTCGGGAGGTATTTAAGGGTTTTCGAGGCGGATTTCAAGCCCCGGACTGGCCCTTACGCGACGACTTTTGAGTCGTTTTTCGCGCTTTCAAGGCCCGCGCGCGTCTCCCCATGACCATACTCGGTGGTCCAGACAAAAAAATGGCACAATCGCAGCGTTTTCTCGTCGACGAAAAAATGGCGTCTCGGGGCCGAAAACGGCCCGAGCACGCCAACGTGGCGCGGGACCTGGATGGGACTCCGAGTCGCAGCCAGAGCTTCGCAGGTCTTGGTGTGGATGGTGACGGCCTCCGCAGCCGCCAGGGATCGATGGAACCGCCGTCATCGATGCGAACTCGAGTGGACGCGTTTCGGGGGTTCGGGCAATCCCGAGTCCCCCCCAGCCGTTCTCGGCGCGATCGACGTCGTTTGCCCCGCTTGAGAGCTTCCCGAGGCCGTCGCGGTACCCCGGGCAGAGTTTGGCGCCGCCGCGACGCGCGGCGGGCAGCCCTAGAGGGTCAAAAAGTCGTCCCGAGCAAAAATCGGCCCCGAATCGCGTCTTTGAGCGACGACATCGACGCGCCACCCGAGTCGATTTCCGCCGTTCTTGCGGCGGAGGGCCGCCCCGAGAGGGTGTCCAGGGCCTGGCAAAAGGGCTCGTCCGCGCGCGCGACGCAGCCCGAGTTATGGCCGAACTGCATCACGCAGCAGCACCAAAACACAGGTCGCCGGGGGTGTTTCGTGCAGTATGTCAATATGCTCAATATGCCCAAGCACGTCGAGCCGTCGTCCGCGGACGGCGCCGCGTGCTCGGCGCCGGTCCCGGACGGCGTCCGACGGCAGGTCCCGGACGTTGTGCCGTCGGACGCCGACGTCGCGGCGTGCCTGCGGGTGCTGGATGCCCTGGCCGCGCGGCCGGCGGCGTTCCAGAGCCCGGCGCACCGGGACTTGCGGGCGGCGACGCGGCGCGCGCGCGACGCGTTGGCGCAGACGGACTTTGGCGGCGGCGACGGCCTCGCCTACGGGCGGCGGCGGCAGCTGCGCAAGGAGCGGGAGGCGCGACAGAGCCAGCAGGCGGCCCGGGACCGGAGGCACCGCGACACGACGGCGCTGCGCCGCGGGCGCATCGAGCGGCTGCGCGAGCTCACGGAGCGGAACGGACGCCTCGCGCTGGCGGCGGCGGCGGTCCCGCTGGCGCCCGACGGCGCCGCCCACGTCGCCGAGGGCGCCGCGGCCGAGGCCGGGCGCGAGCTTCACGCGGCGACGCAGTGCTACTCGTGCAAGGCGCGCTTCGGCGACCTGCACCACTTCTACGCGTCGCTCTGCCCGACGTGCGCGGCGCTCAACTGGCGCATGCGCCACGCCAGCGCCTCCCTCGAGGGCCGCGTCGCCCTGGTCACGGGCGCGCGCGTGAAGATCGGCTTCGAGATCGGCTGCAAGCTCCTGAGGGCCGGGGCGACGCTCGTCGCGACGACGCGCTTCCCCGCGGACGCGCTGGACCGCTACGCGAGGCTCGACGACTTCGAGGCGTTCAGGCACCGGCTCGTCGTCCACGCCGTCGACCTCCGGGACCTGCGGGGCGTCGAGGCCTTCTGCGCGTTTTTGGACTCGACGCTCGACCGCCTCGACGTCGTCGTCAACAACGCCTGCCAGACCGTCCGCCGGCCCGCCGCCTACTACCGCGGCCTCGCCGACCGCGAGCGCGCGGCGCGCGCGGCCCTCGCGGCGCCCGGGGCCTCGTCGGCGGCCGTCCCCTGGCACGCCGCGGCGGACGCCGCGCCCGCGAGCGAGCTGAGCCAGCTCCGCGTCGCCCCGGAGGATTCGGAATCCGCGCTCGGCGACGCGCTCCCCGCGGGCGCCGTCGACGTCAACGGCCAGCAGCTCGACAATCGGACTCGGAACTCCTGGACGCTCAAGCTCCGCGACGTCTCGGCCCCCGAGGTCGTCGAGGCCATGGCCATCAACGCCGTCGCGCCGTTCATCCTCAACGCGCGCCTCCAGCGCCTCCTCGCCGTCGCCGCGGCCGCGGCCGGCCAGGCCTTCGTCGTCAACGTGAGTGCCATGGAGGGCAAGTTCTACCGCCACAAGACGCCCAACCACCCCCACACGAACATGGCCAAGGCCGCGCTGAACATGATGACGCGGACGTCCGCCGCGGACCTCGCGAGGTCGAACGTCTACATGACGGCCGTGGACACGGGCTGGATCAACGACGAGAACCCGCGCGACGTCGCCGCCAGGACCGCCGCGGCCGGCTTCCAGACCCCGATCGACGAGGTAGACGCGGCGGCGCGGGTCTGCCACCCCATCTTCCACGGCGTCGAGACGGGCGCCCCCCTCTTCGGCGTCTTCCTCAAGGACTACGTCGAGTGCGAGTGGTAGGCCCCCTTTTACAGCCATACAGCATACGCGGCCTAGAAGAGCGTCGGGCCGTGGGCAGCGTGCGCTGCTCGCCACAAGCAGCCGGCAGGCAATCGCGCCTGAGGCTCGCGAACCTCCGCTGCGACGGCGAGTCGGCTGGATTGCGCCGCCGCCACTCCGAGTGCGCGCCTGCTATGTCGGTCATGTAGGTGCCCCGAGATACGCCCCTGGAGCCACCCGACTTCCCGCCCCTCCAGGCTCCCCTCCACCTGCCAGCCATCTCTCAAAGGCGGCCTCCGGCTTTTTTTACTCCTGTGATTGTATCGCTGTACACATGAGCTCACATGAGGCTGTAGACGTCTGGTGCCCCTGCAACACCCCCCATTGCCCGGCTCGCCAAAGGTAGGCGCGTAGGCGGGGTGCCTAACTAAAGGGTTTTTGTGGACGCCTTGTGGTAATTTGATCGAAAATCAGGTGTCAAGTCCGCGACGGTCGGACGGTCACGGTCTCTCTCGCCCCGTCTCCTCCCTCTTTGAGCGCTTCTGCCTCCTTGTCACGCCACCTATCGTCGGGACCGCTCCAGTAGGCTCGTACCCTATCACGAGGTCGCTCGCCGAAAACTTTGACGCGACGCCTCCCAACGGTCGCCCGCGTTCCGCCACCGCTCCACAAAATGTACCACTCGGAGAGCAAAGAGAAGCCCGGGCGGCTCCAGCGGCTCGCGTCGTCGCGGGCGCTCGACCGCGGCGTGCTCCTCGCGATCATCGTCAACTCGGTGCTCCTCGCGCTCACCGCGGCGATGGAGAACGAGCCCAAATACGACACGTGGCAGGGCGGCCTCGAGCTCGCGCTCTTCGTCCTCTTCCTCCTCGAGTTCCTCGTCAAGGTCGCGGCCTGGGGCCGCGCGTACTTCTACGACCCCTGGAACCTCATCGACGCCGCGGTCGTCGCCGAGGGCGTCTACACGCACCCCGTTACGATCATCCTGCAGGCGCTGGGGGTGTCGACGAAAAAGCAGGCGAACGTGTCGCTGAGCGCGCTGCGCATCATGCGGCTCCTGCGGCCCCTGCGGACGCTCAAGCGCTTCCCGGAGATGCGGCTCCTCGTCGAGTCGCTCCTCAACAGCGGCCAGCTGCTCCTCGTCGGCTTCGCCGTCGTGGCCGCGGCCATCTACGCGTTCGCCGCGCGGCGCCGCGCGGACCTCGTTTCCGCCCGACTCCGACGGACGCGGGTCCGCGCGCGCTCCGCGGGGCGCTCGCCGAGAGGACGCGGCGCGTCCCGAAACGCCTTCGATTCGACCGAGCTCGAGAGTTCCGACGTTCGGTCGGGACCCCCGAACCGACGGACGATACCCGCGCAGGTCTGCGGCCGCCGGGGCCGCGAGAGGGTGGTGCGCGGCCCTTCGACGCGCGCGCGTCGCGACGAGGCGCCGGGGGCGGGGGGCGCGTCCATCGACGAGAGACGGTCGCCCGCCCGAAGCCGCGCCGAATCGAGCGGGACGCGACCGAGGGAGGAGCCCCTCGAAGTCAGCGCGTCTCACTCACCCTTCTGCCGCCCAGGCGGCCACGCGCGCTCCGGGGCCGCCGCGCCGGGGTGGTTCGCCGTCGGCCGCCGCGCGCGCGCGCGGCGCGCGCGCACCGAGCGGCGGCCGGTCGTCCGGGGCGCGCGCGCGGGCGCCGACCGAGCCCGGAGCCGTCGGGCCGCCGGGCGCGCCCCACGCGCGCGCCGCCCAGGTCTACTTCGCCGACGCGCTGAACCGCCGCTGCGTCGCGTACCCGTTCTACGACGGGGCGGACTACGTCGGCGGCCGCGCGGGACGCGCCGCGCGCCGCGCGCGCGCCGTCCGCACGCCCCGCGCGCAGGTCCGCGACCCGAGCGACGCCGCGCTCGCCGCGCACTGGCGCGACGCCGCGCGGAACTCGGGCGCGCGTTCCCGGCCGCTCCGGGCCGCGGCGGGAGCCGTTCGCTCGCCCGGCCGCTCCCGCCGCGACCGAGCTCGAGCGAGCGGCTCGAGCGCAGGCGCAACGCGTCGGACGCGGACCTCTTCGCGAACCGCGCGCTCTGCGGCCAGCGGGGCCGGCGCTGCGCCGGGCCCCGGGACGCCGTCGCCGACGTCGCGTCGGCGGCCTTCGGCGCCGCGGGCGCGCGCTACGTCGTCCGCGAGCGCTGCGTCGACGTCGCCTACGGCCTCGGCGGCGACGTGCTCAAGCGCGACGCGGGGCCCCGCCCGCCCCCCCCCCCCGGGCGATCCCGCGCCGCGCAGGTTCGACACCGTCGGCTGGGCCTTCATGGCCGTGTTCGACCTCACGAACCTCGAGGGCTGGCACGACGTGCTCTGGGCCGCGCGCGACGCCGAGGGCCCGGCCGTCTGGGTCTACTTCGCGGCGCTCGTCGTCGCGCTCAACCTCGTCGCGCTCAACGCGTTCCCGGCGATCATCGCCTTCAGCCTCCGGTCCGCGATCCGCGAGGAGGAGAACCGGCTCGGCCGCGAGGCGAAGCGCGCGCTCGGCGCGGGCGCCATGGGCCTCAGCGCGCTCGAGGAGGCGGCCGTCGACATGCTCGCCGCGGAGCGCGAGGACCTCGCGGACGTCGCCGCGGCGCTCGACCGCGCCGCGCGCGGCGGCGCGCGGCGCGCGGCCGCGGACGCGGCCGCGGCCGCGGCCGCGGCCGCGTACCCGCGGGGCCGGTGGCGCGTCGCCGCGCGCGAGGTCGCCGAGCCGCCCCTCGGGCGCTTCCAGCTCGCCGTCTACGCGGCCATCTTCGCGAACATCGCCGTGCTCGCGTCCGCGCCGCCGCGGCCCGGCGCGGCCGCGCGGCGGCGCTACGAGCGCGCGAACGACGCCTTCGCGGGCCTCTTCGCCGCCGAGCTGGGCTTCAAGGTCTTCGGCTTCGGGCCCGCGGGCTACTGGGCCGACCGCTACAACCGCTTCGACGCCGCGCTCGTCGCGCTCGCCGTCGCGCAGGCCGCGTCGTCCGCGGCGCCGCCCGTCTTCGGCGCGCTCCGCGTCCTGCGCGTCGCCAAGCTCGGCCGCGTCTTCCGCGTCGCCGCCGTCGCGCGCGTCGCGCGCGTGCGCCGCATGACGGACGCGCAGCCCCCGGCGTCGGCACCCGAACGCCCCGGCCGCGCTCGCGCGCGCGCGGGCCGGCGCCGGACCGGCGGCCGGCGCCCGCGCAGGCAGATGGACTTTTCGCGCCTCGTCGGCGTGCTCACGTCGAGCGGCGTCTGGCTCGCGAACATCGTCGCGCTCGCGGGGCTCGCGTGCTACATGTTCGCCGTCCTCGGCATGATCTTCTTCCGCGAAAACGTCTACGCGCTCGACGGCGACGCGGGCGCGGCCTACGCGCGCGCGGACCGCGGCGCGGGGCCCGGCGCGCGCGCGTGCCCGGCCGCCGGCCGGCGCCTCGCGTGCCGCGGCCGCTTCAACTTCGACTCCTTCCCCATGGCCTTCATGACCGTGGTCCTCGTCGCGTCGCTCGACGGCTGGAACGACGCGCGCCCCCGCGCGGAGGCCGGCCGGCGGGCCGCGGCGGCCGCGCTCGGGGCCGCGCGCGCGCGGCCGCGCGGGCGCCGCGTCGCCCGGCGGTCGGACGAGCCGCGCGCGCGCGCCGGGCGCGCCGCGGGGCGGCCGCGGCGACGCCGCCGACCGCGCCGCCCGCCCCGCGCAGGTGCTCTACGCGGCGCTCCGCGCGGCGTCCGGCTCCTGGGACCGCGCGGCGACGTTCGCCTACTTCGCGCTCGTCGTCGTCTCGCTCCGCTACGTCGCCGTGTCCATGATCATCGCCATCGTCTTCGACCAAGTCGAGCGCGACTCCGTCATGGTCGTCCGCCGCAACGCGCGCGTCACCATGGTCGCGGCGACGATGGTCGCGCGCGCGGCGGACCGCGCGGCGAAGCGGCGCGCGTTCGCCGCGTGGCGCGCGCGCGCGGCGCCCGTCGCCGTCGCCGCGGCCGCGGGGCGCGCGGCCGCGGCCGCGGCGCCCGGCGGCGGCCGCGTCGCCGTCGCCGTCGACGTCGCGGCCGCGCCGACGCGGCTCGAGCTCCTCGTCGCCGACGACCGGTCGCTCGGGCTCTTCGCGCCGGCGTCCCGGGCCCGCCGGTTCTGCGTCGCCGTCTCCGGGAGCCGCGCGTGGACCGCGGCCATCCTCGGCGTCATCCTCGCGTCCGTGAGCCTCCTCGCCGTCGAGCAGGACGCGTACGTCGCCGACCGGCGCGCGGGCCGCAAGCATCGCCGAGAATCGCCGACCCGCGACGCCGCGGCCAACGCGTGCGTCGCCGCGTTCGTCGCGGAGTTCGTCGTCGAGGTCGTCGCGCGCGGCGCCGTGCTCCCCGCGAGGGCCCGCGCCGGAATCACCCGCTGGTCTGGGGGGTCCCCGCCACGCTCCGAAATTCTCGAGCTCGGTCGACACGAAGTCGATTCGGCCGAGTTTTGGACGAGTCGATTCGTGTTTCGACGCGCGTGCGCGCGACCGTCGCGCCGCGAGCGCCCCGCGGCGCGTTCGCCGAGAGGGGCCGACTCGCGCGACCCGGCGGCCGGGCGCGGCGCAGGCGAAGACCGCGTACCTCCGCGACCCCATGAACTGCCTCGACACGGCCGTGACGGCGCTGAGCCTCGCGTCCCGCGCCGCGCCGAACTCGCGGCGCCGACCCGCCGCCGATCGCCGCGCGCGGGGCCGACGGGGCCGCGACCGCGCCGCGGCGCGCTCGGCCGGGGGCGCGCGTCGCCCGGACGCGAGCCGCGTCGACGCCGACGCGACCGAGCTCGGACGCGCCCGCGCGCGGCCGGCGCGCGCGCCGCCACCGGCGTCGGCGCAGGTACTACGCGGTGCCGAAGGGGCGGCGGACGCCGCTCGTCGCCGCGCGGCTCCTCCGGCTCCTCCGCGTCGTGCGCCCGCTCAAGATCCTCGCGCGCGGGTCGCGGTCCGTCCACGCGCTCCTCGAGGCCCTCGAGTTCAGCCGCCGCGCGCGCCCGCGACGCGTCCGGCCGCCGGTTCGGGGCGTCCCGACCGAACGTCGAAACGCGCCGTCTCGGTCGCGTCGCGGTCGATGTGGCGGACGTTTGGACGAGTCGCGTCCTTGTGTCGCGCTCTCTCCGTCGAGCGCGGGGATACTCCGTCGAAGCGTCGCCGCGCAGGCGCGCTCGCGAACGTCGTCGCCGCGTGCGCGTTCACCGTCGCCGTCTTCGCCGTCGTCGGCGCCCGCGCGGGGCCTCGCGCGCGCGCGGCGGGGGGGGGGGGGGGAGCGGCCGGGCGGCGCGCGGCCGCGACGCGAGCCGGCGGCCCGCCCGGCGCAGGTCGGCACGCAGCTCTTCCGCGGCCGCCTCTTCTACTGCACCGACGCGAGCTACCCGCGGGGCGCCGTCCTCGGCGCCGACGCCTGCGAGGCCTACGGCCCCGACGCGAGCTGTGGCCTGCCGCGCGACCGGCCCGGCGGCTGCGGCGGCGCCGCGGGCGCGTCCGTCGCGGGGCAGCAAAAGAGAGCGAAATTCCCAACTTCAAAGGCTCCTATCTCGGCCGGTTTCCACTCGTTTCGGCTGACTTTTGGACGGGCGATCATCTCTCGGAACGGTCTCGAAGCGCGGATGCTTTTCCCGGAACGCGCGCGCGCGGAACACTCACGTTGAAGCGACGTTGAATCTCTCTTGTGCCGCCCAGGTCCGTCGCGCGCGCGCGCGACCACTTCGACGCGCTCGGGCCCGCGCTCGCCGCCGCCGTCCGCGTCTTCTCCTTCGACGACTGGCACGCCGTCGTCCTCGGCGCGCTCAACGCGGCCCGCGAGCCCTACCGGCAGGTCGCGCCCGAGGCGGGCGTCGGCGCCGTCGCGTACTTCGTCGCGTTCGGCGTCGCCGCGTTCCTCTTCACGATCCTCTTCATCGGCGTCATCTACGGCACGTTCACCTACATCACGACGACGCGCCGCGACGGCGGCGCCGCGCGCGCGCGCGTGCCCTCGCTCAAGCGCGCGCAGTGGGCCGTCTACCGCGCCAAGCTCGGCTGCATCGCGCCGCGCCGCGAGCTCGCGCCGCCCGCGGCCGGGCGCCGCGGCGCCGCGGCCCTCTTCGCGCTCTACCGGACGCGGCGCTACAAGGCCGCCTACGCCGCGCTCGTCGCCGTCGACGTCGCCTACTGGGTCGTGGGGAGCGGCCTCGCGCGGCGCCACTACGACGCGCGCGCCGCGCCGCGCGCGGGCGCGCTCGGCGCGCTCGCGGCGGCCGACGCGGCCGCCGTCGCGCTGCTCTGCGCCGACTTCGGCGCGCGCGCGGCCGCCTTCGGCCCGCGCCGCGTGCTCCTCCTCGGCGCGGAGCAGCTCCGGCTCGCGCTCCTCGTCCCCGTCGCCGCGCACGCGCTCGGCGGCGCGCTCCTGCCGCCGGTCGCGCGCCGCGCGGCGGCCGCGCTCCGCGGCCTCGCCGTCTTCCTCGTCGCGCCGGCCTTCGAGGACGCGGGCGCGGTCCTCCGCGCGACGGTCGCGTCGCTCGCGACGCTCGGCCCGCTCCTCGCGCTCCTCGTCGTCCTCACGTTCTCCTACGCGGTCGTCGGCACGTTCCTCTACAGCCCGCGCCTCGACTACCACCTCGACCGCGACGCCGCCAAGGCCGCGCGGGCCTACGGGCTCGGGCGCCGGCGCGGCGAGGGCGTCGCGCGCTTCGACTTCCGCACGACGGCCAAGGGCATGGAGAGCCTCTTCGTCGCGGCCCGCGCGGACGTCGCGCCTTCCGCCCGACTTCGACGCGCGCGTCGTCGAACGGTTCGGACCCGGTCGCGCCGCGCTTCGAGAACTCGACGAGAGCGGAGGGCTCGTGTCGACGTCGACCGAGCTCGAGAGCTTCAAAGTTTGGCCCAGACGTCCCGGCTCACCGGTCGATGTCCGCGCAGGTCGCGGCGACGGCGAACACGTGGTACGGCTGGGCGGGCCGCCTCGGCGCCGGCGGCGCCTCGCCGGCATGGCACGGCGCGGCGGGCTGGCTCTTCTGGGGCTCCTACGCGCTCCTCGCGCGCTACCTCTTCCTGAACCTCTGCACGCTCGTCGTCCTCTACGCGTACGAGCGCACGAACAGCCGCCAGCCCTGGGTCGCGATGGACCAGGTCGACGAGGTCCGCGCCGCGTGGCAGCGCTTCGACCGCTTCGGCCGCGGCTTCCTGCGGACGCGGCACCTCGCGCGCTTCCTGCGGCTCCTCCCGCCGCCGCTCGGCGCGCCGCGCGACGCGCCGCGGTTCCTCGCCGACCGCCACGCGCTCCGCGTGCTCCTCGCGCTCCCGCCGGGCCTCCTCGGCTTCGAGGGCGCGGACCGCGACCGCGACCGCCGGTGGCTCGCGCTCCGCGGCCTCGCCGACGGCGGCGCGACCGCGCGCGGCGCGACGGCGCCGCGCCGCGCGCGAATCGACCGCCGGTTCGAGGCGCCGCGGCCGGACGTCGGAACGCTCGAGCTCGGTCGCGTCGCGGTCGAGGCCCCGCTCGGCCCGCGCTCGGACGAGTCGCGTCCTCTCGGCGACGTCTCGGCGGGGCCGCGCGCGAGCGCTCGCGCCGCGACCGTCGCGCGCGCCGAGGTCGCGTCGAAGGCCCGAGTCGCGCGCAGGCGCTCCCCGACGCGCTCCCGTTCGGCGACGTCCTCGTCGCGGTCCACGAGGTCGCCCTCTTCCCCGAGCTCCAGGCCCTGCCGGACGACGACGACGTCGCCGCGCGCCGCGCGTTCGCCCGGTCCAAGCTCGACGTCCTCCGGCTCGCCGTGGGCCGCCGCGCGCGGCGGCGCGGCGGCGGCGACGACGCGGCCGCGGCGGCCGCGGCGGCCGAGGCCGACGCCGCGGCGCTGCGCGTCGCCATGCCGGACCTCTTCCGCCGCCGCGCCGCCCGCGCGCTCGCCGTCGAGGCGGACCGCTGGGAGCGGCAGATCGAGCTCGACGGCTTCTCGGAGGAGTCCTACCGGGAGTGCGGGCTCCTCGCGGACGCCGTCGCCGCGGAGCGGCGCGGCGTCGCCCTCGAGCTCGCCGTGCTCGGCCGGCTCGCGGCGCGGGGCGCGCTCGCCTCGCGCCACGAGGACGTGCCGCGGCTCCGGCGCCACGGGCGCGTCCTCGAGGCCGTCGGCGCGCGCCCGCGCGGCACCCGACCGGCGGCCTCGGGGGGTCCCGGCCGGGCTTCGGCGCGCTCGCGAGCTCGGTCGAATCGAAGTCGTCGCGGCCGGCTGCTCGGACGCGTCGCTCCCTCGCGGCGAGCGCCCCGCGGAACGCGCGCGGGCGCGCGTCGCGGCCGTCGGACGCGCCGCGCGTCGAGCTCGCGTCGCACGCGTGGTCTCCGAAACAGGCGCGCGCGTCGCCGCCGTCCGCGCGCGCCACGTCACGCGGACGTGGTTGCCGTCGTCGCTCGCCGTCGTCGGCGAGCTCCGCCGCGGGGGCCCCGTGACCGCGGCGGCCGCGTCCGCCGGCGGCCGCGCGGCATTCGACCGGCGCTTCCGGGGCGCGCCGACCGAACCGCGGCCCTCGCCCGGTCGCATCGAGGTCGTTTCGGCTCGTTTTTGGACGCGTCGCGTCCCCTCGTCCGGTCCTCGACGCGCGGCGGACGCGTCCCGCCTTCCGATCGCGGTCGCGGCGACGTCGGGCCGAAGACGTCGAACGCCGCGCAGGCCGACGGAGCCGCGGTCGTCGTCGCGTCGTCCGCGGCCGGCGACGTCGAGGTGCTGCGGCGGCGACGCGCGCGCGGCGGCGCGGCGGGCGCGCCCCTGGCCCGCGCGCGGCGCCTCGGCGCGCACGGGGCCGCCGTCGTCGCCGTCGCGGCGTCGGCCGACGCGGCCCTCGTCTTCGTCGCCGTCGGCGACGGCGTCGTCCGCTACGCGCGCGGCCGGGGGCGGCGGGCGGCGTACCGCGCCGACGGCCGCGCGCGGGCCCGCGGCGGGCCCGTCGCGTGCCTCGCCGTCGCCGCGCGGCGGCTCTACGTCGGCGACGCCCAGGGCAGGAAAAGAGAGCGAAATTCCCAACTTCAAAGGCTCCGATCTCGGCCGGTTTCCACTCGTTTCGGCTGATTTTTGGACGAGCGATCATCTCTCGGAACGGTCTCGAAGCATGGATGCTTTTCCCGGAACGCGCGCGCGCGGAACACTCATGTTGAAGAGAACTTGAATCACCCTTT
>Ga0257110_1001382_pt1 | contig 11477 bp, 6 predicted proteins | sample LP_taG_7_FD_190184 | JGI IMG/M metagenome (GOLD analysis project Ga0257110, IMG submission 190184) | Marine microbial communities from Northeast Subartic Pacific Ocean, Canada - LP_J_2015_P26_10m | ecosystem: Environmental > Aquatic > Marine > Oceanic | place: Canada: Northeast Subartic Pacific... | reverse complement strand
TCGCGCTGCCCCGCGTCCGGACGTCGACGCTTTCCCGTTCTTCGCCTTCGAACGGTCGGAGAGAGGATGGGGAGCCTGGCTCGCGGCGCGCCGGGCGCCCGGATCCGTTCGAAGCGCCCGCGGGGTCGCGCCGAAGGCCTCGGACGCTGGCCCGGGACGCCGGGTCGCCGCGCGCCGCGTCGCGGAGCGACGGCGGGGAACAGTCGCCGCGCCTTCCCGGCCCGGCCCGGTTCCCGCCGCCTCCCGGCGGCGCCCGGCCCGCGGCGCCCGCCCCGGAACCCCCCCATCGAACCCCGCCCATCTTTAGGTGCTCGGCGGCGGCGTGCGGCGCGTCGCGGGCGAGACGTACCCGAATACCTTACTCACGGACGGCTGGCCGAGCGACGGCCTCCTCCTGGCGCGGTCCGCCGTCGCGGAGCGCATCCTCGTGGACCGCTACGGCGCGGACCGCGGCGCCGTCGGCAGGGACTACCCGCAGTGGTGGCCCGCGCGCGCGATCTCCATCGAGGAGTACCTCGAATACTACGCGACGACGCTCGCCAAGCACCGGCCCAAGTTCGACCACGTCGCCGTCGTCTTCCTCCGGCCCTGGTGGTCCGAGCACCTCGCCGACGACGGCGTCGCGCGCATGTTCGAGCTGGAGCCCGCGCCCGCGAAGGCGACGCACGTCCGGCCCCTCGCGGGCGCCGACCCGGCGCCCCCGGCGACGCCGGCGCCCGCCGCGGACGTCGCCGCGGGCCGCTTCCGCGACGCGCTGCGCATCGCGGGCGCGCTGTCGGGCTACGCGGCGTCCCACCTCGGCGCGTCGAGCGAGCCCCGCGACGGGCCGCGCGACGCCGAGGGCTGGGAGCGGCGGCGCGCGCGCCTCGCCGAGGCCTACGGCAACTCGTCCGCGTCGCCCCGGGACAAGAAGCGCGACCCGCCGCGCGACGTGTCCACGGCGCACGTCGACGTCGTCAACTACCCGAGCGTCGTGCTCGCGCTGCCGTGGTACGAGATCGTCACGAAGACGCCGGGCGATTTGGTGCTCGCGGACCTGCCGCGGTCCCTCGTGGGCGCGGACTTGGACGCCGGCCGGCCCCGGGGCCTGGGCCGGTCGTCGATCTCGCCGCTGGACGGCCCGCCGGAGAAGCGGCCCGTCGCCGCGGAGTTCGGAAACATGGGCCGCGAGCGGTCCAACTCCGTCCGGTCCATCGGGTCGCCGCGGAACTCGCTCGGCGGCGGGTCGCCGAGCCCGTCGGCGTCCGCCGCGAAGAAGGGCTTCGCGTCGCCCCCGAAGGCGCCGCGCGAGCCGTCGACGGCGCGGGAACGAGCGGACGTCGCGGCGCTGTTGGGCGCGCGGTCCGACCCGGGCGACTTCGACGAGCGCGCGTTCCGGGACGCCGTGCGGCGCGACGGCGCACCGGCCGAGGCGGAGGCGTTGCCGCCGTCGGTCTTCCGGCCCGCGTCGCCGACGCTGGAGGCGCTGCCGGCGGCCGACGTCACCGAGGAGGACTCGGAGGCGCGGTCGTCGAAGGCGTCGTCCGCGAGCCCGCCCGCGAGCCCGAAGGACAACCCGGAGGTCGCGCGCGCCGCCGAGTCCAAGGACGGCGGCGAGGAGGACAGCGGCGGCGAGGCCGCGATGGAGCGCGACGACGACGACGCGCCGCCCGCCGCGGACGACGACGCGGCGATGGGCGACGCCGACGCGGCGCCCGCCGCCGCGGAGGAGGAGGAGGACGACGACGAGGCGGCGGCGGCGGCGCCCGCGGCCATGGACGTCGACGGCGACGACGACGAGCGGAGCGCGAAGCGGCCCAAGACCGCGCGCGCGGCGTCGCCGTCGTCCGACGACGACGCCGTCTCCGAGGAGGCCGAGGCGGCCGCCGAGGACGACGACGAGGAGGCGGCGGCGGAGGCGCCGCCGCCCGCGACGGCCGCGGGCGGCCCGCGCTGCGACAAGTGCGACGGCGCGCACGAGACGGCCGACTGCCCCTACTTCAAGAAGGAGCGCGAGCCGTCGCCGGTGCAGAACATGAAGCCCGTGCAGCCGCTGTCGTCCGCGGGCCTGCTGAAGCGCCGCGGGTCGGACCGGAGCCTGAGCGGCCAGATGCCGCCCGCGTCGCCGCGCGAGCGGCCCCCGGCGGGCAAGCCGGGCAGCCCGCGGTCGCGGTCGCGGAAGCCGCCGAGCCCGCGCGCCGCCAAGGCCCCGAGGCTGCCGAGCCCGCGCGCCGAGGAGGCGCCGAAGCCGCCGAGCCCGCGCGCCGAGCCGGCGAAGCCGCCGAGCCCGCCGCCGAAGCCGCCGAGCCCGCCGCCGCCGAAGCCGCCGAGCCCGCGCGCCGAGCCGCCGCCGCCGAAGATCGTGCAGAAGCCGCCGCGCTGCGAGCCCGCGCCGAAGCTCGCGAGCCCGCGCCAGCGCACGCCGCCGCCGGCCGCCGCCGGCTCGGCCCTCCTCTGCCGCAAGGGCTGCGGCCGGGGCTTCACGCACCCGCCCGCGCGCGTCGCGCACGAGAAGTCCTGCCGCGGCGTGCCCGGGAGCTCGCGGGCCGCGCCGCCCCGGGGGTCGGCCAAGGCGTCGCCGCGGGCGCTGGGCAGCGACGCCCGGGACGAGCCGGCGCCCCGGGGCCGGCCGCGGTCCAACACGCCCGCGGGCGAACCCGCGCGGCCGCCGGCGGCCGGCGACGGCGGCGGCCGCGCGGACCGCGACGCGCGCCTGGCGAAGCGCGCGCTCGACCGCGGCGACTCGCCGCCGCCGCCGCCGCCGCCCGTGCGGCCCGCGGCGTTGGACCAGCCCGCGGCGCCCTCGCAGCCCAAGCCGCCGGCGCACGGGCCCTTCTCCGAGGGCAGCGACCACCTCGGCGACGACGCGCACAACCGGCTCTTCGACGCCGCGGCCTTCGACCGCGCGTCGCGCCGCGACTGCCCGAGCCTCGCGCCCCCCGAGGACGCGCCCGTCGACGGGTCGAGGCCCCTGGTCTACCTCGGCGCGGGCGACGACGTCGAGGACTGCGGCGACCGCTGCCACAAGGCGTCGTCGCAGACGAAGCGCGCGCTCCTCGCGAAGCACGACGCGGACCGGCACCGCAGCGGCCCGGCGGCGGGGTCCTCGGCGCGCCACGTGGCGCCGGAGCTCTGGCTCTACCTCGCCGCGCGCGGCGCGGACCGGTCGCGGGCCGGGCTCGCGCGCGCGTCCGCGCGGCCGACGGACGTCCTCGAGGACATGGCCGAGCGCGAGGTCGCGGCGCTCCTCGGCGACCTCGAGACGCTGGCGCTGTCGTCGGCGGCGGCCCAGGCCGCGGCCTGCGCGAAGCGGGGCCGGGCTCTAGGGCTCGTGGCGCGCAAGCGCAAGAAGCGCGAGCGCGACGGCGCCTCCGACGACGACGGCGACGGCTCGAGCGGCGACGACGACGCGAGCCCGCGGAGCGACGAGGGCGCCGACGACCGCGACCTGCGCCGCGCGCGGCGCGAGCGCGTCGCCGTGCTCGAGGTGCTCGAGAAGGTCGACCGCTGCGTGCAGCAGCTCGTCAACAAGGACGACGCGGCGCTCCGGGACGCGTGCGCGGCCGCGGCCACGGCCCACAACGACGCGGAGCTCATCCTCACGAAGGTCGTCGCGGCCCAGGCCGCGGGCGTCGGCGGGTCGCCGACGCGGGACCGCGTCGCCGCGGCCGAGGCGCGCGTCGCGTCCGCGAGCCGCCAGCTCGAGCACGCGCGCTCCGGCCGCCGCGACCTCGCGAGCCTCCGCCGGTCCTGGTTCGCGGCCAAGGGCGTCATCCAGGGCCGCGTCGTCGGCGGCGTCGCGCGGCCCGCGGCCCGGGGCCTGCCCGCGCGGAAGAAGCTCCGGAGCCGCTCCGACGGCGGCGACGCCGCCGCCTCGGACGAGCCCGAGGCGGACCGCGAGGACGCGGACGCGGACCTGCCGGCCTACGAGTGGGCCGGCGCGCGGCGGCCGCGGACCCTGGCCATCTACGACCGGCGCTGCCGCCTCCACGAGACCAAGGTCTACTGCATGGAGCAGAGCCGGCGCGCCGTCGCGGCCGCGGCCGTCGTCGAGGCGGCCGCGCTGCGGCACCCGACGAGGCTCTGGGTCGAGCGGAGCGTCCACGAGGGCTATTTGGGGCGGGCCACGGCGCTCCTGTCCTACGCGCACTCGCGCGTCTACGTGTCGGCCGTGCGGCGGCGGTGCCTCGACCTCAAGACGAACGCGACGATGCTCTTCGGCGGCGAGGACGAGGACACGTGCGGCAACCGCCACACCTGGGACGCGTCCCTGGCGGCGTCGGCGGCGGTCCTCCAGGCCGTGGACGCCGTCGTCTCCGGCGAGGCGAAGAACGCGCTCTGCGCCGTGCGGCCCCCGGGCCACCACGCGGGCGCGTCCGTGAACGCTTTAGGCGCGGAGTCGAACGGCTACTGCATCCTCAACCACGCGGCGCTCGGCGCCAAGTACGCGGCCCACGAGCGGGGGCTCCAGCGCGTCGCCGTCTTCGACTTCGACGTGCACCACGGCAACGGCACGGAGGACGTGCTCGCGCGGACGTGCGACCCGCGGTTCATGTACCTGTCGCTGCACGCGTGCGGCCGCGACGTCTACCCGGGCAGCGGCAAGCGCGAGGTCCCGGACCACCCGGGCGTGCTCAACCTGCCCCACGCCTACGAGGAGCCCATGACCGCGGATTGGTGCCACGCCTACGCCATGCCCAAGGTGCTCAAGGCGTTGGACGGCTTCCGCCCGGACCTGCTCATCCTGAGCAGCGGCTTCGACGCGCACAAGCGCGACCCCGTGGACCTGGGCCGCTTCGACGCGTCCGACTACGGCGACCTCACGCGGGCCTGCGTCGACTGGGCGCGGCGGAACTGCTGCGGGCGCGTCGTGTCCGTGCTCGAGGGCGGCTACGGCGTCGACTGCGGGCCCGCGGGCGAGTACGTCCAGTCGGGGCGCCGCGAGGCCTTCGACACGTGCCTCCGGGCCCACGTCGACGAGCTGATCGCCGACGACGCCGCGGACGCGGCCGACGGCCCGGAGCCGGCGAACCCGCAGACCGCGCACGTGTCCGCGCCGCACCTCGAAGCCGCGGCGGCCGACCGCCGCGGCAAGGCCGCGGCGTTCTTCCAGGAGCCGCCGCCGGACCAGTCGCGCCTCGGCGCCGCGGCCGGGCCCGCGGGGCCCCAGGCGCTCACGGCCGCGGCGCTCGCGCGCCTGGGAGACGTGAAGCCGGGCGTCAAGCTGCCGGACGTCTCCGACGGCGGCGGCTCGGTCTAAGAAGCTCAAGCGACTCTCTAAAGCGACTCAGCGGCGAGCGCTCCGCAAGCGACTCAGCGGCGCGCGCTCCGCAAAACTGTTAGTGGGTGTGGGCGCGCCGGAGCCGGGGCCCCTCGGCCGACTCGGGCTCCTTGGGCTCGGCGACGCTCGGCGCCGGCGTCGGCGCCTCGGGCCAGGCCGTGAGGAACGCGGAGTCGCCGCGGTCGTCGTCGTCGCCGTCGGACATGCAGCACTCCTCCTCGCGGTCCCGGCTCCGGCTCCGCGAGCGGCTCCGCGAGCGGCCCGCGAGGCGCCGGGACCGCAGCGGGTTCCCGTCGAGGACGAGGCGGCCCGGCGCGGGCGCGAGGCCCGACCGGCGGCGGAGCATGTCGAAGGTGCCGCGCATCGCCGCGAGCTCGCCGGGCGGGCGCCGCTGCGGCGGCGACCGGCGCTCCGCGTTGCGCTGCGGCAGGCCGAAGGGGCCGCGCATGGCCGTGAGCTCCTCGGCGCTGAGCTCGACCTCCTCGACTTCGATGTAGTCGTCGTCGTCGTCGGTGTCGTAGTAGCGGGTCACCTTGGGGTTGGACGTCGGCTCGAAGCTCGGCCCGCTGCGCTGGAGCTTCGACTTGGTCAGGGCCGTCACGAGGGCGTCCGTCTCGTCGGCGGCGCCGTCCTCGAGCATCTCTTAATTAAGGCCGCGCTCTTCGTGCGACAGCAACGAGGCCGCGGTCGCACGTGCGACAGCAACGAGGCCGCGGTGCACGAGCTCCGCGTATGACGAGGAGGAGACGCTTTTTGCCAATTGGGACACATGAATTTTTTGTGCAACATGCATTCAAAGTCATCCAAGCCCTGAGCTTAAGCTTAAAAGTAAGCTTAAGACCTGCCAACAAGCCTTACGTCTTCACGTAGGCCATCGTGCGGCGCTTCTCGGCCTTCATGGCCGCGGGGAGGCCCGTCGGGTCCGACGTCATCGACAGCGTGTTGCCCGCGTAGCCCGACATGACGGCGGCGCCGTCGGCCTTGTCCATGATGTTGCCGTAGTGGGACGCGCGGCGGTACTTGCTCTGCTTCGCCGCCTCCTCGCGGGCGCGGGCCTGGGCCTCGGCCTCGACGCGCTCGACGTGCGCCTCGATCCAGTGCGCCATCCTCAGGTCCGTCGCGTCGCCGTACTTGGTCCGGCCGCCGTCGACCTTCTCGCAGGCGAGCCAGCTCTGCATGCGCTTGAGCGAGTCGGCGTCCCGCAGCCGGTTCTGGGCCGGGTCGCCGAAGCGGAAGGCCTTCTTCTTCCGCGGGGACGCGGACGTCTCGGCCACCGCCTCGTAGTTCGTGTTGTCGTCGCGGTCGCCCTTGCTGATGCGCATCGTCGACCGCCGCCGCCCGCCCCCCGCGCGCGAGCCCGTGCCGTAGCGCCGGTTCAGATTCTCGCGCTGAAACTCCGAGTCGCCGGCGGCGGCGCCGTCTTCGGCGTCGCGAGCGGCGTCGCCTGGCAGCTCCTCGTCTTCGGCCTCACGCGCGACGCGGACACGCTCTTCGCTGTGTGGGACACAACCAGTGAGCCGGGTTATCCCCACCAAACTTCAGAACTCTCGAGCTCGGTCACATCGAAGTCGTTTTGGCTGATTTTTGGACGAGTCGATTGCTCTCGGCGGGTTCTTCGTAGACAGCGAAAAAGCTCTGTCACATCCGTGCGACTCCTTGAATTTTGACGTCGTGTTGCATATTTTTGTTTCCCGCCCAGGCTCTTCGCGTGGTGGGTCGACGCGCTCTGCGCGGTCCTCTTCGTCTTCGGGCTCCTGGAGCCGCTGCGGATCCTGGCCGTCGAGTGCGCGATCCCGCTCCTCGTCTGGGCGAAGCTCGAGCACTACCGGGACCCCGTGCGGCTCGTGCTGCCGTTCCGCGAGGCCGGCGCGTTCCTCGGGCCCGCGGCTGTGCCGAATTCAACCGCTGGTTTGGGGGGTCCTGACCAAACTTCAGAATTCTCTAGCTCGGTCACATCGAAGTCGATTTGGCTGATCTTTGGACGAGTCGATTGCTCTCGTCGAGTTCTCGAAGCACGGCGAACGAGTCTGGTCCAAACCGTTCGATTACGCGCACATTGAAGTCGGGTTGAAGGTTTGGAATCTACACAGGCCCGGGGACCTCCTCGCGCGGTCCGCGGACGCGTCGTTCCTCTCCGTGGGGCTGCCCGTGCCCGCGAGCGTCGCGGACCGCGGCGGTTCGACGCCGCCGGTGCTCAAGCGCCGCGCGACGGCGCTGGCCGCGGGCGCGGACCGCCTCGCGCGGCGCCGCGCGGCCGCGGCGCGCCGCGGCGCGGCCGCGGTCGCCGCGCGCGTCGCCGCGGCCGCGGCCTGGGACCTCGGCGAGCCGGAGCTCCTCGAGCCGGGCCACGCGGCGCGCAACGCCGCGTTCCGCCAAACGTCGCCGCTCTGGCGATCCGACTACCTCGCGGACCTCGGCGACGGTCTCGCGTGGCGCGCGCCGGCCTACTACGCCGCGCTCCTCGCGTTCTGGGCGGGCTTCACGGCCCTCCACGGCGAGCTCCAGGACATCGCCATCGAGGAGGCGTGCAACGTCGTCCTCATGGCCGCGGCGTCGCGGCTCCAGGGCGCGCTGGACCGCGCGGCGTTCTCGCGGCACCTGTCGACGGTCGTGCTGGCCGTGCTCCTCCTCGGCCTCTTCCTCGTGCTCGGGCTGCTCTTCGCCGCGTCGCGCGCGGCCTACGCGCTCCGGCGGCGCCTCGACCCGGGCCGCCGCGCGCGCCGCGCGCTCCGCCGCGACGAGCGGTCGAAGCGCCACTTCTCCCTCGCCTTCGAGGGCTTCCGCGAGGCGGAGGGCGCCCAGCGCGCCGAGTCGAAGCGCGAGTCCGACGGCGACGCCGCGCGCTGGATCCGCGACGACGACACCGCGGCGCTGGACGTCGCCGACGACGACGGCGGCTCGGACGACGAGCTCCTCGACCCGCCGGACATCCCGCGGTCGCCGCCGGGGAGCCAGGGGCCGGCGGCGTTCTGGCCCGACGACGACGACGATGTTTCCGTGGTGCTGGAGAAGTAACGTGTGTAGCTGTGGTTGGTGGCTTCTTGATAGACTTCTTAGGATGACATTGTAAGTACAATTGGAGGAGTGCTGCCTCTCGCGGCCCAGAGACGAGATTGAGGCAAAAGTAGGTTACTAGGCACAACCTACTTTTTAAAATTTCGGGATTTCTTTTTTAAAATTTAGAAAAATTCAGGCCGCCAGTACGGCTAGAGAGCGAAATGAGAGGAGAGTATACCCTTGGAGGGCTGCGGCGTTCGAAAACTTTTTAAATCTGGCTCAGCACCGGCTACCTCAGCAACCTAACTTCAGCTGTCGATCTCGTCTCTGCCCGCCGTGGCGTCCATGGACCTATCGAGCGACGAGTAAGAAGCGCCTAGGCTCTCTCTCATGATTTTACGGCAGCCCCTTCCCCCGCCGCGCGCGCGCGACGACGTGGACCGCCGCGGCGCCCGCGAGGAAGCAGGCCGCGTTCCAGAGGAGCGCCGCGGGCCAGGCGCGGCCGGTGTCCACGACCATCGTCGGCGCGCGCGCGGCGCCGCACGCGCGGTCCTCGTCGGCCCAGGCCGTCGCCGCGTCAAAGTCCGCCAGCGCGCAGAGCTCCCCGCCGCCGCAGCCGTCGACGACCACGGGCGCGCCGTCGTAGGCGACGCGGACGAAGCCCTCGCCCGAGGCCCGCGACGTCCAGCGCTCGACGACGACCGCGGACGCGTAGGGCGCCCAGCGGCCGTCGCCCGCGCCGAGGCTCGCGAGCAGCGGCATGACGGACGTGTCGTGGGCGCTGTGGAGCGCGAAGGACGCGCCGCCGCCGAGCCCCCGCCGGAGCCGGCCCAGGAGCGGCTGCGCGGCCAATTTCGCGTATGCGCGGCCTTCGTGCTCCAGCTTGAAGGACTCGCGCGCGTCGGCCTGGGAGCCCAGGTCCGCGACGTCCTCCGGGGACAGCGCGCCCGGCGCCGCGCCGTCGCAGACCGACGCGTAGACGCAGTCGAGCAGGTGGCCGCCGGCCATGTCCAGGCCGTAGGAGAAGCCGGCGCCCAGTTTGGAGCCCAGCCGCGCGTCGAGGTCGCGCCGGTCCGCCGTCGCGTTCCACGCCGCGAAGGCGTCGGACGCGTAGGCGCGCCGCTCGAGGTCCGCGAGCCGCGGGCACTCGAGGACGTTCGGGTAGGCGTCGTCGGAGGAAAAGTCCGTCGTCTCGAGCGCCTCCGGCGGCTCGCGGCCCGTGCCCCGGAAGAACGCGTCCAGCAGCGCGACGGCCGACTGGCGCGTCCGCGACAGGTCCGTGGACCGCGCCGTCGCCGGGCCCGCGGGCAGCGCGCCGACGCGGCCGCCGACGTACGCGTCCCGCAGCGCCGCGCCGAGCGCCGCGTGCTGCCTGGGCAGGACAAGAGAGATTCAACGTCGCTTCAACGTGAGTGTTCCGCGCGCGCGCGTTCCGGTAAAAGCATTCACGCTTCGAGACCGTTCCGAGAGATGATCGCTCGTCCAAAAATCAGCCGAAACGAGTGGAAAACGGCCGAGAAAGGAGCCTTTGAAGTTGGGAATTTCGCTCTCTTGTCCTGCCCCGCGTGCTGCGCGTAGCCCTCGTCCAAAAGCTGGCCCAGCTCGCAGGTCCCCGGCAGAGCGCCGTCGACGGACGCGAAGGACCGCGCGAGGCGCAGGTCCGTCGCGGCGCCGCCGACCGTCGCGCCCTCCAAAACCGCGCCGCGACAGTCCCACCGCGCGCGCGCGCCGGGCAGCCACCGCGCGCAGTCGCCCGTCGGCGTCCGCGCGCCGTGGCGCGTCACGACCTGGATCTGCACCAGGTCGAGGTCGCCCGCCGGCGCACCCAGCGCGTCGACGCCGCTGCCGCGGCGGCCGCAGTAGCGCGGCAAAGCGGCGTCGACGCCGCTCAGCGTCGTCCAGAGGTACATGAGCAGGAGCAGGCCGTAGTGCATACAGACGAACATGTTTAGCATCATGGTGGACGGCGGGGAGCGGGTGCCGCGCAGCGCGGCCCGGCGAGACCCCGAGGACGCCCTAAATTCTGTGCTCGAGGCTGCTCCAGCCGGCCCAGATTTGCAAATTCTGCCGATCGCTAAAATCCACACTTTTCAACACGCCTTGCTTGCACCCAGCTTGCGCCCCCGTCGCGCGCGGCGAAGACGCGAAGCGCGCCGTCGAGACGGGCTTCGACACGGTCTGGGTCTCGAACCACGGCCATGCAGCTCGTCTACGCGCTGCCAGGCGGGTCCCTGGACGCACGCTACGCAACAGCATTGCAAAGAAAGCGTAAACGCGTCCACGAGAACGAGCCCGGCCTGCACGCCTTCGCGGAGAGCGCCCTCAAGCACCTCGCATCGCTCCCGCTGCCGCCCGCACGAGCGGCGCCGCCCGTCGTCGACGGAACGACAGATCTGGGCGCCGCCGTGGCCGCGGCGACGGCCGCGCCGCGGCGGCGCGACGGCGCCGACGGCGAGCTCGAGGCCGGCGGCGACCTCGCGCTGGCGGACGCAACGGACCGCGTCTTATCGTCGGCCGCCGGCGCCGCGTTCGCCGTCGGCGCGGCGCCCTGCGCCCTGCCGCCGCGCAGCGCGACGCTCCTCGCCGCCGCCGACCGCTGGGCGCGGCCGCTCCTGCGCCGCGGCCGGCGCTACGACGTCGTCACCGCGGACCCGCCGTGGCCGTCGCGGTCCGCGCGGCGCAAGGGCGCCTACGCGGCGGGCTGGGACGCCTGGCGGCGGCCGCTGCGGCGCTTCCCCCTGCCGCGCCTCGCGAGCGAGCGCGGGGCCGTCGTCGCCGTCTGGGTCACGAACGACGCCAAGGTCGCGGACTTCGTGCGACGCGACCTCTTCCCGAAGTGGCGGGTCGAGTACGTGGCGACGTGGTACTGGCTCAAGGTCACGGCGTCGGGCGCGCCCGTGCTCCCCGTCGACGCCGCGTCGGAACGGAAGCCCTGGGAGCCGCTGCTCGTCGGCGTCGTCAACGGCCGCGGCGAGGCCCGCGACCGCGAGACGCTCGCCGGGGCCGCGGCGCGCCTCGAGGCCGGCGACGCGGCGGCGCGCGACGCCTGGCGCGGCGCCGGCGACGGGGGTCCCGTCGCCCTGCCGGGCGCGCTCGCGTTCGCCGCGCCGCCGGCCGCGCACTCGGCGAAGCCGCGGCTCGACGCGCTCTTCGCCGCCTGCTTCGGCGGCGCCGCGGCCCTCGACGGCCTCGAGCTCTTCGGTCGCGCGGCCCACGAGGG
>Ga0257110_1001381_pt1 | contig 11478 bp, 8 predicted proteins | sample LP_taG_7_FD_190184 | JGI IMG/M metagenome (GOLD analysis project Ga0257110, IMG submission 190184) | Marine microbial communities from Northeast Subartic Pacific Ocean, Canada - LP_J_2015_P26_10m | ecosystem: Environmental > Aquatic > Marine > Oceanic | place: Canada: Northeast Subartic Pacific... | reverse complement strand
AGTATGGAATTTGCGGAAAATGAAATCATTAAGGCCTAGCCGAGTTATGACACTTTGAACAATATCTCTGTCGTTTTTACCTATTCTCCAGCCAATGTAAGGCCTTCTGCCCAATAATATAACATCATAAACATCCATTGAAAAGCCAGTAGAAACACTTTGTGGAACGTATGAAACCATTTTAGATAACTCTACAATTGAAGTATCTGATAGAGTTTTGTTGCAAACTTTTACAGAACCGGAATCAAAGTTTATTATTTTATTTAGACATTTTATGAGAGTTGATTTACCGGCTCCATTAATACCTAAAACTGCAACAAATTGATTTGGTTGTACTGAAAAAGATAAGTTATCAAGGATTTTTTTGTCCTTATATGCAAAACTTAAATCCTTTACCTCAAGGATATTTTCTAGAACCTCACCCATATCTCTCACTCCTTCTTGCCAACAAAAGATAAAGGAAGAACGGCCCTCCAATAATCGAAAGCATTACTCCTACTGGAATCACTATTGGTGCCACAATTGTTCTACCAATCGTATCAGCAATAAGTACTAACAAAGCACCTATAAATGCTGAACAAGGAACTAATTTACGATAATCATTACCGATTACCAATCGACCAATGTGTGGTGCAGCTAAGCCGACAAAACCAATTAATCCAGTAAACGCAATTATTAGAGAAGTTATTAACGCTGAAATTATCAATATATTTTTCCTCACCACTGCAGGGTTTACGCCAGTTGAAATAGCAAAATCATCACCGCCCAATGCTAATGTATTCAGGTCCCAAGAATACTTCATCAATGCTGGAAATATGGCGCCAAGAATAACCCCTACCCAGAGTACAGTTACTAAATTTGGCCTTGAGACACTACCAAATGACCAGTGCGTTAGTTGGGCAAGTTGTTGATCTGTTGCAAAATAAGTCAAGGTTGAAACTATTGCTCCAGCGATAAAAGTAATAGCAATTCCAACTAAAATGTATGATTCTGCTGAGACTCCTCTTACTTGACCTAATTTGAGTATTATGAACACCACGATTAGTGAGAAAACAAACGTGTTTACTACGAGAATTGTATTGGGAATAACGTTGGCAAAAAATGAGTCGCTATCACCAATAACTGAGAATCCAAGAATAATCGCTAATGCAGCACCCAAAGATGCACCAGAGGCTACCCCGAGGGTAAGAGGAGATACCAGTGGATTTCCTAAACTTCCCTGCATCAATGTCCCGGCTGTAGCAAGTGCAATCCCAGTAAAAATAGCCATTAAAATCCTTGGAAGGCGAATCTCTAGCAAAATTGCTGACTGAATATCGGTAGGCTGGTCTAATTGTAGAATTATTCTTGTTGTTTTCCAAAAACCCAAAGAATCAGATGAGCCAATTCCTAAAGCAAAAATTGCGGCAGTTAGAGTCACCACACCAATTGAAACGAGGTAGAAATAATGCTTAGAATCTCTTTCCTCGACTAAATCTTCTACATTCAGTTGTGTTCCGCTTTGGGTTTCGTAATTTTCATCCAAACCCCACACAATCAATCACCTAGGGTTGGCAAACAAAGGTCCCTACTCTGTCGGCATTGTGGTATTTTGAGAAATAATCATCTAAATACGTATTAGTGTCGATATCTTCGAATAGATTAGGGTGCAATATCTTAGCAAGAGTTGGCAATCCATGAATCATCATTGGACCAGCAAATTCACCAGCCATGACTAACATGTTATTCTCTTGTATCGCCGTTATTTCATCAAATCCTGGCCTCGTTTTGATAAAATCGAAATGTGCTGGACACTTATCATCAGGGTCATAGGAATCATAACCGATTTCAAAAGTAATTCCATCAAACATCAAATAATCGGGATTAGCATCTAAAATTGCCTCCATGTCCACATGAGTCGTATGTCCTGGTTCATCCTCAAACACATTAATTCCTCCAGCCATTGAAATTATATCATTCCATTGTGAAGTGCCAGTTAGTACAACTGGATCTCTGGTCAATGATGCATGGTGCTCCATAATTACAGTAGGCCTCTGTGCTATTGTCAAATTACTAATTCTTTGTTGAACCATTTGTTCTATCTCGTCAAATTCAGCCAATATAGTGGACAATTGTTGTTGTTTATCAAATAGATTAGCAAGAACTGACATTTCTGACCTCAGGGAATCATATTTGTAGAAATCAAGCGCTAAAACCCGAATTCCAACTGGTTCTAATTTATCCCTAATTGCATCTGTGTCGACCATGCCATTGGTAGCAAATACGATGTAAACTTCAGGTTGGGTATCAAATAGTGCTTCGTAATCAATCTCTGAATGAGCTGAATTCTGAATAATATCTTTGCCTTGTAGTTCAGGCCATAATGGTGAATCTTGGAAATCACCAGACATCCCAGTTACTACTGAAAAATTTATTTCTAGCATCCTCATTACTGTTGCAGCATATGTGTTGGTTATAGCAACACTTTCTGGAGGAGATTCAAAATAATGTGTCACACCATTGGAGTCAATAACTTTGATACTGCCATTGTCGTTATCTTCTGAGGAATTTATTTCTGAAATATTATAGGCCAAAAAACCGAGCGTCATTAGGATGACTAATTGCAATGCAATTATTTTCCGCTCTCCAATCATGATACTGACCTTCTATTTTGGAAGAATATTGCTGCCATTGTAATGGTTGAAAGGATACCAAATAATGGCAAGAAAGTTAAGAAATTGTCTTTGTCACTTTCTTCTGGGTCATAATTTACATATGAGGAATTTGATGGTTCTGAATATTTCCCGTCGGTAATTCCTGCTTTGACTCTGAATCTGTTTTGACCTTCATCTAAATCGAACACGAAAGATGTATCACTACCGTTATACACCTCAGTCATCAAACCATCTTGCCCTGTATGCAGCACTGAATACCAGTCTACATTGTCTATCGGCGTCCAACTAACTAATAATTCATTATTATCAGTTATATTTTGTGTGTAAGGCATATTGAGTATTGGGGGTTGTATGATATATGCAACCTCAATAGTTACGACCTCACTCAGTAATTCAGATCCAGAAGGCAATACTACCTTCAATTGGTATTGATAAATTCCGTCTTCTTTATTCATCATTTCATAACTTAATTCATTTCCTTGATAAACTTCAATGTCATTCTCCAACAGTGTATAAGACATTGCTCTGCCAAATTCGCCCCATTCCAATTGAAGATTCTGTAAATTAGTAATGCCTGACTGCGTAACAAATTGTGGGATAGTAGGCACGCCTGAATGATTGATTAGATGATAGGTGACCGCTTCTGAATGCGAACCAGGTAGTCTGTCAATAATTTTAACCCAGTTCCTAACAGTTTCATTATACCAGAGTTCCCATGAATCAATATTGTCATTCAAATCTGTAATTTTAAAATATGTTGTAAGATAACTACCACTTGGAGTAGTAACCGTAACATTTTCAGTCACTTGAATGATGTTATTAGTATCATCATACCCATTAGGGTGTCCAGGAACACCAATGATATTTGTGCGATTAAAATGAGCATTAACACTATTATCGGAGAATAGACTTGTTTCAGCTCCATTTTCAGTGGTGAAATTCCAACCCATACTACCTGCAACGAAGTAGTCTGAAGTTTCTGAATAAGTTTTCAAGCGCAAGAGATTAACACTATCAATCCAATAATATCTAATCCTATCAGGTGTATCATAAATATCCTCGACACGCAATATATAACACTCTTGTTCTACACCAAAGGTGTCTTGGATAACCTCTGTACCAATGGCAGTCATGGTTAATTCATGGGTTCCGTTGGTACTTTCAGGAAGATAATCAACTGCATACTGCCAACTCATTCCAACATTCCAGAAACTATCTTCAGAAGGTGATAAAACCACGGCACTGACCTTCTTCGTTGCAGAAATCGAGCCGTTTGAATTTATTGCTTTCAGACTAATTTCAAAAGAACCTACCTCAGATGGCGTGAATTCAAATTGAGTGCTTGCTCCACGATAGATGACCTCGCTATCTATATAGAGCTCAAAATAATCAGTGTAATCACCTTTCGTCCATTCAATCAGTTTGGGATTATCATCATCGATTTGAATATCAAAAGATGAAGTCAAAAATTCTGGTGCAATCGGCATTTCAGGAGTTATTTCTGAAGTTAGATTGTACCATCCCAAACTATCTTCTATCATGATTTGATGGGTGGCAATGATTTCAATTTCATTTTGATAAACCGAGAGGTTTACTGTTTCGCCAATTATTAGACTATTTATTAGATAAAATCCATCTGAATTAGTTGTAGCCATGTGTTGTCCAATGTGAACACCTACGTTAGGCATAGAATTACCAAGCATATCACTTAGGTAACCATATTTGCTGGTAGTTCCTTGGTTCATTACTAGGTGATTAACAAAAGGTTCTCCTGCAGAACCACCTTGTAGTTTTAACATTGCTGTTTGGTTCAAACCATTATCATAAAACGCTGTCACATTATAGTATTGATTCATTTCATACGGGCCAAATTCTAATAATTCTGAATGTGATTTATTCTCTTGAATATTTTCACCAGAGACAGAAAAAGTAGCAAGTTGATCATCGCTATTAACGGTAATCCAGTTATGATCTACTACCCAATCAAGTTGTAAATCAGAGTCTAATATTATTTTCCGATACGCCACTGTGTGGCCATCATTCATGAAATAAGCTCGAATACTGTGCTCGCCACTGGCTATACCTGTGTATTGATAATTACCTTCTGAATCAGTCCAAACTGAGTTATATCCAGCAATTTTAATTGAGGTAGAACCTGCAATCTCACCAGACTGATTGAGGACTTTACCAGTCACAGTGAAATTATCCACCGGTTCTGTTGCTTGACTTGTATCAATTGGTAATGTTGAAAGACAAATTAGAAAGACAAATAATAATGCTATCTTTTTCATTTTTCCACCATTACTGAATCATAGGTGCCGACGGGGTACACTCTCACACTGGGTGAATAATGAGAGCGTAGCCCCGCCAGCGATGAAGCTTAGTTAGTGATACTAACTAATGCTAATTTGATCAGGCATAGGTTCCGATATCACCGGATGTTATGCCGTAATGTGCCCAGGCACCACTAAGCCAATCTGAAACATCATATGATGTGCCAAGTTGTGTGGCATCTGTCAAGTCTAGGACTCCATTCATTTGAGCAGCCCCATAGTTTGAGTAATAGCCAGGCATTCCACTTCCAGGGAATACAGAAGCAAATCCATTACAGATTGTCTCGTTTGTTGCTGCAGCATATACGATGTGTCCTGCTCCCATGTTGTAGCAGACCATCTCGCCAGTACTAGGGGATTCGACCCATGAGAAACCGTCACAATTGCTTGCTTCACCTGCACCGATCCAAGCCATTCCGTGAGTTTGGTTGTTGTAACATGCATCGGAGTAGTCTGCGACATACGCTTCAATAGCCTTCCAGAAAGCATATCCTTCTGCTTGGTACTTCTCTGCAGTATCATTACTGTCCATCTTGGATGTGTACTTGAGTACTGCTTGGGAGTAAGTGATTATTACGTTCTTAACTACTGTCTCAGCTGCTGCAGTGTATCCTGCAGAGTCTGAAGCCTGTAGTGCAGCAAGTCCGTCAACCATTGCAGCTTCAGCAGCAGCAAATGTGTTTGCTACTCCCGCAGCGTTAGTAGTTCCAAAGTCACCGGCACGCTTTTCCATAACCTTTGCAGGGGAACAGCCGTAATCTTCATCTGGTCCGTGGAAGAAAGCCCATCCTTCGTCCCAGTTGTGTGGAGCGCCAGAGTCATTATCGACATTTCCAGCATCTGCCTTTGAAATTGCTGAGTTTAGTTCGTGAATAGTGTATGCGACCATTCCCATGTTAACAGTCAACTTAGCGATTCCTTGGTACCGAACTGTGTCAGAGGCTCCTGCGAAGTCTCCTGTGCCGTCCATTGCAGCCATAATGTGGGAATCTACTGATCCTGACATGTTGTAATAAGCATCATATCCATGATTCTTACCATCTGCTGCAGCGAATCCTGCAAGGGTTCTAAAGGAATCATCACTCTTTTGTGCATTCTTACCATTCATGTAAATGTCTTTTGCAGTTGTCCAGTCATATGCACTGGCTGCTGTTTTTATATCACACAAGTCTTTCATTAGACTTCGGTGATTGTCGACATTTGAAGCATAGGTGTAGCCACCATCAGCAGCATCCATTGTGCTTGCTGTATCCTCATCTTCGTCGTCATCTGTTCCCAAGCAGCCTGCTAGACCAGATACTGCCATTAGTGCTATCAATAGTAATCCTTTCATTTTTTTATGGTTCATAATATAACCTCGGTTTTGGCCTCCCTAAAAACCACCCCTACATATAACTTAGGCTACCCTAAACTTTCAATATATGCCAGTACTAAGCGTCAATCCATTGTGCTGTAAGGCTCTCAACATATCTGTCCTGGCCAATACCAGTGTGTCCTATTGGACGCACCACGACTAGCAAATCCAATTCCCCACCCCATGTGCCTTTTGCAACACAGAATACTTCACCTACTTTGACACCATTAGGATCTGAGCTCAAAGTCAAACTTCGTAAATCATACAACCTAATATCCAACTCATAGTCACCTGTTGCGGTTTGAAAAGTATGTTTAGCCTTGTCTTCAATGGCTAGTAATTTCATTTCATCCGGGTCGATATTGAAGACAATTTGTTCATCTAGCAACTCAATCGCTTGGTCCATTCTTGATTGCTGCATGTTGAATATATCAGCAATGTTTAGGGTTGAGGAAGCAAGAGAAAATTTGGAAAACTGATGAGAGGTCCTGATGGTCAAAGATTGGACAATCTCGACATTTAAGCCACCGTCATCTGGTAGCATTAGCCAAGTATATTGCTTGCCAGCAGGGTATAACGGTGCATTGGGATTTTCAGTGAAAAGTGGCTCGCCCCATTCATCAGGCGATTTCGGTTCGGGGGTTGGAACAAAGCCACCCATCAACAAAACCACCACCATGGATACTGCAGCATAGGCTCTTATTTTGCCAAATTCTTGCCATGAAGCCCGACCTGCAGGGCTTATTGACGATAGAATTAGCACCAGAGGTATAATGACTAGAATGCCATAAGGAACAATCCACAAAAACACCACACAACCAATCAAAAATTCGAGCCCATATTGCCCGTAAGCATTGCGAAAATCTAACTCAGAATCATCGTTTGAATATCTGTGTTTTAGATAAACAACAGCATAGACCACAGCCGCCATGGACAATGAAACTAATACTGAGCCAAGCACCTTAATCACTTTCAGGATTTGGCTTTTAGAGAAGAAGGTTTGCTTTGAATGAGATAATAGACGGTAGTTTGTCAAGCATGAACAGATTAGCGGTGTCATGGCAGAAGCGGCGCTCGAGTTAATCGATGTAACATTTCGCCACAAAATTTCATCACCCAAATTTTTGAACCCTTGGAATAAGCGACAAGGACCCGGTGTATTCTCGTTGAATCTTACCTTACCCAAGGGCGAAATTCTCGGACTTGTAGGGCCAAATGGCGCTGGCAAGACTACCTTGTTGCGAATATTAGCAGGAGTAATACCCTTGGACAGCGGCACGATTAGACTCAACGGAGATGACCTTAATCAAAGCCCTGAAGCAATTGATTATTTGTTGCGCTGTAATGTTGGACATATGCCAGAACAAGTTAGATGGAATGGTTCTGAAAGCGTGTTGGAAACCGTGATGTTATTTGCCGAAATGCGAGAAGGCGATGTCGACTCAAAAAAATTACTCGACTTAGTAGGTCTTTCTTCTAAATTAAATGATGGATTAGACACTCTAAGCCAAGGAATGCGTCAACGACTTAGTCTAGCCGTCTCCTTAATGGGTTCACCCAAAATATTGCTTCTGGATGAACCTTTCAACGGACTAGACCCTGTTGCTGCAAAGTCTGTTGAAAAGATGGTTAAGCAACTCGCTGAAAATGGAGTAAGCATCATTATTTCATCGCATCATGTTGCTGGAATGGCAGATTTTGTTGACCGCTTAGCATTAATCCACAAAGGACAAATTGTGGCAGAAGGGAAAATTTCAGAAATAGAACAAGATTTGGGCTTAAGTAACAGAATCGAAATTGCAGGAGAAGGAGAAATGCCTGATTTTGGGAAATTATTAAACAAGAAGAGTGAGCTAATTTCATCAACTAATACCTCAAAAAAATGGAAGGCTATGGTTTTGCAGCCAGACTCCAAACTAATGTCTAGGATTTTAGATAATGGGCATATAATCAATTTTTGGCAGCCAAAAGCACCAGATATCGTTGAGATGCTGTGTAATGCAACTGGATTAAAAATAGAAGAAATAGGCATGGAAATTGACCCTGTTAGTATGCTTCCGTTGAGAAATAGAGGTGAGGAAGAATGAGTTTGATTCCTGCTGAAATCTATGCAATTGCACGGCGAATTTGTCTTTCAAAATGGAAATCTAATCGGATGATAATCATGATCCCAATCCTAGTGTTGTTCATTCCCGGCATGGCTTGGGGTTTTTCAGACCCAGATGTGATGTTACCTGGTGGAATTACTCCAGATAATGTCCCAGAAGTCTTGTTTTACACTAGTTTGGGGGTAGTTTTTGCTGGCACCATGTGCGGAGTATTACTGTCATTTGATGGCATAAGTCGAGACAGATTTAGTGGTGTTTTAGAAGTTAAATTATCTCAACCAATGCCGCGTAGTAGCCAGTCTATTGGCATTGCACTTGGCTATTGGGCTGCAATATTAATTCCAGTCTGGACTTTATGGCTGATCTCTACAATAATTGCAATGTATCGGTTGGAAGCATCGGTAGAAATTATTGACATGATTATTTCTTTTATCGGTGTTGCTTTGGTTTTAGTATGGTATGTTTTGTTTAGTTTGATTGCTTCAACATATTCCAAAGACCAGGGTACTTCGATCGCCTTTGGCGTTGGAATGTGGTTTCTGTTTACCTTTTTGTGGGCATTAGTAACCTCTATGGTCGCTTTTGCCTCGGGGGTAGAAATTGGCGAAGTAAATAATACTGAGATGATTAAACTCGAAGGTTACCTCGACCTTCTTTCGCCAAATGGCGTGTTTCACCACTTATTAGAAACTACACTAGATGACGTTGACCGTGGAGTCCCTAGGTTGATTTCTTGGTTATCTGCGTTGATTTGGACCTGTATACCTTGGTATTGGTTCAAATTCCGCCTTAACCAAATCAAACCATAAACGGCGATTTGTCATTATGTAAGCCAAAGAGTATTAGACAAGCAGACTATACCGATAGGCATGGCAGCAAGACGTAACTATGTTCCCGCCACCGCGATAACCATGTTCATTCTAATGCTCTTAATGAGCATGAGTTCAGCTATCAGCAGCAATGAACTAACAGTTAACGAAACTCAAAATACTGAAGGAAGGCAAGGTAGTGATGGCCTTTCCGATGTTGACTGTTCAGGATATACTTTCGAAGATTTGTTCGATTACAATTTCGCTCTATTCAACATCGATATTGAAGAGGATTGGGCTAATGCTGGAATGACTGCAACCGCTTTCGTAAATGGCAGTAACTCTGCAACTGTACGTGACAACTTAGATGAATTATTTGATGGCGCTCCTGGCGGTAATAATGACTGGCTCAGCACTGATGAGCGTGAGGCTGTAAGAGAGATTGGTCCAATGTGTATCGAAGACATGGATACAAGACTAGGGGTAAGAGAAGGAGTCCCACACCGAACTGCAAGTGGCGTAGATTGGAATGACATGGAATTCGTAGAATCAGGAATCGCCCTAGATGAAGTCGACTTAATTGCCCCTAATCACCCTGATGAGCGTCAGTGCAGTAACTTTGGTGCATCTGCTGACTGCCGAGAAATCCCGACTTATGCAACCGACGATTTGCAAATAAGTATGTTTGTTAAAACTGGTGAAGAGACAAATATGAGGTTTGATCAACTGCCAAATAAGGGTGTTTCAGACTTTACCTTGGCGCTAAATGTAACTAATATGACCAACGCAGAATTAGTCTTGACCTTCCCTGCACTACAAGGACTCAGAGTTGCTAATTATTCAATGGAAGATGATGGTGTGGAATTACAAGAAGGAGTTGACTATGTGGCTCCTACTGAAGAATTCCTGCCTGATGGCAAACTAAGAATATACCAATCTGTCGATTATGAAAAGTCTCTTTGGCCAATGGGTCGTAACCTATTCATTGACTTTACCACCGCTGAACCAGAATCTAATGATATACCTCAATGGACATCTTATCAGCCAAATAATAATTCAATAATTCCGTTAATGACCGGAACTGAATACCTCACTATCGCTGCAGATGATTTAGCAGATTGGGCTACTGATTCCAACGGTTGGAACCTAGACTGCACATTTACTAATTCCGGATGGAGTGCGAGACAAGATGAAACTGGTAACCTACTGGTTACCTCTCCATCTGGGACCGCTTCAACAGTGGCAACCTGTGGAATTGTCGACCCATTTGGCGCTGTAGCCGTGGAAACTCTTGATTTCACCTTTGGCCAACCATTTACGGCAACAGCAGACATCACCGATGGTGAAAACATCGACTTTACTGTAACACCCACTGGATTAGTGTCTGAGATGACTGTTAGTGCTCATGCTCATCAAAACGGAAATATGGGCTCCATGAGATCTTCAATGGCTAGTAACCAACCGGTAACTATTGCCTTACCTATGGACGGGCTAAAACCTGGAATGGTTATGATAATGGGGTCTGCAAGCGCCAATAATATGATGAATTTTGACTATATGTTAGACTATGGATTAGAGAAACAGAGTCTTCCACCAGCTATAACGCTAAAGATGAGTTTTGATGGGATGAATGCAACATGGGATGCCACAGGATTACAATTCACCCTAAAGGGAACGGTTTCAGACCCTGATGGTGAGCAAGTTTCAATGTCCCTTCAATTATGTGGGGCTGAAGCAACAGATTTCACCAAGGTAGGTATTAATTGGGAGATTGATGTTTCAATTGCCACTTGTGTTCTTCAAGAAATTGCCACATATGACATAATCATCACTGTAACAGATGAATCATCGGTAACTACTACCTTAGAAATAAATGTAGCAGACCCTAATGCTGTTGATGATTCTAATGATGGATCTACCAGCGACAGTGATAGTGGAGATGACAGTAGTGCGCTACCAAGTGTATCACTACTGGCAACATTGAGCGTCACTCTTCTTGGCGCTGCATTTGCTAGAAGAAAGCAGGATCTTTGATTTTACAAAGGATGTCTTATTATGTTCATTGGTTCAATTGATTCTCACAGCCACGAAGGTGGTTTACTCGCCTCATTTACTGGTTCTTCACCAGCACTCGGTTCAATAATTGTTAGTTCTGATGATGGAACCTACATTGGTAAGATTGATGCTGTTTTAGGCGGTACTGAATCCCCTATCGCTCAT
>Ga0257110_1001378_pt1 | contig 11489 bp, 3 predicted proteins | sample LP_taG_7_FD_190184 | JGI IMG/M metagenome (GOLD analysis project Ga0257110, IMG submission 190184) | Marine microbial communities from Northeast Subartic Pacific Ocean, Canada - LP_J_2015_P26_10m | ecosystem: Environmental > Aquatic > Marine > Oceanic | place: Canada: Northeast Subartic Pacific... | reverse complement strand
GGTTGTTGTAACTCCAGGTCCTTCTTTTGTTACTCAGCCATTAGAAACACAAACGGTTTGTCAAGATGATTTACCTCAAGACTTAGCGGTAACCTATATAAATGGAGTTGGAGAGCCGACGTATCAGTGGTTTGAAAATGATACTTGTGCCACAACTGGAGGGACAGCAATTTCAGTAAACGGCAATGCTTCTAGTTACACGCCTTTAACTACTCCACCAGGGACAAAGTATTACTATGTAGAGTTAACGTTTCTACAGGGTGGTTGTGGAGTAATATCTTCAGAGTGTGCTGAAGTAGTGACTAAACCTATTGCTAAAATCCCAGACGTTGTAGTTGAAATTTGTGACTTAAATTCTTATACATTGAATCCTCAAAATGGTTTAATTCCTGATGTAGATACTGTAGTGCCAACCGGAACAACTTACACCTGGACATATACAAATAATAGCAATATAACCGGATTTGGAGAAGTATCTGAAATTGATTATCCACAAGGTGCAGGTGCACCTGGCGCATTTGACTCAGGAACATTAGATAATGTTAATCCATTATTTAATGCTGTCGAGACGGCTATATTTGAGATTACACCATGGACTGACGGATGTCCTGGACCTTTATTCACTATATCTATCGCAGTTTCTCCAGAGCCAGAGATTAACGCAGAAATTACAAATATCGATTGTAGTTTTTCAGAACCTCTTTGTGCAGGTAGCATTGAAGTTAATCCTGTTGGGATAGCTCCATTTACTTATAATTGGACTTCTTCAACCCCAGGAATAATAATTGATAATCCATCGGCTAAAGACCAAATTGATCTTTGTCCTGGAAGCTATGAATTATCTATTTCTGATGGTTCTAATTGTACATATAATTATGTTTATGAAATTGTTCCTCCTACGCCTATTGAATTTGATGCTATTGTTACAGACGTATCATGTAATAATATAAATCAATTGCCGTGTGATGGGTCTATTCAAGTTACTACTACTGGAGGGACATTACCGTTTGATTTTGTACAATGGAATAGATACAATGAAGATAACTCATCATACGAACCTTTTGGCAGCTCTGCCACATATGAGTTGATAGGAATTTGCGCAGGAGATTATCTTTTAGAAATTATAGATGCTAATGGTTGTCAGTTCAATTCTCCTGTTTATACTATTGAAGAAGGTGTATCTCCAATCAATATCACTGAGTCATTTTCAGATTTTAATGGATATAATATTGATTGTTATGGTGCCAATTCCGGTAGTATCTCTATTGATATTTCAGGTGGCTCAGGAGTTTTTGATTATGTATTCTCTGACGGTATTACTACAATTACAGGAAGTCTAGATACCCAACAAGATGATGACCCATTAGTTTTTAGTTTTTTATTCGGTGGAGAAGATTTTAATTATACTTTCACATTATTGGATTCTAATTGTCCTTTAGAGATTGTTAGAGAGTATACTTTAACTGAACCTGAGGAGCTTATAATTTCTGCTGAATTAGTAAATCCTGCCATATGTTTTGGCGATGTAGCCACGTATTTAGTTACTGCCAGTGGGGGATTACCTCCTTATACAGGTGATGGTTTAATTGAAGTTCAAGGAGGTCCAATTACTTTTACCGTTACAGACACTAACGATTGTCAAGATGAGTTCTCAACAGTTGTTCCTGAGCCAGAACAAGTACTATCCACATTTAATGTTGAAGATGCATTGTGTTTTGAAGGATTGGGAACTGTAACAATCACACCTATTGGGGGAACACCTCTTTTAATTGTAAATATTTATGACCATCCCTCAGGAAATCCTGCAATAGTAGATGGTCAATCACCAAGTCAAAATACTTCATCTGGATTACCAGTTAATTTTAATTTACCTAACGGTAATTACTACTATGAGGTATTAGATTCTAACCAATGTAAGTATGGTCCTGAGTTTTTTAGTATTGATGAGCCTGATCCCATAAACATAATTGATGTGGAAGTATTAAATCCAGATTGTAATACCAATCCAGCATGGGAGTTTAATAATGGATCAATTTGTATCACATTAATTGGGGGGACTGATCCTTTTCCTATTGGATCAGGTTGGATAAATAATGGGAACGGACAATGGTGTCTTGAAAATTTAAGCGAAGGAATTTACTCAATAGATGCAACCGATATTAATGATTGTTCTTTGGAAAATATTATTCCAGATATTACTTTAACGTCACCGCCGGAAATAACAGTTTCTTTTAATGATACGCTTACAATTGATTGTGACACCAATACAGCAACTCAAACTAATTTTATATTCATTGATGGTGGAGTTCCACCATATGAGATAACTTGGTCTGGAGGAAATCCAGTACCTCCTAATGCTATGGAAGCAACAGAATCTGGAAATTATTCTGCCTTTGTTAACGATCAATATGGTATATCTAATGGATGTCCTCCAATAGAGTTTCCTCTAGATCCAATTGTGTTATTTGAATTTGGAGTTCCTGATTTTAGTTTTAATTCTTTTAATAGTGACTTCTGCGGAATCTTTTCCGTTGGGGAGCCTATTAATTTCCAGAATACTTCAACGGGTGATATAGTTAACTTTACATGGAACTTTGGAGATGGTTCACCATCAGTGAGTGGAGATAATAATCCGTCACACATTTATGATTCAATAGGTTCATATACAGTAGATTTAACAGTTGAAGATGTTTATGGTTGTTTTGATACGTATTCAGAAACAATTGATATTACTAAAGGTTATGGAATAATATTACCAACAGCATTTACTCCAAATGGAGATGGAATTAACGAAACTATAAGACCTGTTTACAATTGTATGACAGATGTGAGCATGAGAATTTACGATACTTGGGGCTCATTACTATATCAAGAGTCTGGTGAAACTATATATGGTTGGGATGGAACTATAAATGGAAATTCTGCAGAAAATGGTAATTACATAATAGTAGTAGTTGCTCAGACGTTTAATGGCAAAACTTTGGAGTTAAATGGTCCTATAACCTTGATTAAATAAGAATATGTTATGATAAAAAAATATTTTATAATCTTGTTCATATTTGTACTAGATCAAGCTTATGCTCAGGATCCTATTCACACACAGTTTTTTATGATTCCTGAAACCTTGAGCTCCAGTTTTACAGGGGCTAAGAAATCTACAAGGGCTGGAATTATTCATCGCACCCAATGGCCTGGCTTAAACTTCAGTCTTAACACTCAATTTGCCTTTGTAGATAATTGGTTTGATAAATTTAATAGTGGCATAGGTATTAGTGTGCTTAATCACCAAGAAACCACAACACGTTATAGTTTTACACAAGTAAATTTAAACTATGCTTATCATTTCCCAATATCTTCTGAATGGAATGCTAGACCCAGTATTTCTTTTGGATATGGAGCAAAAGATTTTGGATTTCAAAATTTACTACTAGAAGATCAAATTAATATTTTTAGTGGAATTATTAATAATACATCAATTGATCTTATTAATTTAAACGATTCTGTACGATTTGTTGATTTCAGTGCCTCAGTACTTTTTAACTCTGAAAATTCTTGGGTAGGTTTAACATTTAAGCATTTAAATAAACCTAACATATCTATGCAATTTGATGGTCAAAGTAACTTAGATATGTTTATGTCGTTACACAGTTCTATTTACATACCAACAGGAAATAATTATCGAAATGATTACAGGTTATACATCTTAACAAATGCAATGCAACAAGGAGACTATAATCGACTTGACTTAGGTGCAAAATATCAAATGGACACTTTTTCATTTGCATTATTAGCGGCAACTAATCCAAATAAAGTAGATCCTAATAGTCATTTTTTAACTTCTATAAACGCTTTTATGGGACTTGATTGGGAAGGCTTTAGATTTGGGTATTCTTATGACTTTAATATGTCGGATATTGGAAGGACTGGTGGAGTTTATGAATTGTCTGTTATTTATGATTTTGACAATAAACGATGTGATTGGGGATGTCCAGATTATTAATTTGTTATAAACATAAAAATTAGTACTGGACTTTCATTTATATTAGATATATCAACAGAGTTATTTGTTTTAAGTTTTTTTGTTTAAACTCAGATAGTTTAGTGAAAATTAATTTTGTAAATCAAAGAAATAAATTAAAATCCTGCCATGAAAAATTTATCCTGTATTATTGTTGCAACTTTATTTTTAACCTCTTGCAAAAAAGAATTAAATCAAAATTTCATTAATTTGAAATATCCTAAAACAAACAAAATTGCTGTTACTGACACTATATTTGGTGTTGAAGTAATTGATAATTACAGATGGTTGGAAGATGACCGAAGTAAAGATACAGAAGCTTGGGTAAACTCTCAGAATAAAGTCACTTTTAATTATCTGAGTAAAATACCATTTAGAGAAGTATTTAAAAATCGTTTGACGGAACTATGGAATTACGAAAAACTCGGAGTTCCTTTTAATGAAGGAGATTATACTTATTTTTATAAAAATGATGGTTTACAAAATCAGTATGTAGTTTTTCGTAAAAAAGATGGAATTGAAACACTTTTTTTAGATCCAAATACTTTTTCTAAGGATGGAACTACCTCGTTAGGTTCGTTAAGTTTTTCTGAAGACGGTAGGACTGTTGCGTATTCTATTTCAGAAGGAGGTTCCGACTGGCGTAAAATAATTATTATGGATGCAGAGTCTAAGGCAATTCGTAAAGACACTTTAGTCGATGTGAAGTTTTCAGCAATATCATGGTATAAAAATGAAGGTTTTTATTACTCAAGTTATGATAAACCAATTGGAAGTGAGTTATCTGCAAAAACAGATAGTCACAAATTGTACTACCATAAACTAGGCACTCCTCAACGTGAAGATAGGGTTATATTCGGAGATGAGGTGTCTGAAAAACACCGTTATGTGAGTGGTTCTGTAACAGATGACAGTCGTTACTTATTGGTTTCTGCATCCGCCTCTACTTCTGGAAATAAATTATTCATTAAAGATCTTAGTGTAGAAAACAGTAAACTAGTTTCAATAATAGATGATTTTAGTAGCGACACTTACTTGGCTCAAAATCATAAGAGTAAATTATATTTAGTAACTAATTTTAATGCCCCAAATAAAAAAGTAGTTACCGTAGATGCTAAATACCCTTCATTAGAGAACTGGCAAGATTTTATTCCTGAAACTGAAAATGTGTTAAATTTAAGTTCAGGTGCGGGTTACTTTTTTGCTAATTATATGGTTGATGCCGTGTCAAAAGTTTTTCAATATGATTATGATGGAAATCTAGTTAGAGAACTGAATTTGCCTGGTATTGGTACTTGTGCAGGGTTTGACGGAAAACAGAATGCAGAGGAATTGTATTTTACTTTTTCTAATTATATTACTCCTACCTCTTCATTTAAATTTAACCCAAATGATGGTAACTACGATTTATACTGGCAACCTAATATCAGTTTTGATTCTTCAGACTACTTAAGTAAACAGGTGTTTTATTATTCTAAAGATGGTACAAAAATACCAATGATTATTAGCCACAAAAAAGGAGTAAAGTTAAATGGAAAAAATCCAACAATTTTATACGGCTATGGAGGTTTTAATATTAGCTTAACTCCCTCGTTCAGTATTGCTAATTCTGTATGGATGGAGCAAGGTGGTGTCTATGCTGTACCAAATTTAAGAGGAGGTGGAGAATATGGAAAAAAATGGCATAATGCGGGAACTAAAATGGAAAAGCAGAATGTTTTTGACGATTTTATAGCAGCAGCAGAATACCTTATTAAAAAAGAGTATACCTCATCATCATTTTTAGCAATTAAAGGAGGTTCTAATGGAGGTCTTTTAGTTGGCGCAACAATGACTCAAAGACCAGACCTTGTTAAGGTAGCGTTACCTGCTGTTGGTGTCTTGGATATGTTACGCTACCACACATTTACAGCTGGTGCTGGTTGGTCATATGATTACGGAACTGCTAATGATAACTTCGAAATGTTTAATTACTTAAAAGGCTACTCACCAGTGCATAATGTGAATAAAGGTGTAAAATATCCAGCGACCTTGGTAACCACTGGAGATCATGATGATCGTGTTGTTCCCTCACATAGTTTTAAATTTGCTGCAGAATTACAAGATAAACAAACCGGAGACCATCCAGTATTAATTAGAATTGAAACTAACGCAGGTCACGGAGCAGGAACCCCTATTTCAAAAACAATTGAGCAGTATTCTGATATCTTTGGATTTACATTGTTTAATATGGGTTTTGAGCAACTGCCTAACCCATAAAAAATAAAATAAAATAATTAATAATAGCTCAGAAGAGTTGTAAATGGAGAGTTATACATTGGTTATGAACTTCTTATGTCTAAAAGTGGAACTCAATTACTACTTGAAACTAGTGACTAATTTGGAGAATTTCATGGAGGCCCACAGCCCTACTATTGAAAATACAACAAGCATCGAAAATACATACTGATACCCAATGATTCCAGGGTATGTGTCTAATAAGTAGCCAATCACAGGGCTTGCAAATATATCAGGGGTATATCCAACGACAGAAATAACCCCTACCGCAGTTCCTGTCAATACGATTGGAATACGTCCTTCTTGCATAAGAGAAAAGTATAAAGCACGAATCGCATAGGTCCCTGTAGCGACCACAGTTAAAGAAAAGAAGAATACATAATTCATGTTTACTTGAACGATTCCTAATGAAAAGACCAAAGCACCTACCAACATAATAATAAAACCAATAATAATTAAATTAATATAGCTTTTTTTATCTGCAAACAATGCAATTAGCAAGCACACAAGTGGGCGAAGATACAATTGTAACGACCCAATGTTTGCGGCTTCTAAGTTATCAAAATTCATAATATCAGAAGCATAAAGTGAGTAAATATCGGTTACCTTATAGCCGACATATGCAGCTATGATGATAAACATGATAAGCCAAACAGATTGGATTTTTAAAACAGATTTGATATTAGGAATTAAAGAGGCGCTCTTGTTTACAGCGCTCTCTATGCCTGACTCCATAAAGACAATGATAAGTATCCCAGTTAGAAAAACAATAAATGAAGAGAATAAAATTACATATCTAAACGCATTTTTACGTTCAACCAAAGAAGCCAACTCGATATCATTTGTTAAAAACATAGAAAAAATCACCACACCTAAAGTTCCCATTGAAGCGGCAACTAAACCTCTTCCTCCATCTAACAATCCAAAAGCTTCCCCTTGATTTTTTGAGCCTCCCCACACTCGAGTAGCTTTGATCATGGCTCCCCAAAATAAAAATACAGTTGTAAAACCCCAATATCCCCATAGTATTTGTAAAATCAAATAGGAGGGGTAAGTGGATAAAACAATCCCCCCAAAAGCAGTAAAAAAGAGAGAGATGGCGATCAATTTCTTAGGCTGAAATTTGTCTGAAATAACGCCCCCATAAAGGTAAGAGAGTATAGCCACTGTTCCGTAAATAGAGAACAAGCTGCCTAATTCAAGATTAGTTAAGTTGAATACTTCTAAAAATGTAGGTCTAAAGACTCTCGCTAATACATAGGGTAATAAAAAAATTAATTCTCCTGAAAGTATTAAAAGAGTGATGCTTAAAAAAGAACCTTTCTTAAGTTCTGGGTCTTTAAATTTCATGTTTTTATTGGTTTCCAACAAGATACACTAATTAATAAGATTCTATTTTATAGATTTTAATTCCCTAATTAAGTTTCATATTTATTCATTAATCATATTTGCAGAGAGTGATTGTAAAGCCTCTAAATTAAGCACTACCTCCGCTTCTAGAGTCTAGTTATAGATATTTGATAATGTCATCATCGAGATACTAGCTATTATTCAAAATTTAGCTCTGCTAGGGTTGACTGTTCAAAAATCAAACAAGAAAAATACAATATTTATGATTTGTGTCGAGCGATTTGAGGTTAAACACCCATACATCACTACAACAAGTCTTACTAAATCTTTTTTTTCGCCTTGTAAATATTTTATTTACTCAGTAGGCCTTCGTAGTTTAAGTTGTGGTATTTTGTATGTTCATTGTAGCATGAATAATTATACTGAATATTAAAAATATCTTATTTTAGTGAGCATAAGATCGTATTTAGAATAACCAACTAAAATTAAAATCAAAAAGTAATAAAAAAATGACTCAAAATAAAACCATAAATATTGGTCCTCACTCAGCTCAGCTCTCATGTTTGAATGTCAAAGGTGAACAGATGAAAATTGACGGAGAGAGTTTTTATAAAATTTCTAATGTTAATGGAATGCGTCCATTTTTCATGAGTATAGTTAGCCATTCAAACCATTGGATGTTTATTTCTAGCACGGGTGCATTGTCTGCAGGTCGAAAAGACAGTGATGCAGCCTTATTTCCGTACTATACCGATGATAAAATAACTGATTCTTTTGAAACCACTGGTAGTAAGTCTATTTTTCTAGTTGAGAAAAACGGACAAACATTTTTGTGGGAGCCTTTTTCCTTGCGACAAGCATCGTTATACAAAATATCACGAAACCTATACAAGAATGCCTTTGGTAACAAAGTGATCTTCGAAGAAATTAATCACGATCTTGAAATTCGGTTCACTTATGAGTGGAACTCCACGGATCGTTACGGATTTGTTCGAAAGTCTTCGTTATACAATACATCAACTTCAGCGGTTAAAGTTCAATTTATTGATGGGATTCAAAATGTATTGCCTTACGGAATTGAAGAAGCGCTTCAAAACGGCACTAGTAACCTTGTTGATGCGTATAAAAGAACCGAACTTGTTGAAGGTTCTTCCCTTGCTATTTTTGCATTGAGTGCTATTATCGTTGACAAAGCGGAGCCAAGTGAGGCTTTAAAATCAAATGTTGCCTGGTCTATTGGACTTGAAAACCCTAACATTCTTTTATCTTCTTTGCAACTAGATGCATTTAGAAGGGGGCAGGAAGTCTCGAAAGAAACGGATATCAAAGCCGAAAAAGGGGCTTATTTTCTACAGTCCGAAGTAGCCTTAGAGTCAAATGGATCAAAAGAGTGGTTATTGGTCGCTGATGTTAATCAAACCATCTCAGATGTGATTACTATTAAATCACAGATACTAACGAATTCAGACTTAAAATCAACCATCCTAAATGATGTTGAGTTGGGTTCTGAACAACTTACCGAACTAGTAGCTGCATCAGATGGACTCCAAAAAACAGCCGATGGTCTTCGCAATGTTCGTCACTTCTCAAATACCATGTTTAACATCATGCGAGGTGGGATTTTTGACGATAATTATCAAATTGAAAAAGTAGATTTTGTTCCTTACATCGAAAAGTTAAACAAAAAAGTATACCGACACAAAGAAACGTTGTTAAATTCCTTACCAACACTTTTCAAACTGGAAGACTTAAAGGCTTTATATCAAGACGATGAGGATAAAAACTTCAAACGCCTTTGTTGCGAATATTTACCTTTAAAGTTTAGTCGTCGCCATGGCGATCCAAGCCGTCCGTGGAATAAGTTTTCTATAAATACTAGAAACGAAAATGATGGCTCCAAAATATTAGATTATCAAGGTAACTGGCGTGATATTTTCCAAAACTGGGAGGCTTTAGCGCATTCCTATCCAGAGTTTATGGAAGGAATGATTCATAAGTTCTTAAACGCAACTACTTTTGACGGTTATAACCCGTACCGTGTTACAAAGTATGGATTTGATTGGGAAACAATTGAGCCAGATAACCCGTGGTCATACATTGGCTATTGGGGAGATCACCAAATCATTTATTTGCTTAAGTTTCTTGAATTTATGGAAGCCTATTACCCAAGTAAATTAGCAACCTATTTTTCTCAAGATTTATTTGTCTATGCCAATGTTCCTTACAAGATTAAGCCATACAAATCTATTTTGGAAGATCCAAAAAATACCATTGATTTTGATTTTGAAAAGGAAGAAAACATACAGTTCAAAAGGGATGAAATCGGGGTTGATGGAGCGTTGCTAAGAGATACAACCGCCTTTATTTACAAGGTTAATTTTGTAGAAAAAATACTAGCTACTGTACTAGCAAAAATGTCTAACTTTATTCCAGAAGGTGGTATTTGGATGAATACCCAACGCCCTGAGTGGAACGATGCAAACAACGCTCTTGTAGGAAATGGAGTATCCATGGTCACCTTGTATTATTTGAGACGCTTTTTAAAGTTCTTCAACAAAGTATTGGATCAGGACACCACAAGTCAGTTTGAAATATCCAATGAGCTGCTAGAGTTTTTTAACAAAGTATCTCAAACCTTGGAAGCGCACAAGCAGCTGCTTGAAGGTAGTTTTACCGATGAAAGCCGAAAGCTAGTCTTAGACGGATTAGGACAAGCAGCGAGCGACTATAGAACACAAATTTACGATCAAAAGTTCTCAGGCTATAAAACAGCCGTTTCTAAGGCTTCCTTGTTAGAGTTTTCTGTTACAGCCTTGGATTATTTAGAGCACTCAATACGTGCTAATAAACGTACTGATAATTTATTTCATGCGTATAATCTGATGACCGTAACCGACCATAAGGCCGTTTCTATTTCCTATTTACCTGAAATGTTAGAGGGGCAAGTAGCGGTATTAAGCTCTGGTTATTTGTCGAGTCAAGAAAGTTTAGACGTTTTAGACAGTCTAAAAAACAGTCCGTTATTTAGAGAAGATCAGTACAGCTATATCTTATATCCAAACAAAGAGCCTCCTAAGTTTGTACACAAAAATACCATTGCAGCAGCAGATTTTAAGTCATCTGAATTACTGACTCAACTTCTTGCAGATGGCAATACACAATTAATTAACCAAGATGGAAATGGTGCTTACCACTTTAATGGCGGATTTAATAATGCTGACTCCGTACAGGCAGCCTTGAGTGGTCTTTCAGAATCGTATGCAACCCTTGTGGATGCGGACTCTAAAAAGGTGCTTGATATTTTTGAATCTGTATTTGACCACAAATCATTTACAGGAAGATCGGGCACCTTCTTTGGGTATGAAGGTCTAGGGTCTATTTACTGGCATATGGTATCCAAGTTATTATTGGCGGTCTATGAAGTTACTCAAAAAGCACTGTCTGAATCAGAAGATAAAGAGCTTATAGGTCGATTATACGATCATTATTTTGAAGTTAATGCAGGAATAGGGGTTCATAAATCACCAGAGCTTTATGGGGCGTTTCCTACAGATGCGTATTCACATACGCCCGGCGGTAAAGGCGCGCAGCAACCAGGGATGACCGGTCAAGTGAAAGAAGATGTTCTGAGTAGATTTGGGGAGTTAGGAGTCAAAGTGCGTAATGGCGCTGTTGAATTTAACCCAGAAATCCTACGAACAGAAGAGTTTTTAACAACGAAAGATGTGTTTAATTACATCAACCTAGCCAAAGAAAAGTGTCATGTAGATTTAGAAGTAAACTCACTAGCTTTTACATATTGTCAAGTGCCGGTAATTTACCAGAAAGCATCTGATTCAGCTAT
>Ga0257110_1001376_pt1 | contig 11495 bp, 11 predicted proteins | sample LP_taG_7_FD_190184 | JGI IMG/M metagenome (GOLD analysis project Ga0257110, IMG submission 190184) | Marine microbial communities from Northeast Subartic Pacific Ocean, Canada - LP_J_2015_P26_10m | ecosystem: Environmental > Aquatic > Marine > Oceanic | place: Canada: Northeast Subartic Pacific... | reverse complement strand
GCGGCGCATTGGTCTCAGGATTGAGCTGCAACAGGGTGTAGGCATCATCCAAACGAGCCGCCAACCGTTCCAGCCTCAGGCGCGGCCTTTCACCATCACCACCAGCGGCAAGCTGCAACCGCAACTGCAACTGCAATAGCTCCATCGCCAAACCCCACGCCTGGTCCGAGGCCGCCTCATCGAGGGCAACCTCCAAAAGCTGATCAGCTTGCTCGGGATCGGTGGCGGCAAGCCACTCAGCCGCTTGCCCCCTTCGTCGAGCCCCCGCAGCCCCCTGCAAGTCACCTTGGAGAAGAACGAATGCAGCCGCTTGGGATCGTCCCCGCGACGCTTCATGCTCAGCCAACGTATCGAGGCCATTGCGGAAGCCCGTCAACGTGATTTGGTCGAGAGCCGCCACATTTCCATCGACAAGACGCCGCAGCGCCAAAGCGGCCTGCGGATGATCCAAGGCAGCAGCAGCAGCCTGCCAACGGAGCGTCAGCCAGCGACGACGCTCATCCCCACGGGCTGGGATGAAGCGATTCAAAACCAACGCTGTTCCTTCCGGCGATCCGCAGGTCAACAATGCGCCTGCATTACGCATCGTGAGCTCAAAGCTTGCTGGAACGGGATGGATGGCCAGCAAACGATCGCGCAGCTGCTGCTTTCGCCGCTTTGTACCCGCCGCCATGGGATCGAGGCAAGCCTTTTCCATGGTGGTGATGGTTCCATCCACCAACAGCTCTCGAAAACGCGCATCGCTCCATGGCTGGGGCGCTGCGGCGGGCGGAACGGCACTTAACAGCGTTAAGACCAGTGGAAGAGGGACGAACCCCATGGAAGGCTGCGTTCTACAAAGGAAACCTAAGGGGCTCGCCCCATTCCTTCTACGGACATGGCCATCTCATCAACCCGTCCCCAAGCTCTGCCACCGCTGCGGCGGGTTCTCATCGTGGGTGGCGGTGGCCGCGAGCAAGCCCTGGCCTGGGCGTTGAGCCGCAATGGAACGATCACAACGGTATGGATTGCCCCTGGGAACGGTGGCCCTGAGGGGCAGGCGATCGAGATTGCCGAAACCGACAGCGATGCACTTGTGGCGTTTTGTCGCCAAAAAAATGTGGACCTGGTTGTGGTGGGTCCAGAAGCACCCCTTGCGGCCGGAGTTGCCGATGCGTTGCGTTCCGCCGACATCGCCGTGTTCGGTCCTGACGCTGCAGGTGCCCAGCTCGAAGCCAGTAAGGCCTGGGCCAAACAGTTAATGCAAGACGCCGCTGTGCCCACCGCTGGGCACTGGTCAGTCCACAGCGAAGACGAGGCCTTGGCCGTCTTGCACAAGGTCAATCGTCCTTTGGTGGTGAAGGCCGATGGTTTGGCCGCGGGCAAAGGGGTGACGGTGGCCGACACAGTGGCCGAAGCGGAAGCCGCCATTCGTGAGGCCTTCCAGGGGCGCTTTGGTGACGCCGGGTCCCATCTGGTGTTGGAGGAACGACTGCAAGGCCCTGAGGTTTCAGTGTTTGCGCTCTGTGATGGAGAACGAATGGTTCTGCTTCCTTCAGCGCAAGATCACAAACGGCTCCAAGAAGGCGATCAGGGGCCCAACACCGGAGGGATGGGCGCCTATGCACCAGCACCGCTTCTGGATCAAGACGCGCTTGAGGAGATCGAAACGTTGGTGCTCCAACCCACTCTGAAAGCATTGAAAGACCGCGGAATCGACTACCGCGGCGTGATCTATGCCGGTTTAATGCTCACGGCAACCGGTCCGCAGGTGATCGAATTCAACTGCCGCTTCGGCGATCCCGAATGCCAAACCTTGATGCCCTTGTTGGGCCCCGAATTGGGCGCGGTTTTACAGGCTTGTGCACTGGGCTGCCTTGATCTCGCGCCAACACTGACCATTTCAGAGCGTTGCAGCGCCTGCGTCGTCGCAGCAGCAGAGGGCTATCCCAACGCGCCCCGCAAGGGCGATGACATCCAGTCCACCCATCAAACCGACGACAGCCATCAACTGTTCCACGCGGGCACCCAGCGCCAGCCTGACGGGCGCCTCACCACATCCGGCGGCCGAGTGTTGGCTGTCGTCGCCCAGGGGGACGATTTTGATGCCGCCTTCGCTGCTGCGTATTCCGACATGGCAGGCATCAACTTCCCAGGAATCACTTACCGTCGCGATATTGGGCATCAGGTGCGCTCAAACCAATGAGCAGCGAGAGCGGAGCAGTCATCGCCGACTGGGCTTTACCTCCAAACGGCGGCCCCCCCACCGACGACAAAACGGTGTGGAAACGCATCGCAGCGTGGTGGGCTGAGTTCACGCTCCAAACCAAACTGCTGGCGGTGGCCACCCTCGTGGTGAGCCTGATGATGACCGGCATCACCTTTGTTGCTCTAGCCGGCATCCAACGGGATGCCGCCATGAACGACACCCGTTACGCCAGGGATTTGGGCTTACTGCTTGCAGGCAATGTCACAGAGTTGGTTGCGGATGGCCAAGACCGTGAACTTGCCAACGTTGCTGAAAAATTTTGGCGCTCAAGCCGAAGCGTTCGCTACATCTTTTTTGCCGACCCAGACGGCATTATTTATTTAGGTATTCCGATCAGCGCCACGCCGAACGGAGAAGACGGTGAACTCCGCCTGAACCGAAGGCTTGAGCTACCGGATGAGCTGAGAAGGCGCCCCCAAAATCCTCTCGTTCGTCAGCACCTAACCCCGCAAGGGACTGTGACCGATGTCTTCGTTCCGTTAATTCGCAACGGAACCTATTACGGGGTCCTTGGGTTGGGAGTAAACCCCAACGAAACAGCGCTGGCCAGTGCTGCGTTGACGCGCGAAGTCACCGTGGCGGTCTTTATTTCCATTTGGGTATTGGTGATTCTTGGAGCGGTGTTCAACGCCCTCACCATCACCCGCCCGGTCAAAGAGCTTCTGCGCGGGGTTCGCTCCGTGGCCTCCGGTGATTTCCAAGCCCGCGTGGACCTACCCATGGGTGGGGAACTGGGCGAATTGCTCACGGGATTCAATGCCATGGCCTCCCAGCTCGAGGCCTATGACGAAGCCAACATCGAGGAACTCACGGCTGCCCAGGTGAAGCAGCAGTCGCTGATTGCGACCATGGCTGATGGAGCCATCCTCCTTGATGCAACTGGACGCATCGTGCTGGCCAATCCCACCTCACGACGTCTGTTTCGCTGGGAAGGCCGCAGCCTTGAAGGGCAAGAACTCGTGGAAGAGCTACCCCAATTGCTCTCCATCGAGGTGCACAGTGCCCTGGATGCCTTGTTGTTCAACAGCTCCGACGGGGAAGACTTGCGCTGCAGCGTTGGCGATCCGGCCCGCACCCTTCGAATCGTGATGCAAGCCGTGCGCGATGCCAGTGGAGAGAGCTTGAAAGGCATCGCCGTCACGATTCAAGATCTCACCCGTGAGGTGGAGCTCAATGCGGCACAAAGCCGTTTCATCAGCAACGTCTCGCACGAGTTGCGAACGCCGCTGTTCAACATCAAGAGCTACGTCGAGACCTTGCACGACCTCGGGGACCAACTCACCGAAGAGGAAAAAAAAGAATTTCTTGGCGTTGCCAACGACGAAACCGATCGACTGACTCGATTGGTGAACGATGTTCTCGACTTATCAAGACTCGAATCAGGTCGAACCGTTCAGTTCGAAACGATGAACTTGCGGCCCGCTATGGAGCAAACCCTGCGGACCTACCGACTGAATGCCGATGACAAATCGGTTGAACTCGAATTAGACGTGTCCCCAGATTTACCCGACGTTCTCGGCAATTGGGATTTACTGCTGCAGGTGTTCGACAACCTGGTGGGCAATGCTCTCAAGTTCAGCAGACCTGGAGGCCTGTTGAGCATGCGTGCTTACGTCTGGCCGGATACCTGCCGTGTAGAGGCCCCTATCAGCACCATGACGGAAGGCCCCACGTGCGCCCTTACCTCGCCCTTACCAAGACTTCGGGTGGAGATCGCTGACACTGGCTATGGCATCAGTGCCGAAGATCAAGAACGCATCTTCGACCGTTTCTATCGTGTGGAAAATGCTGTTCACACCGAAGTTGGCACGGGGCTCGGGTTATCCATTGTGCGTGGAATTCTTGATAAGCACGGAGCGCAAGTGTTCATGGTGAGTGAACTCGATGTGGGCACAACATTCTGGTTTGAGCTCCCCCTCGAGCAAGCCGACCTTGATGAACTCGCCCTTCAAGCGGAGCGCCGTTCTATTAGTGAGTTAAGCGATGAGGAGCTCATCGCTTAAAGCGATCCAACGCGTCAATCGTCCGACGACATACTTCTCGCGATCCGCGATAGTTCGCTGCGCTCATCGGTGGATACGCGATGGGGCACACCCGAAATAATCCGCTCAAAGTTGGAGAAAGAATCTTTGATCTGCGGACCATTTCCGGTGATCACAAATTCGCGGATGCCCTTGTCATGCCACGAGCCACGCATTTTGAACACATTGAGAGCGCGGGCCATTTCACCGCGAATCTCTACATATTGAAGCAACAGAATGGTGTCAGTAATCGTGGAGATATGGGAATCAGTGATCGAGTGACTCCCCATAAACTCCTCAGATGTATTAGTGAAAAAGCCTGCAATTTCCTCCTGTTTTGCATAGCCAGTGACGCCAATTACGAATTGACGAAAGGCGTTATGGCTCACACCACGGGCTAAAGCAGACAAGGAGTCGATCGCCATTCGTGATGGCTTGAATTCACTGATTTCAGTTTTGATGATTTGAAGATGATCCTCCAATCCAGTGGATTCGGGATAGGCACAAATAATCTTCAGCAGCCCGTCCTGCTCCATCTGCTCAAAATCAATCCCCCAGCTACTGCCATTTCGCATTAGCTGAGCACGGGATTCCTCATAGGCAAAAAGGATGGCGCGTTCCTTACTGCGGCAGGCATCCTCAATAAACTTGGACACCAACATTGTCTTGCCAGTTCCCGTCGCTCCGGTGGCCAAGATGATTGAGTCTTTAAAGAAACCGCCACCGCACATCTCATCCAGCCGGGGCACTCCTGAGCTCACCCGCACATTGGATGAACGTTGGGTGAGTCGCATTGCACCCAGCGGGAAAATACTGATGCCATGGGCACCCATCGTGAAAGGGAACTCTCCTTTCATATGCGTTGTGCCACGCAATTTGAGGATTTCCACCGTGCGTCGACGGCGTTCCCCTTCGAGCACATTGCGCAGAATCACGACATTGTCGGAAACAAACTCCTCCACTCCGTACCGAGCGATCGGTCCATATTCATCAATGCGCTCGGTGGTCATCACCGTGGTAACGCCAATTTCCTTCAGCCGAGCAATCAGACGAAAGATTTCACGACGAACAACAAATACGGCATCATATTGTTGGAACACTGCAGTGATTGAGTCGATCACAACACGCTTCGCTTTGTATTTGCGAATCGCATAATTGATCCGCTCAATCAGACCCGAGAGATCAAAGCTGCCGGCAACATCCTGCCCATCGGGATCCGGAGAAGCATCCAAGATAAAGAGCTTGTCCTGTTCCACCATCTCCTGAAGATTCCAGCCGAAGCTGGCAGCATTCCGCAGGATGTCGAGCGGTGATTCTTCAAAGGTGACGAAGATACCTGGCTCTTCGAAATGCTTGATTCCATTATGAAGAAAATGCAGTGATAAAACAGTTTTACCGCTGCCGGACGTTCCGCTAATCAGGGTGCTGCGCCCGATTGGCAGCCCACCGTGACAGACATCATCAAAGCCCTCAATCCCCGTTGCGAGCTTCTGAACCTGCATTTGTGACTGACCGCTAGCGGAAGGGAATTGCATAACAAAGACCTATAAAAAAAATTTAGTAAAAAAGCAACTGTCGGGCTTGAGGCGCACCAGCTCGTTTAAGAATCCATCGTTGCTGAATCGCTCTCCTCCTCTTCGGCATCAAGCGAGCTCGACGTCAGTTCGCTCTCCGATAGCTCGTCGTAGAGCAAATCCAAGCCGATCAGAACACGTTCGCGATCGGATAAGTCACCAATAATCCGACGCACCGGAGGCGGCAGAATCTTGGCCAATGTTGGTGTTGCGAGGATCTTGTCCTCTTCCGCCAATTGTGGGTTCTTAAGCACATCAATCACCTTGAGTGCATAAACACCCCGAAATTCAGTTTCGAGAATGTTGCGCAGTGTTTTGAGCGCTCGCATGGAATTGGGAGTATTCCCTGCGACGTACAACTTCAGGATGTATGTCTTGCGTGGACTCATAACAACTCTTCAGAGGACATGGACTGGTCAACGATGGAAGATTGACGGTTTGACGCCATGGCCGACAAGGGAATATCAGGTGGGATCGAACGTCGATACATCTCACACAAATGTGCCATTACATCGAGAAGTGCAAGGCGGTAATCCTGAAGAAAGTCATTTTTGTGTCCCTCTAGCCGTAGTTGCTTCCAAAATTCATCGATCAAATTCACGTGAATCTCCACCGTGCGAGTGATCGGAAGATCACTAAAGAAAGCCGTATTGACGAAACTCTCGAGGGCCTGATTCGAGGCGGCTGGATCACTGAAGTAACTAACCAATAAATCTCTGTAGGTGCGATGCAAGGATTCAATTAATTCCCGGCGCTCATCGGGAGCAAGGCTGCCCAGAAAACGGGATGGATCCCGCTTGTAGAACACCCCCAGATAGCCAAGGCGTTCTTGCAAGCGCCGGGACAAAGTACCGACAGCTTTGGTGGCCGTATCGTCCAGCCGCCCATCCATGCGGCCCTGACGCAAAAATCTTGAAATCGCCGCATCGACGTTGTAGCCGAGTTGTGCGAGTTGATCCTCCGGGAGATGCAATTCCTCCTGGTGATAATCCACATGACCTTTCACCTCGCCAACGATGACGGCAGGAAACAGGAGACCTGCTTTCAGCAAGTCCTCCCGTGTATCACCGTCCAGCAGATTCTGCTCGACGACAACCGCATCGAAGTCGTTGTGCCGTGGGGCCAACGTTGAAGCGAGACCTTCCGTTTCGCCAACGGACAGCACCACCGATTCATAGCGATTGGCTGGCAACCATTGACGACAGAGATTCACCAGGGTGGATGAACTGAGGACGAGAGCAACTGTGAGGGCCGGCCGGGCCATCGGACAATTCGGATGTATTGATCCTCTGAATCTTGACGAGTGGGGGGGCTAGAGACGAAGATCTTTGTTTGTCTTTCGATTGCGGCTCAGGCCCAATCGGTTTACTCCGAGCCTGACCGCGTCTTTTAACCAATGGCTGACACAACACCTGCAGTAAAAACTGCTCCGGAAACCAGTGATGCCTACGCCATCGTTGAGGCCTCCGGAACCCAGATTTGGCTGCAAACAAACCGTTATTACGACCTGGATCGGCTTCAAGCCGACGTGGATGCAACCTTGAAGTTGGACAACGTCCTACTCGTCAAGGACTCCAAGGGCACAACGATTGGTCAGCCCTACGTCAAAGACGCCAGTGTTGAGCTGAAGGTGATGGCCCATCGCCGTGGCCCCAAGGTGATCGTTTACAAAATGCGCCCAAAAAAGAAGACACGGCGCAAGAATGGACATCGTCAGGAACTCACCCGGGTGATGGTTCAGTCCATCTCCGTAGGCGGCAAAGCCATCGGCTAAGCGCTCCGAACCTTTAAACCCCCGTCTTCCATTTATTCCCCATGGCACATAAGAAAGGCACAGGCTCCACAAGAAACGGCCGCGATTCCAATTCCAAGCGTCTTGGCGTCAAGGCCTACGGCGGTGAGTCCGTCACCGCAGGCTCCATCCTGATCCGCCAACGCGGTACATCCGTCTTGCCCGGCGTCAACGTTGGCAAGGGGAAAGACGACACCTTGTTTGCCCTCACCGATGGTTTCGTGAAATTCGAAAGCATCAAGCGAGGCCTACGCAACCGCAAACGCATCAACATCACCGCTGCTGTGTGATTGTTCAGCCCCTTTAGCTGAATCCACTCAACAAATGAAAAGCCCCAGCACGTGGTCGTGACTGGGGCTTTTTTGATGGCTATCCATTCATTGATTCAAATTTTTTCGTACAACCGGGCTGTGATTAATAAGGGGTGAAACACCTCAAGAAACTGGCCCTGCAGGGTGCGAAAGAAACGATCGATGAGCGCTGGCTCATCGAAGTGAAACGGATATTCGCCGTTGTTGCCTTTAAAGAAATACCAATTGAGTAGAGCGATGGCATTAGGGGCCATCCGCCCATGAAACTCTCGCAATTGCGCCGATGGATCCGGCAAGTGCTCCAGAACATCCAGACAAACCACAGCGTCAAAACACACATCAGCTGTACTGCCAAGATCCCGATGCACGGAGAGCTTATGGCTCAGTCCCAGCGCTTCAGCGCGTTGTTGAACGAAGGCCTGATTGTGCGGGTTGAGATCCACAAACCACACGTGATCCACCGCTGGTAGAGCGGCAGCGGAGAGGGCATGGGTTCCGATACCACCACCAAAGTCGAGCACCTGGCCCCGCGCCGCCATCCCTTGCAGTCTCAAGGTGTCAGCGATGTAGTCGGCACTGGAAAGATGCCAGGCCGCCAGCTCAAGCAGATGGCCCGTACCCACCTTGTCTTCATAGAACTCCGTCGCGTCTTCAGGGCGGAACGCACCCGGGTGAAGTTCGGCCAAATCATCCGTGCTGCTGGGTAGACGCCTCTCCAATTCCTCCAACGACAAGGAGAGATAACGGGAAAGGTGAGCCCTCACCTGCAAACCATCCTTCAAGAAGCCATCCACGTTCACATCCAGACTGCTGCGGAGCTCTTGCATGGGATTGCTGGTCCTGTGTCCTCTTAGATGCAACAGTCTGAGCTCATGACCTCCACCTGCCTGCGATGCCCCCCTTGGACGGTCCCTTTGGCTTTGTGGTCATCGATAAACCCGCCGGGCTGACATCCCACGCCTGCGTGAGTCGGATGCGGAGAAGCTATGGCCTTCGGCGCGTTGGCCATGGCGGCACCCTCGATCCAGCCGTCACCGGTGTCCTACCCATTGCCCTAGGACCAGCCACGCGTCTGCTGCCCTACTTACCTGGCGAAAAAACCTATCGGGGGGTGATTCAACTGGGTACACGCAGCAGCAGTGATGACCTCCAAGGCGAGATCTTGCAGACCCTTCCATGGCCTGAACTCACCAATCAAGCCTGTCTCGAGTCACTTGTTCCATTTCAGGGAACGATTCAACAACGTCCACCGCAGGTTTCTGCGGTTCATGTCGATGGGGAGCGCGCCCACGCAAGAGCCCGTCGCGGCGAGTCAATGGACCTGCCCGCCAAAACAGTCACCATCGAACGAATCGACCTGCTCAATTGGGACCCAACATCGGGCCGCCTGAGCATCGAGGTGCACTGCACGGCAGGAACGTACATCCGTTCACTTGCCCGCGATCTAGGGGATGCCTTGGGCTGTGGTGGCTGCCTAGCAGAACTCACCCGCACCCAAGCCCTTGGCTTTCACCTAGCGCAAGCCCATCCCTTGCCGGAATCAGATCAGACAACGGAGCTTCCCCCACCCCTATCGCCACTGGAAGCCTTGCAAACGTACCCAAAACGGACGCTCACGAGCAGCGAAGAAGTCGACTGGCGCTGTGGCCGGCGGCTCAGTCTGGGGGAAAACCTGGAGGGAAGCCTGGATGACGGTGATGCGGTGGTGGTGTGCAACACCGATGGCAGCATTGCTGGGATGGGGTTAGCCGAAGCGGACCATCAACTGCGGCCCAAGGTGGTTTTTGAAGCCGCCGGATAAGAGCCAGCTGGTTCAGCAAGCCTGAGTACCCTCCAGGCACCCGACATCTCTGCTTCAAACCGATGGCTGGCCACAGCAAATGGTCACAGATCAAGCGCACCAAAGCGGTGGTTGATTCCAAGCGCGGCGCGCTATTTACACGCCTTGGACGCGACATCATGGTGGCTTCGCGTGCTGGCTCTGACCCGGCTGGCAACTTCCAACTCCGAACCGCCATCAGCAAAGCCCGTGCGGCGGCGATGCCAGCCTCCAATATTGATCGGGCCATCGCAAAAGGCTCTGGCCAAGCCGGAGAGGGCGCGCAACTCGAAGACGTTCGCTACGAGGGGTACGGACCTGGCGGGATGGCCGTAATGGTTGAAGCTCTCACCGATAACCGCAACCGCACCGCAGCAGATCTACGGCTTGCCTTCAGTAAGAACGGCGGAAATCTTGGTGAAAACGGATGCGTGTCCTACCTCTTCGAGCATCGCAGTGAAGTGAGCATCAAGACGGACGCCGGTAGCGAAGAACGCTTACTGGAGAGCCTGCTGGACCTTGATGCCGATGGTTACGACCTGATCGACACAACAACAGCAACCGTTTTCGGACCGTTTTCAGCCCTTGAGGCCCTTCAAGATGGCCTGCGAAAGCAGGGCTGGAATGTCGAAGAGTGGGGTCACCAATGGGCGACAACCACCAACGTGTCGATTAGCGATCCCGATACTGCCCGGAGTTGCCTGAAACTGCTGGACGCCCTGGAAGGCCTCGATGACGTCCGGAGCGTCAGCGCCAATCTGGAGATCAAAACGGAGCTAGAGATCGACTGAAAGGACCCAACGGACCAAACGATCGGCCGTGGTTGGCCAAGCTGAAAAGCCTTCCGGTCGACCAAGCTGAACGTGACGATGAACGTGACGATGATTGAAGATAAATCGTCCCAAAAATGAGTGATAAGACGACGACAAAAGTTTGTTTTGTCGTCGCGCTCGAGCGATCGCGGATGGCCAATCCAAGTCCAAACCTGTCAGCACTGTTGTGGGCGATCAACGCAAGCACCCGTCAATCGCCATCACCCACTGCACACCGTTTGATCATCAAAACGATTGAACACCAAATGAAAGCAAGCGGCGTCCCTTCTCCAACAACCGCTGCAGCACAGTCATCCGTTGGCGCTTAGCGGGTCGTTGCAGCACCGCTGACTGAAGCATTGGACCAGATGATTGATATCCATCAAAGGCCGTCATGGCATCTTGAGCTCCCTGCAGATGCTGCTGCAATGCGCGTGGCTTGACGTGGGGGCTGTGGATCGACTGGGAACGGTTGCGCGTAAAAGACATGTTCCGCACTTTTAACTCCTTCCTTTCTGCTCGAGATGCGAACAATCGGCAAGGGCGATGTGATGCTTCTTTAGATCAACCTGGACCAAATAGCAAACTCAAGCCGACACGATTGCATCGCGAACGTCTACAGCAAAGGCAACAATATAACCATAAAAAAATCCAAAATGATGGCGAGCCAACTGGTCACCACAGATTCCGATAGAAGTCGCATTAACGCTAAATTGCAACCACCAAAAGCAAGATTTAGCCAATCAATATGACTATCATTACGTCATACATTGATTCAATCAATAACAGTCATAAAAAAAATTCAAACGCGCTAGCGACAAAGGGGAAGGCCGCCCCTCCCGGATGGAAGAGACGGCCTATCTCGCTCGTTTGTTCATGTCGCTAACCCACTGTTCAGTGAATAAGAACGAAGCGACT
>Ga0257110_1001375_pt1 | contig 11505 bp, 13 predicted proteins | sample LP_taG_7_FD_190184 | JGI IMG/M metagenome (GOLD analysis project Ga0257110, IMG submission 190184) | Marine microbial communities from Northeast Subartic Pacific Ocean, Canada - LP_J_2015_P26_10m | ecosystem: Environmental > Aquatic > Marine > Oceanic | place: Canada: Northeast Subartic Pacific... | reverse complement strand
ATCATCCATAGATTCTATTTCTCTTGTTTCGGGCATTTGAGATGGTTTCAGTTGTTTCTTTACAGGAAATACATGTTGCTTACGCAACGATTCCATAAATTTATTATAATCAAAATCCATTTTCGACCGATTATCACTGATTTTACATAATCTTTTAGGTTGTTTTTCTTCTTCTTGGACATCTTGCGATTTTTCCTCTTCTATAGGTTCTGGTATATCTAGTTCTTCATTATTTTCTTCTTCTCCTATAATATCTTTTTCCTTCTGTTGTCCAAGAAAAACAGAATGACCCTTTTTATATTGAATATTTGGAATAGGTTTTTCTGTTAGTTTGGCTAAATAAATATTCATTTGTATATCAATATAATATACAATCACAATTTTATTTTTAACTTGACTTAGTATTCCGTTCTGAAAACGTTTTAGATGGATTTTTGTACATATAAATGAGTACACTCAATATCTTGTATAATTTTTCCATTTTTTCTTGGTTTTTGGTTTCAAAGAGTTTACCATATTCAATGGAAATCATCTTTGTAAAATCATTTCCGGCTTTAAAATAATCTGTTAATTCATCATTGTACCAATACCCCATTCTTTTTTCTTTTTCGGGAATCGTATGACGCCAAAGAAATAACTTGGCAGCATTCTTATCATATGATTTATATAATTCAGCAAGTAACATTACGGAAACTCCATTATATTCACAATCACAAATAGTATGAATTATATCATTTAAATCACATTGATACATCCACTCATGAACCATAACATCTACATGAATAAAACTATATATCTTGCGATGTAGTTCAATGGGTAGTTTTCGCAATTCAAAACTGTGTCGGTCTTGGCAATAATAATTTTCCATATTTGATTTAGTTTGTTACTTACAATAAAAAACAAAATAAACTATTCAATTTTATAACACGCATATTCGAGTAATAATTATACAAAACACTGTAATGATCGCAATGCTTCTTCACAAGCAATTTGTTCTGCTTTTTTTTTGATTTTATGAAGTCCTTTTCCTAGATTTACGAAAATTTTACTGTAATCGCACATATGTTGATGTATTTGTTGGAATCCTTGAAATTTATCAATATACAGTGCGTTATTTACATGAACCGAATGAATCGGTTGTCCTAAACATAAATAGACACCCATATGATATCCAGTTTCCGCGTTGTGTTCTTCCATTTCCAAATAATCTGGTGTAACCTTGAACTCCTTTTGAATGCGAACTTGTAGAATATTCTTATAATTATCATCATTACGAATCAAATTAATCCAATCCACGTGTTTTTCATAAACATTTTCGATGAATACTTGTGCCATTTGAAACCCAGGACCAGTAATAAATACATCTGAAAACCAATTTTCGTCATCTTTCACGTTTATTTTATTAAAATCTAAGAATAGAGCACCTAGAAATGATTCAAACAAACAACCCAATTTTTTGAGATTTGTACGGGTTTGTTTTTGTTCGGCATTTTTTGATATAATCAACCATTCATGGAGTCCCATTTCATATGCCATGCGTCCAATGGATTCGTTTTTTACCAGAGCAATCTTTTTTTCTGTCATAAAACCCTCATTTTCCTTTGGAAAACGCTTATATAGAACATATTTGGTAATACATTCCAAAACACCATCGCCAACAAATTCCAATCGTTCATTTGATTTGGAATTTAATGGCAAACAATCCCGAGGTTTAGGAACAATAATTACATTGTTTTGTTTGTTTTCCAAATTAGTTCGTTTTAAATGGGATTTATGAATGAACGCACGTTTATACAGTTCGGCATTATGAATAGGAGCATCAATACCATATTTTTTCAACATATTTTGAATATTTTCCGTAGAAATAAGTTTGTTTAGGGAGTTATATGGATCAAAGACAAATACATCTTGTCCTTGTTCATTTTTTTCAATACGAATATCTTCGTCATTAATGCGCACAGTTTCTTCATTCGATTTCATGTTATTCATTAAATAAAATGATATCAATAATTATTTTACCAAAGAATATCTAAACCATTTTAGAATAAATTTTATGCTTAACTCATTTTTTTTTATTTATATATAGTATAAATGGTTCTAAGTACACGTACATTTAGAGGCTCTGTCCAATCTAGAAATATCACTTTCCCTGGTCAATTTCACGATCAAGGCGGTGGAAACAAAAAAGCCGGTCTTCCGGGAACAACTGGTCGTGACTACCACTTCCCTATTGCTCTTCGTGTTGCAGGAACACGCAACACCTTATACGATGTAACCAACCCTACTACTGGTCAAGTTGTTCGTGGTCTTCGTTTCACATTCTTCCCTCACCGCGCCCAGCGCCCTATTTGGAGCACTGCTACTCCTAACCCTTATTTCTCCATTCCTGGTATGGGACAAAAAGGTGGAAGTCCTCCTTTCTAAGTAATTAACTTGTTATGAAAACGATATAATTAAAATAATGTAGTGTAATACATTATTTTATGAAAATTTTCTTGGACGATCGCGAACATCAATTGTTTCATTTAGTCACAGAAAAATTGAATTCTCTTGAATTAAATTTGACTATAGAAAAAAAAACACTGCCATTGGGTGATATTGTTTTTGCTGATGATAATGAAAAAGAAATTGCTATTGTTGAACGTAAATCATTAACTGATTTAGTTGCAAGTATAAAAGATGGTCGTTACGAAGAACAATCTTATCGATTAATTCATTCATCTGGATTATACCGGCATCACATTATTTATTTAATCGAAGGTGGAATGTCACAAATATTGAATCCTACTGAAAAGAAAATGATATATTCGTCCATGTTGACATTACAATTATACAAAGGGTTTAGTATAATGAAGACCACCTCTATTCATGAAACTGCGGAATGGATTATTTATAGCGCAAATAAGTTAAATTCAATGGTTATAAAAGGTCATGAGTTATGGAGTCCTGAAAACGCAGTAATAGAGCAAGTACCATCAAATTATTGTGCGGTAGTTAAAAAGACAAAGAAAGACAATGTTACGCCAGAAAATATTGGAGAAATTATTTTATGTCAAATACCAGGTATTAGTTCAGTTTCAGCAATAACCATTATGAAAGAATTCAAAACAATTTCGAATTTGATAGATAAAGTAAAAGAGGATCCACATTGTTTAAACAATATTATATGTGAAACAAAGGGAAAACAACGGAAATTAGGTAAAAATGTTATACAAAACATTGTTGCCTATTTGACATAATTATTCTTGTAATACGGTTGGTACAGTAGGAGGTTGAACACTATCTCCTTCATATTGACCTGACGCAACTTTTTCAGCAGTAAACATTGCACCTCCCCAATTAGTATCCATTGGATTATTACTTAAACCATCTTTATTTTCAGTTTGGGTAGAATTATGAATTTCATCTAATATAGTAAATTTACCTACATATTGACTTGTTGGATCAAAACCATAATATCCTTGATTAAATGGTTTATTATCACGATTTGCGTCTTCATATTCAACTAAAGGAGGATGGTCTGGGATAGAGGTTTGTTCAAGTTGATTTACCGGAACACCATAATTTCCTAAACTTATTCCATTGTTTGTAGGAGGTTGATTAAATGCTTGGGGACCCACCGGAGGACCGAATTTAGGCGTAACATTAGTTTTATTCATGAAATAGTCTTCTACAGACCCTAATAGCAATGGGTCTACATTACCGTTTTCTTGTGAATTACGCATTCTATATACAGTTTCACCTTGTGCATTGTTCTCTTCTTGTAAAAATAAAACAGGACATTGCTGGTTATATAATTTGCGTTGTGTTTCAACATAATCTTTATATTGGTCTAAATCATCGAAAAACAAAGGGTTTTGTCCAACCTCTTCGGGCATGTTTTTATTAAATAACATGTATTTATTACCGCGTTTAATCAATAATGTAGGACATAAATCACTGGATTCATTCAAAGGTAGTTCTTCTTCACTAGGTGCATGAGAAATAACTTCTTCATTTGGTACAGGTACAATTAAATCACTTGTATTCGGAGTCTCAATTTCCATAGAAGTATTTGGTGAAGACACTGTTTTACTTATTTCACGTTCAATCATTTCTTTAGCTAAAGAAGGATTATTATTATTATTATTATTATCCATTCGCGTATTTCCCATCCAAAGAATAAACACAATACCTAAAATAAAAACAAATGTGAAAAATATAATCCACATATTTTCTTTTAACCATGATTTTTTCATACTATATATTTAAAACGATAGAAAAAATGTTTGATATTATTTCTAACTATAATGTAAATGGGCAACAGACAAACAAGAAATAAAAAGTGTGGTGGTAGAAAAACAAAACGATCTCGCAAAGTACCTAAAAAGAGGGTTGTAATTGGTAAAATCTATGCGGATTGGTGCGGTCATTGTAAAACGTTAAAACCTGAATGGGAAAGTATGAAAAATAAAATCAAAACCAATCTAGGACGTTCTTTAAAAAATATAGAATTTGAATTTTCTGAAATGGGTGATACACAAGAAAATCAACAGAAAAATATTAGTGTTGACCAATTAGTTGAAGAGTTTAACAAGAAACATTTTCCCAACGGTGAAAAACGGGTTAATACAGACGGATTTCCTACTATTTTCAAAATATGTCGTAAGAAAATAGAATATTATAGCGGTCCACGAAACACCAGTGAAATGTATGATTGGGCAACAAAAAAATGTTAATTCAATTTAACTATATTTGCCATTGCTTTTGTTTGTATATAACGTTCTGATGCCATTGTTCTACGTCGCAAATTACAACTTAAACATGATATAACAACGTTGTCGCTGTTATGTCCAAAATCATTGTTTAAACGTTCCAATGTCCATTGTTTCGGTTCACGCACATTTTCATATAATAATTGTGTTTCTTCTTTACAATAATAGCATTTACGTTCTGATGATTTTAATAATTGAATAACATCTTGTAATGTAACAAATTTTTCTAAACAAAGCAATTTCTTCTCTTTATCTTGATTCAAATAACCGCTGATTTTATATTTCAACTGCTGTAAAATAATTTTTTGTAATGTAGGTTCATTATGTCCTAATATGAACTCCATATTTTGTTCAGTAATTTTGTTCAGTTCTTCTACAGCGTTTTGCCACTGACTATGTTGTGTAATAGTTCGTTTTTTTTTCGGTTTTTCTAGTTTAACCTTTTTCGTTTTTTCTCTTGGTGGCGGTATTAAAATAATTTTTTTATTATCCATTATATAAATCATAAGAAGATTTATATAGTAATTAAACTTAGAATTGGAATTCGGTATTAAAATTAACCCCCAAAACTAAGTTATGTATTAATTCGGTATAAAATTGATTTATAATACAGACAAAAATAAAAATTAAACCTAATATAATAAAAATGTGTTGCTTATCTCTTTGTTTCATGCTATGTTTCAGACATACTTCTTGTGCTGCGACATTATCGAAAGGAACAATCAAAGAATTGTCTTCTCTTTGTAGAGACATTCAACCTAGATTTACGATATTGAAAGGTTGGAGTCCATCTATTACATACAATGATAAAATCAAAAATAAAATAACAAAAAAAATACGAAATGCTTTAAAGAAGAATAATATTAAGGTACTGGTTATGAATATGAGTCATGAAAACTTTTATGAAACACAAATTGCTTATTTTATATACAAAAAATTAATGAATTATTATAATGAAGATATTATTGAATTTGAAATTATTCCAACAGAATTTAAAGGATTTACGTATGATGTACCTGAGGAAATTAAGAATACATATAACATCAATAGGGAATCATTTCGAACAAATTTCTTAAAAGTGAATAATAATTATTCAATTTCCATAGATACAGAAAATATTGCGGAAATAAGAGTATTACATGAAAAATTCGAGGAAATATTATTGAATATTATTGAAAAAATGGATATGAATTTAATAGTGAAAACCATTTCTGAAGAATATGATAATATTCAGTACACCATCCAAACAGAAGAAGATAGACTGAAAACAATGATAAACATTAATGTTGAAGGTTAAAAGATATATATATTAAATGAAATAAACATTGGTCTTTATAAATATATAAAGGGAGATCAATAGAATTATGTTTTCTCAACCATCCAATGTCGAAGGTGAAGAACCTAAAACTAAAGAGAAGAGCGAAAGCGTACCGTATATAAACAAATATAATAATCAGGTTATTTCAAATTCTGTGAATTTTAATACATTGGATAGTTTATTAGAAAAGGAGAAGCAACAAAATAAAACCGAACATTGGAATAAAATAGACAAAACGGTGAAAACACAACTGTTACATTCCTTTGCTGAAAAATATGGCCATGATCATAAACTACCTATGAAAGAAATAAAGAATCTGAAATTGTTTTTTTCGGAAAGTTTGAATCGTGGAAAATTACAGAAAAACAAAGATGTGAATTATGACAAAGATAATCAATTGATCAATTCTATTCCAGCACTATATTTTAATAATGATAAAAAACATTTTACATTACGTATTGTGGATAATAAACGTGTTTCCACATTGAAGTCTTTGACCCCAAAGAAAAACACGTCAGTTAAAAATAATCTTTAATATCCGTAGACTATTGAATAATTAGAATAGAGCAACATTTCAATTTACAGGCGTTTATATAAAATTGATTAAATTATATATATAAACATATATATATATAAATACATATAATGAAAGAAATAAGCGATAATATAAGTGAATCAAGTGTAGAAACGCAAGAATCAACTTATATATCGTTTATCGAATCATTAAGCGAAGATGAATATATAGATTTAACCACGACATGTTACGAAATTATTGACGATTATGTTGAACAAAATGTATTACATATGTGTGAACCAAATTATTATGACATTATTAACAATGAAATCATGTGTTATCTGGTGGAATTTTGGGAAGACGCAAACATCTATCATGATGAAAACGATGACGATATTAGTGAATTTGTTTACAAAAATATACAAGATTACTTTGAAATTATGAAATGTGACTACCCATTACGATCGCAAAAATCATTTACAAATATATCAAATAACACAAGAGAATTAGATAAGAAAATAAATATTCTTCGCTCCATTCCTCAACCTGAACAACGGACAAAAGAATGGTATACGTTCAGACATGAACTCATGACCGCGTCAAATTTATGGAAATTATTTGGTACAGAATCACAATACAACAGTTTAATTTACGAAAAATGTTGTCCATTGAGAGATCATAGCGGAGAATCAAGTGGGTATGTAAATATATTGTCTCCTATGCATTGGGGGCAGAAATACGAACCATTGTCAATTATGTTGTATGAAAATAAATATAATACGAAAGTAGAAGATTTTGGATGTATCCAACATGAAAACCATTCATTTATTGGCGCGTCACCCGATGGTATTAATGTAGATCCAAAAAATGATAGGTATGGTCGCATGTTAGAAATAAAGAATATTGTGAATCGTGAAATTAATGGCATTCCATCGAAGGCATATTGGATACAAATGCAATTACAAATGGAAACATGCGATCTAAATGAATGTGATTTTCTAGAAACGCGGTTTAAAGAATATGAAAGCGAAGAACAGTTTTATGAAGACAATACGAAAAATAAAGGCGTGATTTTACATTTTGTGGAGAGACTTAGTATTGGATGTACTATGGGGGATACTACAGATACTACAGGTGGTTATATGCTGGCACAACAACAATCAGGTGGACCAAAATATGTTTATATGCCACTTGATATTGAATTGACAAAAGAATCCATAGAAAAATGGATAGAGGAACAGCGTTTAAAAATAAGACGTAGTTGGTCAATATATAGTGTGAATTATTGGAGATTGGACCAATATTCATGTATATTTGTACAACGTAATCGAAAATGGTTTCAAAGCGCAGCATCTATTATAGAAAAAGCGTGGAATACTATTTTGAAAGAACGCGTTTCAGGATACGAACATCGAGCAGCAAAAAAACGGATTCAAAAACCACCGTCTTTGGAAGTGGTTCAAGGAAATGAAGACAGTAAAATTATTAAAAATTTAAATATAGGACCAGGGGTTTGTTTGGTAAAATTAGATAGTGAAGAATTAAACTCTTAAATATAATACATAAAATTGAAGGATTTTTTCAATAATGTTCCATTGTAACAAACATTATTGAAGTATGCCAAAAAAACATATTCACTACTTTCCTACTAATTGCGTGGTAAAAGTATACAAAGGGATGCCTGTATCGAATTCGCAATATAGTCATTTACAAAACATGGATCCAAATGATTTTCAGAAATTATTATCAAATTATCTGAAATTTAAAAAATAATTAAACTTCTATTACAAAAAACTAGACAAAAACGTGAATATATAATTAAAAACAGTTAAAATAAAAAAACTTAAATATAAAACGAGGGTACTATTTATATGAAGATATTTTCATATTTTTTATGCCTTATAGGTATTACCGAATCCTTTCATTCAAAAAACATTGAAACTAGAAGTTTCCAACTAAATACACTTCCTATAAGGGAACCATTTAATTCAAATCAAATTCGAAGATATCCATTATCTAGACCTTATTATAAAAGTTATGTAAATCGCGTCTCTCAAGCAGCATTAAAATTAGGTGAAAATAAACAAAATAATACCATAAATGATGATGAATTGGGCGAAGAAATGATTAAAAAATTAATAAATGAGCAAAATAATACCAATGAACAACCTCAACAACCACAATCTGGGGTACGTATTATTATTAATAAAGATATGTTTGCTCCTTTTATGAATCAAGAAGATGATGATCCTCAAGATAATATAGATCCCTTTGGACGTTTTCGCGCCGGAAAACGCGGTGGTAAAAAAAAATCAGAAAATTTTGAAATAGTAAAAGAATCTGGTGTTATGTTTTCAGATGTAGGTGGTTATGATAATATAAAAAGAGAATTGGAACAATGTATTGATATAATTTCAAATCATACAAAATACGCACGATATAATGTACGTGTACCCAAAGGTCTTATTTTTGAAGGTCCTCCTGGAAATGGTAAAACATTAATAGCAAAGGCTCTTGCGGGAGAAGCAAATACTAGTTTTATTCCGGTTTCTGGTTCGCAATTTCAAGAAAAATATGTTGGTGTTGGATCTAGTAGAATTCGGGAGTTATTTTCTCTTGCCTTTGATAATATACCATGTATTATTTTTATTGATGAGATAGATGCACTTGGAAGAAAACGTTCTCCGGATGGTGATATATCTGGTAATGAACGCGATAGTACTTTAAATGAATTATTAGTAGCATTAGACGGGTTTAAAAATACTTCTGGTATATTTTTAATAGGAGCAACAAATCGCGCCGATTTATTAGATGACGCACTATTAAGACCAGGAAGAGTGGATAAACGTATATATATTAATAACCCTGATAAGGAAACACGTAAACATATTTTAGATATTCATATTAAAGGAAAACCATGTGAAAATAATATTAACATTGACGAATTAGTTGAAAATACTGCCGGATTTTCAGGAGCGCGTATTGAAAATTTATTAAATGAAGCAATGTTATTGGCATTACGTGATAATAGAGAAGAATTTTCCAAAAAAGATTTAGATATAGTACTTAATAAAATGATTGCTGGATGGCAACCTTCTGAACATCAATTTACACAAGAAATGATTGATCAAATTGCTATTCACGAATTAGGTCATGCCGTTGTAGGATTATTATGTAAACATCATGGAAAAATGACAAAAGTTGTAATCAATTTATCCGCACCAAACACACCGGCATATACAGTATTTGAACCCAGTTCTAGCAATATTGTAACAAGAGAAGCTTTATTTGAACATTTAATGATATTACTTTCAGGACGTATTGCTGAAGAAGTATTCTATGATGTTTCCGTAACTACAGGTGCAATTAACGATTTTGAAGAAGCATTAAAATTAGCTGAAAAGATGGTATGTTATTATGGAATGGGTAAACAAATAATTTATCCAAATAAAAGTGAAAAATATAAAGAAATGATTGATTCTGAAGTAGCAACATTAATTAACGACGCATATGGATATGCGGAATTTATTATACGAAACGCAAAAGACTTAATTTATGAAGGATCACAAATATTAAAAAGTGATCAATTATTGTTAAATGAACAAATTACAGAATTAATTGATACTAAATATGAAAATGTTAAACTATTAAAGTAAATTTTATTATGTATTAATTTCATTTAAAGTTAAAAAATAATTTTAAATGAAAGTTTTCAACTTCTTATCTTTTTTTAATTTTTCTATATTTTTTCTTATCCATTCTTCAGAACAACACATTAAATTACCCACTTCTTTATTTTTACGTATAACTGTAAAGTCATAACTATATTTTAAACACACTACTCTATATAAAAATGGTTCTAATGTATTAATATATTCCCATGTTTCTCTTAATATATTTTGATAAGTATGGTCATTAATTACTTTTTCATTTATATTTAAATTGTCCAATTTCCAATAATTACAATCACTTTTTACTTTTGTAGTTAAAAAATCTTTATAATTTTCATTTTCTTCGAAAGTATAATTTAATTTACTTTCCATTCTTATTTTTTTTGGCAATATACTAAGTGAAAAAGAATCAGTTAATGCTCTTAATAATTCATATCTTATATATAAATTAGAATAATAAGTAAAATCACTAGTACCTTTATAATTTAAAATCGATTTATATAAACCAACTTTACTATATAATATAAGTTCATCTGTTGGTATTCTACTACACTTATAATAATGTTTTTTTTTAAATTCGTGCGCTTTTTTCATTGCCCAGTTTTCATATGATAGGTACATAATTTTGTTAATTTTATTTCTTTCCTTTTTTCCAAGATTTTGATTTTTTATTAATTTTACAATTAATTTATGACTCTTTTTACTCAAATAACCATTTACTAAAGATAAAAATAATAAAAAATAAAACAATAAATATTTCATAATAGATAGTATTACGAAGTTATATTTAATTTCATTATGAAATTAATCTTCTAAAAAATAATCTAAATTTATAATTGGAGCACTGTAATGTTTCATTCGTACTTCATGATGTTCAATATGTTGGTCAGGAGAAACCAAATATACTGGCCAAGCAAAACCTCGTAATTCACTACAATGAATAATATTATTAAATATAGAAATAAGTCCGATGGGGATTACAAAAGATGTTTCATTTGGATGAAATAAATACGCACCAATAACAAAAGGAGATACATATGCTATTAAATATTCTTCCGTTGACACCGCATTACCAATACTAGGTATTATATATTTATCAAACTTGTGATGAAAATCGTGATACTTACGTAAATACAATATAGTATGCATTGATTTGTGAACAATATAATATCCAACACTATGTGTTAGTAATATACATATTGTTTTTACTGGTTGTATAGTAGAAGTACTATGGTCAAGAAGTGTTTT
>Ga0257110_1001374_pt1 | contig 11506 bp, 9 predicted proteins | sample LP_taG_7_FD_190184 | JGI IMG/M metagenome (GOLD analysis project Ga0257110, IMG submission 190184) | Marine microbial communities from Northeast Subartic Pacific Ocean, Canada - LP_J_2015_P26_10m | ecosystem: Environmental > Aquatic > Marine > Oceanic | place: Canada: Northeast Subartic Pacific... | reverse complement strand
TTAATTATAAGTACATCAATCATGCCAAAGGTTATAAACTGACAAATTGATAAGCACTTAGCTTGCACTAATGACACGCTGACACTAAACAAACTTTATTATTCTTTTACCGGAATTTCTAATGGAATATCGTCAGGTAAAACTTCAGGTATAGTTGATTCTATATCATTAGGATTTAAAAGTTTAGAATCTGTATTTTCAGTTCCTTTGTCAATTGTTAGATTAGACAATAAAATTAGAATTAAAAGTAAAGATGCTAAAACCCAAGTGCTTTTATCTAAAAAATCTGTTGTTTTTTTAACTCCTCCAATTTGTTGAGAATCACCTCCAAAACTAGAGGATAAGCCTCCTCCTTTTGGATTTTGAACCATAATTACTAAAATTAGTAAAAATGATACGCCTATTATTAATGCTAAAAATATTGAAAAACTGTTCATAATTATTTTTTATTTTTTAAATTATTTTTTATTGCATTTATCTGGTTTGCAAATAAACTGATTTTTTCTGGATATTTCAAACATAGAATTTCATAAGCTTTAATAGCATCCTTGAATTTATTTTGTTCAAAATAAAGTTTAGCTAATGTTTCAGTCATATATTCTTTTTTACTTAATTTAAATTCATTCGCTAAGTTATTGTTTGAAGTTTTAGATTTTAAAGAAATGATAGGCTTTGATTTTAAAAAATCTTGTATCAAAGTTTCATTTTTAGAATTTTTTTCTTTAAAAACTGGTTTGGTAACTTTTAACCATTCGATAAAAGAGTTTTTTGTTTTTTGCGATGAAAGTATGACATCGTTAGATTTATTATTTTTTCTTTTCACGACTATTTCATCCAATTCAATAATATCTCTTAAAACTCCCCTGTCATTTGAGAATAAAGAACAATCTTTTAAGACTTTGTTAAATCTTATGCTATTGTGTTTTTTTAGACCTATTAACTCAAGTATTCTTCCTGCTTGAAAATATGGGTACTCTTTTATTATATCATTAAGAGCAAATGTATCTTCTAAACTTATTTGTTTGGGGTTAATTATTAGCTCCGATAATTTGTTTTTACTAATTTCTACCATTTTGCTAATGAAGCATTAAAAATATCTTGTGTAATTCTTTCAAAGATTAAATCGTGAGCTTCAGATTTTATATTCAATAATTGTGTTTCTGCCGGATAGTCAAAATAAAATGAAAATCTCCTTTCAAAATCATCATCATCTTTTTTTAAATTTATAAACCTGACATTAATTGAAATACTTAATCTGTTTTGTGATGCTGTTAAATCTGATGTAGCAGTCATTGGACTCACTCTATATTCTACTATTTCACCTTCGTAAACTAGATCTCCATCAATAGATACTAACTGTAGGTTGGTTTGATTTTGTAGAATATTTTGCAAAGCTAATGTGAAATCTCTATCTAATCCTGGCTCAAAAATAGACCCCATCGTATTTCCTGCGTCATTTTCAAAAAAATTTACTTGAAAAGTTTCTGTTCCCTCTGGAATTGATGCTCCTGTAAAAGAATAGCTTCCGCAGCTAATACAATTCAAAGCAATTAAAAAATATAATAAACTAATTTGTCTTTTATAATTCAAGATCATGCTGTTTAATTTTTCTGTAAAGTGTCCTTTCTGAAATTCCAAGCTCTGTTGCCGCCGCTTTTCTTTTTCCTTTATTTCTTTCCAATGCTTTTATTATTAATTCTAATTCTTTATCTTGAATTGATAGTGTTTCTTCTTCACTTATTTCTTCTGCAAAATGATATTTATCTTCAACTGGAGCAGTCTTTTCAAAACCTATCTTGTTTTTATTTATTTCAATTAGTTCAGACGCTTTAGATTCAACTTCATTTTTTGAATCATAAAGTTTTTCTAAACCACTTACTTCCTCGTTGTTAAAATCTACACTTCTATCATTATTATTTAAATGTTGAGTGATTTTTTTTAAATCATTTAAATCTTTTTTCATGTCAAAAAGAATTTTGTACAAAATCTCTCTTTCATTTGAGAAATCACTAGAATCTTTTTGCTTATTTAAAACAGTGGGCAGATTTGAATTAAAATCTGGCAAATATGATTGCAACAAAGAAACTGAAATATTTCTTTTTTCTTCAAGGACAGATAATTGCTCAGCTACATTTCTTAATTGTCTAACATTTCCATTCCATGAATATAGAGTCAGTAGTTTTTGAGCATTATCATCCAAACGAACAGTTGGCATGTTATATTTTTTTGCAAAATCGGATGCAAATTTTCTAAATAATAAATGTATGTCCTCTTTTCTATTTCTTAAAGGTGGAATTTTTATTTCCACCGTACTAAGTCTATAATAAAGATCCTCTCTAAACTTACCTTTATGAATTGCTGAGTCCATAATTAAATTTGTAGCAGCTACTATCCTTACATTTGTTTTATGAACCTCAGATGATCCAACTTTTATGAATTCTCCATTTTCCAATACTCTTAACAATCTTACTTGTGTGGTAAGCGGGAGTTCGCCGACTTCATCCAAAAAAATAGTTCCTCCATCTGCAACCTCAAAATAACCTTTTCTGGAATTAGTAGCTCCAGTGAAAGCCCCTTTTTCATGTCCAAATAATTCTGAATCAATCGTTCCCTCAGGAATGGCCCCACAGTTTACAGCAATATATTTATTATGCTTTCTATGAGACAATTGATGTATGATTTTAGGGAAACTCTCTTTACCGACTCCACTTTCACCAGTTACAAGAACTGAAATATCAGTTGGAGAGACTCTAACGGCTTTTTCAATTGCTCTATTTAGCAAAGGATCGTTTCCAATTATTTCAAAGCGCTGTTTGATTGTCTGAGTAGATAATTCCATTTGATTATTTGTTAGAGTACCCAACCGCTTCTCCAATTAGAGTTGCTGATGTGCAATTATTAATTAAAACTTTTACAAAATCACCAATTTTATATATTTCTTTATTAAAAACTACAACAGTGTTTTGTTGATTCCTTCCGCTCCACTGGTTACTTGATTTTTTTGATTCTTTTTCAATTAAAACCTCAACAATTTTTCCAATATACTCATTGGTTCTATGATTACTGTGTTTTTGTTGAAGATCTACAATTTCTTGTAACCTATTTTTTTTAATTAATTCACTAATATTATCATCGTATTTTTTTGCTGCAAAAGTTCCAGGTCTTTCAGAATATTTAAACATATATCCAAAATCATATTTAACTTTACACATTAGTTCAAGAGTTAATTCATGGTCTTTATCTGTTTCATTAGGAAACCCTGTTATCATATCTTGTGAAATAGAACAATCAGGAATTATTTGTTTAATTTTTTTGACCAAGCTTAAATATTCCTCTCTTGTATGTTGTCGATTCATAGCTTTTAAAACACTATTACTTCCAGATTGAACTGGAAGATGAATGTGATTACAAATATTTTTATATTTTGACATTGTGACTATCACATTTAAACCCATGTCCTGAGGATTTGATGTAGAAAACCTAACTCTTAGAAGAGGAAAAGTTTCAGCAACTAATTTTAATAATTTTGAAAAATTTATTGAAGTTTTTTGTCTTAATTCACTAATCTTTTTAAAATCTTTTTTAAGTCCTCCACCATACCATAAGTAGCTATCCACATTTTGGCCTAGAAGAGTTACTTCTTTATAATTTTTATCCACTAGTGTTTTAATCTCTTCTAAAATACTTTTTGGATCTCGGCTTCTTTCTCTTCCTCTTGTAAAGGGTACAACACAAAAGGAACACATGTTATCACAGCCTCTAGTTATAGAAACAAAAGCGGTAACTCCATTTGAGGATAGTCGAATAGGGCTTATATCTCCATATGTTTCATCTTTAGATAATATTACATTTACTGCGTTTCTCCCTTCGTTTACTTCTTTAATTAAATTTGGAAGGTCTTTGTATGCATCAGGTCCTACCACCAAGTCTACAATTTTTTCTTCTTCTAAAAATTTATTTTTTAAACGTTCAGCCATACAACCCAAAACACCCACTTTTAAATTTTTATTATTTCTTTTTAATTTATTAAAACCCTCAAGTCTTTTTCTAACAGTTTGCTCAGCTTTATCCCTAATTGAACAAGTATTGAGTAATATTAAGTCCGCATCATTTAAGTTTTTTGTTGAATCATAGCCTTCTTTTGAGACGATTGAGGCTACCACTTCGCTATCTGCAAAATTCATTTGACAACCATAACTTTCTATATAAAACTTTTTGGAATTAGTTACAGTTGAAGTAGATTCTTTATTTAAAATTTGTATTTCTGCGTTCATTGAATGTAAATCATTAAAACTCAGCAAATATAATAATTTATGACATTATGTCAGTGATAATTTCACTATAAATTAGAGTTTAAAATTTATTTGCTTATTAATTGAATAAAAAAAATAATATACTTTTGTCTTTTTAAATTCCAAAACCAATGTCCAAAAATTTAGTAATTGTTGAATCACCTGCAAAAGCAAAAACTATTGAAAAATATTTAGGAAGTGATTTTAAAGTAGCCTCTAGTTATGGGCATATTTCCGATTTACCATCTAAAGAATTGGGAGTTGATGTAGAGAATGATTTTAAGCCAAAGTATATTATATCTAAAGAAAAGAAAGATGTGGTTAGAGACCTTAAAAAGAAAGCTGATAAGGCAGACTGTGTTTGGCTAGCTAGTGATGAAGATAGAGAGGGAGAGGCTATTGCTTGGCATTTGTCTGAAAGTCTAAAACTTGATGCTAAAAAAACTAAAAGAATAGTTTTTAGGGAAATAACTAAAAAAGCTATTTTAAATGCAATAGAAAACCCAAGAGAGATTGATTACAATGTTGTTAATGCGCAACAAGCTAGAAGAGTAATCGATAGGTTAGTTGGATTTGAAATATCTCCTATTTTATGGAGAAAAGTGAAAGGAGGTCTTTCTGCTGGACGTGTTCAATCAGTTGCTGTTAGGTTATTGGTAGATCGTGAAAAAGAGATAAATAACTTTACTCCTATTTCATCTTTTAGGGTTATTGCAAAGTTTGCCAATCTATCCAATAATGAATTTTTGGCTCAATTATCGGGCAGTTTTAAATCAAAAGAAGATGCTATTGATTTTTTAGAAAAAAGTATTGATGCGAAGTTTAACATTTCTTCAATCGATAAAAAACCTGTAAAAAAATCTCCTTCTCCACCATTTACCACTTCAACTCTACAACAAGAAGCATCTAGAAAGTTAGGTTTTAATGTCAGTAGAACTATGTCTGCGGCTCAAAAACTATATGAATCTGGAAATATTACCTACATGCGTACAGATAGTGTAAATTTATCTAATGACGCTTTAAAGTCTGCTGAGTTAGTGATTTCTAAAAATTACGGAGAAAAGTATTCAAATAGAAGAAAGTTTAGCAACAAAAACAAAGGAGCTCAAGAAGCTCATGAAGCTATACGTCCGACTAATTTAGAAAATTCCGAGGTTCACATGGATTCAGATCAGTCTAAATTATATAAATTAATTTGGCTGAGAACTATTGCTTCTCAAATGAGTGAAGCTCTTTTAGAAAGAACCACATTTAAAATTAAAACAAATGCTTACGAAAATGAATTTAGTTCAAAGGGAGAAGTAATAAAGTTTGATGGATTTTTAAAAGTATACATAGCAAGTGTGGATAATAATGAAGGCCAAGAGGGTTCTGGATTACTTCCGTCGTTAAGTGTGGGTGAGGCTTTGGAAAATATAGCTATTGTAGCTACAGAAAAATTTTCTAGACCACCATACAGATTTTCTGAAGCTGCATTAGTAAAAAAACTTGAGGAGTTAGGTATTGGAAGACCTTCGACTTATGCTCCTACTATTACTACTATTCAAAACAGAAAATACGTTTCTAAAGGAATTTTTGAAGGAGATGAAAGAAGTTATTGTGAACTAAAATTGAAAAATGGAAATATTAATTCTGTTATTCAAAAAGAAATTACTGGGTCTGACAAAGGAAAGCTGGTACCAACAGAAGTTGGTATAATTGTAACTGATTTTTTAGTTAATAATTTTAAAAATATTTTAGATTATAATTTTACTGCAAGTGTTGAACAAGATTTTGATAAAATAGCAAATGGAGAAAAAGAATGGACCAGTATTTTAAAAGAATTCTACGGAACTTTTCATCCTAATGTTGAGGATGTTAAGGAAAATGCTGAAAGAGAATCAGGTGAAAGATTATTAGGGCTAGATCCTGCTAGCGGAAGAAAGGTCATTGTTAGGTTAGGTAAGTTTGGACCAATGGTTCAAATTGGAAGTGTGGATGAAGAAGAAAAACCAATTTTTGCAGGACTTCTTCCACATCAAAAAATAAGTAAAATTAGTTTAGAAGAAAGTCTAGAGCTATTCAAACTTCCTTGTTATTTGGGTGATTTTGAAAATGAAAAAGTGGAATCTAATGCAGGAAGATTTGGCCCTTATGTTAAACATAATAATGTGTTTGTTTCTCTTCCCAAGGGCTTAAACCCCTTGGAAGTAACTTTAGAACAGGCAATAGAACTCATTCATGAAAAAAGAAAAATTGATGCTCCTATAGGTAATTACGAAGGTCATGACATTAGTAAAGGCAAAGGAAGGTTTGGTCCTTTTATCAAATGGAACGGATTATTTATAAATGTGAATAAAACTTATGATTTTGACAATTTATCCCAAGAAGATTGCAACACCCTAATCGAATACAAAAAGAAAAAAGAAGCTGAAAAACTTTTAAGAATCTGGGAAGAAGAGGGGGTTAGAATTGAAAAAGCTAGATGGGGAAGGTTTAATGTAATTAAGGGAAAAGTCAAAGTGGAGCTACCTAAAGGTACTGATATTGATAAGTTTTCACTAGAGGATGTAATTGCTTTTTTTAAAAAAAAACCTACCAAAAAAAATAAATCTAAAAAGAAATAATGATTTCTGATTTTTTAGCACCAGTTGAAAATGAAATCTTAAAATTTAAAAAAACCCTTCCTCAAGCATCGGTTGGAAAGAAAATTTCATGCTATGGTGTTGATGTTTGTGATTTGTCAAAAACAGATATTGCTTTAGTAGGATTAAATGAATCAAGGGGTTCTGATGATTTCAATAAAAAATATTTAAAAACCAACAATTTAAGAAAAGAGCTATATTCTCTTTTTTGTGGTGATTGGAGTGTTAATTTAATTGATTTGGGAGATGTGATTAATGGGGATAAGCTTTCTGATTCCTATTATGCAATTCAAATTATTTCTGAAATATTATTAAAAAATAATGTAATCCCTATTTTTATTGGTGGAACTCAGGATTTAACATTTCCAATTTATAAATCCTATTGCAAAAAGGGTGTTGTCATTAATTTAACCACGATTGATAATAAATTTGATGTAGGTCAGATTAAAAAAGAAATTAATAATAGGTCTTTTCTCTCCAATATTATTTTAGATGAAAAAAACGAGTTAAATCATTATTCTAATATTGGTTTTCAAACTTTTTTAAATTCACAAGAAGAAATAGATTTATTAGAAAAAATGCATTTTGAATCCTATAGACTAGGTGAGGTAAATCGTAATATTGAAATAATCGAGCCTTGTTTAAGAAATTCTAACATTATTTCTGTTGATTTTAAATCTATTAAAGCTTCTGAATTAAATTTTGCTCATAATTATCCTAATGGATTTCAAAGTAATCAAATTTGTGTTATTTCAAGATATATAGGTTTAAGTAATAATGTATCTTCCTTTGGAATTTTTGAAGTTTTTGATAACGATATTTCTTGTTCGCTGTTATCTCAAGTTATATGGTATTTTATTGAAGGGTTTTCAATACGAATAGCAGAAAACCCAAGAAATGAAGATTTTAAAGGAAAATCATATCATGTATCTGTAGGAAATGAGCAATTAAAGTTTTTTAAAAGTGAGCTGAGCCAAAAGTGGTGGCTTGAATTAAATGGATTAAATAATAATTCTAACGATAGTACGTTAATACCTTGTAGTAATCAAGATTATATTGATGCAGGTAACCAAAAGATTTCTAAAAGAATTTTATTAAGTTTGAAAAGAAATTTCGTTTAATTAAATCAAAAGTTTATTTTAGCATCCAGAATTATGTATTTTTAATGATTCTAAAACTTAGAAAAAATAAAATTTAGTGAAAAAAATATTTTTATTACTTATTGTTTCTGCCCTAATTGTTTCATGTTCTAAATCTGATAGAGGGGAGCTAATAGGTGCAAAAACTCAAAAGTTTTTCCCGTCTCAGCCCTTGGGCATGATATTAGTCCCTAGCGGTTCTTTTTTAATGGGTATGGCTGATGATGATTACGTGAAATTAGAAAATGCACCCGTTAGTACGGTTTCTATTAAAGCATTTTATATGGACGAAACGGAAATAACAAACGGAGAATACAAGCAATTTGTAAATTGGGTTAGAGATTCAGTGGTTAGAGACGCCTTGGCTAAACGAGCTATTTTTGAATTAGGTGATGCTCCAAGTCAGGAAGATTTAGATAAAGACAATAGTATAAATACCTTTTATCCTAGTTACCAAGTTCAGGAGGATGTAGCTGATGAAGAAAAAGGTGGCTATACACTATATAAGGATGACGTTTCTTTTGGAATTGATTTTGATGATAAAAGCACCTATTCTTTAAATTACGATAATGATATCCTTTGGGACAGAGAGGACTATCCTGATTTAGCCTATGCTCAGGTAATGGAAGGGGAGTTTGAAGAAGGAACTGGATTTTTCCTTCCAAAAGAGGAATCCTTTAATGGGGAAAGAACCTTCAATACAAAAAAAATTGAGTATACTTTTACTGAGTTTGACGCCGAAGCAGCAATAAAATCTGATAGCGACTCAAGAAAAAACTTTTTTAAGGAAAAAACAATTGCTATTTATCCTGATACAACAGCATGGATTAAGGATTTTTCTTACAGCTATAACGAGCCTATGCATAACGATTATTTCTGGCATGATGCATATAATGAATATCCTGTTGTCGGAGTATCTTGGGAGCAGGCAAAAGCTTTTGCTCATTGGAGAACCATGTATAAGAACAGCTATCAAAAGTCAAGAAAAAAGAATGGTCAAAGAGTAGCCTCTTTTAGATTGCCTAGTGAAGCGGAATGGGAATATGCTGCCAGAGGAGGATTAGAATCTGCCACCTACCCCTGGGGAGGTCCTTACACGATAGATGCCAAAGGTTGTTTCTTGGCTAATTTTAAACCAAACAGAGGAGATTACGCATCTGATAATGCGCTTTACACTGTTGAAGCTAAATCTTATTGGCCAAATGATTATGGTCTGTATAATATGGCAGGAAATGTCTCTGAGTGGACAGATTCCTCTTACGATAAAGGAGCCTATGGTTTTGATATGGGACTTAATCCAAATGTTTCTGATTCAACAAACTTGAGAAAAGTTACAAGAGGAGGTTCTTGGAAAGATATTGCTTATTTCCTCAGAGTAAGTGCTAGAGATTATGAGTACCAAGACGAAAAAAGATCATATATTGGTTTTAGAACTGTGCAAGATTATTTGGGAGAGGACATTGGAATTAATGACAATCCAAACAAAGTTTTTTAAAAAAATATTAACTAAATTGAAATAATTAAATAACATCAAAAATAAATAGATATGAAAGCAATTAAACACAAAAGATTTTTTATTCCAGATAACGTATTAGAATTAATGTTTGGATTAGGTGCATCTGTAGTAATTATTGGAGCACTTTTGAAAATAATACATGAAGATTTTATATTTTCTGGTAATACATGGCTAATGGTAGGTCTTATTACAGAGGCTGTCATTTTCGGAATCTCTGGTGTAAAAGGTTACATGACTATTGATCCAGATGGTTTTGAAAGTGGAGATGATATAGAAACTTTGGAGGTAGAAACACACGAGCTTGCAAAAGCTGTAAGTACTTCTATTTCTAAAATAACCAAACTTAATGAGGATTTAGCTGCTGCGAGTAAGTCTATAGGTACTCTTCATGTTCCTTCAGATATGAATGCTCATATGAGCCAGTACAATGCAAATATTCATACTGGTGCTGTGAAGTTAGATGAAATAAACAAATTATACGAATCTTTAAGCTCACATTTACTAGAGGTGAATTCGTCTACTAGTGAAATGCATGTTCCTGAAGGTTTAAATGAAGAATTAGCTAAAATGAAAAATAAAGTAGCTGCTCTAAATGCTAAATATAAGGGCATGATTAGTGCTATGAACAATTAAAAAATAATTATGGCTGGAAAATTAGATTCAAGACAGAAAATGATAAACATGATGTATCTCGTGTTTATCGCTATGCTTGCTTTAAATATTGGTAAAGAGGTTCTTGCTACTCTTGGAATCCTAAATAATGATTTAGAATCTTCAATTGTTGAACTGGAAGCTTCTTCAAAAGCCAGTTATGCACAAATTAACGATAATAAGGATAAATTAAGTTACAAGATTGCTGCTGCAAATGTTTCAGAAATGAAATTGGAGGCCGATTCTTTTTATGGTTTCATTGATGAAATTAAAAATCAGTTGTTGGTAGGAGATGATGGTAATCCAAATAAATATCTAGAAGATGTAGAGAATCAAGAAACTGGTGAAATGTTTCCAGTTTGGAAATACCAGGAAATGGATAAATCTGAAAAATTAGATTTATTATTCTTTTCCTCAGATGGTATAACTGAAAAAGGTCAAGAATTTATTTCAAAATATTCAGGCTTCTCAGGTAAAATTAATAATATTTTAGATCAAATAATTTTTTTAGAGGAAGAATCAAAAATGGCAGTAACTCAAGAAGATGGTTATAAACCTGAAGATGCAGAAGTTACTCCTTATGATTTTGCTGGTGTTATCGGAAACTTAAATAATAGATTTAAATATGAAGATAGAGTTTTGAAAGAAGACGGTTCGTATCAGGACTACCTGCAATACAATTTTGAAGGATTTCCCGTTGTTGCTTCCCTTGCAAAATTAACTAAGATTCAAAGTGATATTAGATATATTGAGAATAAAGTTCTAAGTGATATATTATTAGCAATTACCGGTGGGGCTACAAATTTTACAAATTTTGAAAGCATACTAGTTCCTGGAAAAAGTGGTAAAAATGTATTTTACACTAGTGATGTAGTAGATTCACAAATCAAATTAGGTAAATCTGACGATGGATTTGAATTTGACAAAGTAGAACTTAAAATAAACGGAACTACATTAAATGAGAATGAGTATTCTATTGTTAAAGGTGCTATAATTTTGAAAAAAAGATTAACATCAGCTGGTACTTATAATCTAACGGGTACCCTTACACAAAGAGATGCTAAAACTCAGGAAGATAAAACGGTTACTGTTGATCAAAATATTGTAATTGCTACTGAACCAAACTCGGCAGTAGTTTCTGCTGATAACATGAAGGTCTTTTATAGAGGATTAAGAAATCCAGTTTCTATTTCCATTGCTGGGGTTAATGCCAATACAATTGTTCCCTCTAGTAAAAACGGAAAATTTTCAAAAAACGGAAGTGCATGGACAGCTCAGCCAACT
>Ga0257110_1001372_pt1 | contig 11507 bp, 12 predicted proteins | sample LP_taG_7_FD_190184 | JGI IMG/M metagenome (GOLD analysis project Ga0257110, IMG submission 190184) | Marine microbial communities from Northeast Subartic Pacific Ocean, Canada - LP_J_2015_P26_10m | ecosystem: Environmental > Aquatic > Marine > Oceanic | place: Canada: Northeast Subartic Pacific... | reverse complement strand
CTAAAACACTTCCACCAAGGTGGACATTGGATCTAAATTCACCAGGCTTAGCTCTTCTTTTCATGGAAGCAACAACTTTATCGCCAACTACAATTGCTCGAATATCTTCACCATTTGCCTCTTTAATAAATTCTTGTATCAATATGTTTGCATCAAGATTTTTCATAGTTTCAATTGCACCAATAGCAGCATCCATAGTCTCAGTGAGAACAACACCTCTTCCCTGAGTTCCCTCTAGTAGTTTTATTACAAAGGGAGGTTCTCCAACTGTATTAAGAACTGCTTCAATATCTCTGGAGAAATGAACATAGCCAGTAACTGGCATTTCAACGCCACTATTTCCAATAAGTTGAAGAGCCCTTAGTTTATCTCTGGATCTACTGATTGAAGCTGATGAGTTTGCAGAGAACGAACCCATTAACTCAAATTGTCGTACAACTGCTGCACCATAGAATGTCCATGTCGCTGCAATCCTAGGTATTACGGAGTCAAAATTAAGTTCCTCTCCTCTAAAGAAAATTCTTGGATTTGCTTTTGCTATGTTCATGTAGCAACGTAAATAGCTGACTACTTGTGTGTCATGCCCTCTTTTGTTTGCAGTCTCAAAGAGTCTTGAGGTGGAGTACAGGTTAATATCTTGGGATAGGATACCTAGTTTCATTTTTTTGACCTTTTTTCTTTAGGAGTAGTTGATGTTGAAAAACTAATAGAAGGATTAACAACCCATCTTCTTCCAAGTGCTTTTCTTCCGATTAACATTGTATATTCCATCGGCCCTCTGTCAGTTAAGGTGAGGTCTATTTTTTTGCTGATTCCATCCATCAACAAGGTGGTTTTAATATAAGGTCTTCTTTCAACATCTCCATTCGAGCTTTTTATTCTTTTATATCCCTCAAGTGGAGCAGAGGTCTTTCTAACAGTGTTATTTCTTTTCATGACTTTAAATTTCACATATTTAACATTTTCTCTGGACACAATTTTTATATCTGAAGCATCAATGGAGGCAAGATTTGCTCCAGTATCAACTTTAGCGATGACATTTTTAACATTTAAATCAGGCAAAGCAGCATTTTCTTTCCAGCCGACAACCCTCTTCATTCTTTTATTTGTAGCCACTTAGAGAACTACGTAAAACAATATGCCAGCAAAAGCAATAAGACCGATGTGAAAATAGATTACAGGTAACATAACAAAATATTAATTACATTTTGAGAAGAAACAATGTGTTTTTTAAGGAGTTGTACTTACTGCTTCTATATTTTCTTCATCTTCATCAGATTCAAGCAGACCGCAATCAATAAGCACTTCTTCAGTATCTCCACCACCAAAAACTACTCTTTCGAAGACGACTACTGCCATTATTTCTTCTTCTGTTAGCTTGCCCTGAAAACCAGGCATTCCACCGATAGAGATGGTATCTTCTGCACCATAGGCAGCACCAACTTCAGCTTGCCAACCCGCTGAACCTAGTTGTATCCATTTTGCATGATCTGCACATGTTGGAAAAGTTTTATAAAGAGCTCCACCAATGAAAGAGGGACCAACACCACCACCACCATTAGCTCCATGACAACCTGCACAAGCAGCTGCGCCAGAATAGACCTGTTGACCTACTGCAATATAGTTAACAGTATTTGTAGAGGCGACACCTTTTCCTTCGAATGGAGATCCATCACAATTAACTGTTTGCTGAGATTTTCTATCAACATCTAAAATTCCGTTTACTCCACATTCTTGGGTTCCGGAGGAGTTAATCATTCCTATTAATATGAAGACTGGAATAATCATAAAGCTAAAATTTAACCATCTTGGTAATGTCGCATCAGTATTTAATTTAATTCCCATTGTGTTGTTAGCCATTGAAACTTTCTTTAATACTGTTTCAATTTTTTTTGTAGTTTTTTCAACTGGAGCTTCTTCTACTACAGCAACTTCTTCTTTGACTTCTTCAACTGGAGTTTCTTCTACTACAGCAACTTCTTCTTTGACTTCTTCTTTAACTTCTGGTGTAGAGGCAGCAATAGCTTCTCCACCAGCCCATGACTGTAAAACTTCATCGACTGTATTTCCAGTTGCTTCAGCTCTTGCTTCAGCAGATCGCTGAACTAATGATTCTGGAGCTCCCAGTATTTCTGCTACTTTAGCTAATAATTCACTCATTTACTTCTCCTAATGATAATAAGTAAGTTAATAAATAATCTAAATCTGTACTGGTCAAGAAATCATAGTTTGGATGAGGAATTTCATCTCGTACTGAGGCAGAATCTTTTAGATATCTCGAAAGCCAGCTTTTGTTATTTGTTGGTTCCCTTGTTGCTGATGTTGACAAATCTGGTCCTAAACGGAGAAGTCCGGTATTTTTAATAATTGCCTCATCTGCAAATCTGTTTTTTAGAATTTTTCCATTTTGTGAGTCTGGAATTAAAAGTCTTACATTTTGAGTGTGACATGATTGACAATTCAGTTCGTTATATACCTGTGCACCTTTGAGTACTTCCTGACTAACTTCAATTTCATTATTAAGCGATTCAGCTACTAAATCTTGACTTTGGTTTTTTGGAATTGCAAAAGCAAAAAAATACGTAAATATTGCAACACCAATGACACCTGTTATAAAAGCAAGAGAACTTTCATTTTTCAGTTCTACAGATTCTTCTTCAAAAACCTGTTCAACGGCTTCTTCCACTACAGCAACTTCTTCTTTGACTTCTTCAACTGGAGCTTCTTCTTCTACTACAGCCACTTCTTCAACTGGAGCTTCTTCTACTACAGCCACTTCTTCTTTGACTTCTGGTGCAGAGGCTGCAATAGTTTCTCCACCAGCCCATGATTGTAAAATCTCATCTACGGTATTTCCTGAAGCTTCAGCTCGTGCTTCAGCAGATCTTTGAACGAGGGTCTCTGGAGCTCCAAGTATTTCTGCTACTTTAGCTAATAATTCACTCATAGGTACCTCCAGATACTTCTGAGACAGTTTCAGATTCAGTCACTGCTCCACCAATAATTGCTTTCAAAGTTGAAAGCGTAAATAGGAAAGTGGAAAGCAAAAATAACAATGAAAGGAAAAGGTTAAATGTGTATGGGGTAGAAATTAAAGACCAGGTTATCAAAAAACCCTCCCCATAAATTGTAGGATTACCAGCATTAGCTCCCGCATTCCAAGCAAAACCTGAATTGATACCTATGAGTGCATTAAGAGATAGACCAAGAACTACAGACATTCCCATAAGGTAAGCATTAAATGTTTCTAACCTTCCATAGATAAATTCTCTGCCATATATTTTTGGTACTAAGTGATATACAAATGGAATCAAAATAAGAATGAGGCTATACATATATCCATAACGAACACTGTATTCAAAGTTAGTGAGGCTAACGATTGGAGTTACATTAGATATTGAACTTATTACTTGTAAGACATTAGTAAATCCAAAAACTACAAAAGCAAAACTTATCAATACTGAAAAAATTGGATCTTTATTTTCTTTTGTTATCACAGTTTTTGAATAGTTAACTATCAAGGCAAGTAAAGGAATAATTAAGCTTAGTGAAAGATAGATAGATACATTTTCTATCCAGTCCGGTAAAGTCGTTCCATAGAAATATTTGAAACCTGTCCACGGTAAAAGAAATAAATACCCCCAGAAGCTTATTCCCCCGAGGGTTTTACTAAATAGAGTTGCCTGCAGCCCTTTGGTAATTAAAAAATAAAGTATTGCTAAAAATACAAATGAGCAACCTACATATATATGAGTTGAGAGATACACAGCGTTCACATAAAAATTATCTGACATAACTACAAAATCGCTTCTATAAACAAGTAATGAGATGAGGTAAAAAATTACTGCACCAACAAGGAATTGACTACTTAAGAAAATTGAAGGCTCTTTTTTAGCAAGAACATTTAACAATATTAGACCTAAAAAAGCCCCTACTATAAGTGTCTTAAGTAATAAAAGAACAGAACTATTTCCCAGGTCTAAAAGAAGATTTGGTGAGACGAAACCTATCACAACATCTACAAATTCAACTCCTATTACACCAAGCCCAGTAAGGAAGAATATTGGAAAAATGATGATTGTCCTACCTAAAGATTTTGACAGTAGGTACACAACAGTTACAACTAGAGTGAATGAAAATAAAAAATTGTAAGTGACTTGGTTTGAAATTTTATCCAGCAATCCATAATTAAGAATTTGATTTCCAGGAAGTACATTTGCAAAAGATCTGAAGACTTCTTTTAAAAAATTTAATAACGCAGACAGCACAACTACCAAAGGTAGTAGAAAAATAAAAACCTTTGATAAGTCCTGTTCATTTTTTGGAATTAATTTTATCTTCATCAATTTATATACTAATTACTCAAATTGACTTTAGTAGTAAACCCAAGAAATACAGGGAAAAGTTAATAAAAATATTAAAAAAACTTATTCATTCAATTTATAATATGTACTGGTTGTACGATAAAATAGAATATAAACATTTAAGGATTTAGCTTGTTAAATTTTGTATATAGGAACCGAGTCAAGCTTGGTTTGCCGACTTTTTTTGCTGGGATGGGTAGCTTAGTAGGTGGCGTCATTGTCGCACATTACGCAGGTTTCCCCGTAGGTGAAATAGTAGATTATTTTAATTGGATTCCACGCGGATGGCTCCCACAAACTATTGGACAATTTGTAGCTTTTAGTGGTAGTCAATTAATTCTTATTGGCCTTGTCCTTATGGCTTGGAGTGATAAACCCTTAACCTGGAGCAAGGCGGCTTATTTTTCTTTTTTAAGTTGGCTACAGCTCACACTAATTTTTGGTGTACTTCCTTCAGAATGGCTTAACTTAGCGCAAGGTCCTCTAGAGTGGACCAACCAAAGAGAGTTTATTAAATTTCCTCCAATGCTATTTCTTGGTAACGAAGTTTCCATGAGCTTTGGAGCGTTAAAAGACATTATCCAATTGGGAATATCTCAAGGTGCATTAATTGCTGTTTTTGTTCTTGGTTATTTAGTTCAAGACATCAACAACATGAAAGAAAAAGGAAAAGTTAAAATTTCTGACTATGGTAAAAAAGTTGTAAAGACTGGTTCTAATGGCTAAAAAATCAGAAGTTTTAATAGAAATGCCTGAGTTTGAGAAAAAATATAATCTTGCGATGGTTGATGCCGAAAAAGTTGCATCAAGGGTTCGTCCCAAGCAATTTCTTCATATTGATGAAGCTGAATGTATTCTCTGCGAGGGTTGCGTAGACATTTGTCCATGGAAATGTATTCACTATCTATCAGTAGACGCTATTGATGAATCTATAAATGTAGAAGCTCCAAATGCTGAAGATGCTCCTGGTTTTTTTGTTGTTGATGAGGATGCTTGCACTAGATGTGCCCTGTGCGTTGACCGATGTCCTACAGGTGTTATTTCATTAGGAAAATTTGCTGGATCCTTAGCTGATGCAGCTGTTGAGAATGGTGTCTATACAGCGCCTTGGGAAGAAGACTCAGGGGAAAGAACTGACAGACACGGGTATATATATGGAAGGTTATAAAATAATATAATGGCAAAATTAACCCTTAAAGAAAGATTCAAAAAAAGCACATCTGGTTCCGGAGAATCAGCTAAAGCAGGTAAGTTTGCTACAAGTATTTTCCGTCCAGGTTCACCTTTCAGAAAAGGATACACAGATAGTCCAAGAAACAGATCATATGTTGTTATGAACAACGTCCTTTATCATTTACACCCAGTGAAAGTGAAACGACATGGAGTACGTTTATCTTATACGCTTTGTTTAGGAGGAATGAGCTTCTTCCTGTTTATAGTATTGACCATTACAGGTATATGGTTGATGTTCTACTTTCGACCAACTGAAATGGCTTATGCTGACATTCAAGCACTCCAAACGAGTGTGGCATTCGGGTCACTTGTTAGAAACATGCACAGGTGGGGAGCACACCTTATGGTATTAGTTGTATTCCTTCACATGTCTCGTGTTTTCTATCATGGAGCATATAAAGCACCAAGAGAATTCAACTGGGTCATTGGCGTTATCTTATTATTTTTAACATTGTTCTTATCCTTTACTGGATACCTACTTCCATGGGATCAGCTAGCTATTTGGGCTGTTACGGTTGGTGGAAACATGGCAAGTTACACGCCGGTGTTTGGCGCCCAAATTAAGTTTGGATTATTTGCAGGACTAGAAGCAACCACAGCTACCTTACTTAGGTTCTATGTTTTACATGTACTTTTCTTCCCATTCATTATTGTCATTTTCATGGCAATTCACTTTTGGAGAGTAAGAAAAGATGGAGGTATCTCTGGACCACTCTAGAGGAATATAAATATGGTTGATATCCCAGAACACTTACTTTTAAGATCTGCAGAAGCTAGAGCTAAAGCTCTAGGCATAAGTGTTGAACAAGCACTTTCAGAGATGAAGGGTGAATCAACACCAACTGTTGTTGAAGAAGAGCCAGAAGTAATTGAAGTTGAGTTAGTCACTCCTCCAGAAGCTGAAGCACCAGCTCCAGTGGAAACACCTGTAGTTGAAGAAGTAAAAGCTGAAGCACCAGCTCCAGTGGAAACACCTGTAGTTGAAGAAGTAAAAGCTGAAGCACCAGCTCCAGTCAAAGTAGAAGCTCCAGCCCCAACTAAAGCTGCAGCCCCTGCACCTGCTAAAGCTGACACTCCTGAAGAAGTTGAGTTTGCTCCAGAAGTAAAAGTTACACAAAGACTTCTTACTGTTGTTAAAGCAAAACCAATACAAAAGGCAGCATCTGAGCCAGTTGATAAAGTCAATACATGGCCACACCTAATGCTTCCAGAATTTATCTCATTAATGGTAATGATGGCATTCTTGATTATATTGAGTGCAATACTTCAGGCACCACTATTAGAAGAAGCAAATCCAAACATCACACCTAACCCTGCAAAAGCACCTTGGTATTTTCTAGGATTACAAGAAGCACTATCTTATTGGGATCCACAGATTGCTGGAGTTATGATTCCTCTAGTCATTGGATTGATTGGTTTTGCAGCTATCCCGTATATTGATAGGAACAAAGAAAACAATCCATCAAAGAGAAAATATGCAATCATGATGTACACTTTCTTCTTAGCTGGAGCTGGAACACTAACAATTATTGGAGTATTATTTAGAGGTCCTGGTTGGAACTGGACGTATCCATGGATTGATGGAATATGGTTTGACGACTTATTAGATTGGATAAATTTCGAATGAGTGTAGTTGAGCTATCTTTTATTGCCATTGGGGCAATAGGTGTACTAGGTGTTATTGGAATAGTAGCAATTGTTACAGGTAGAGGTCCAGGCAATATTGACTGGAAAAAAAATATAGACAAGCGAGCTGTTAAAGCTGAAAAAAGTAAAGAAAAAACTAGTTTTTTTGCACCATCAAAACCAAAATCAGTTGAAGAAGTAAATATTGAAGAAGTTATTGAGGTAGGTTCGATAGAAGAAGAGCTCGAAGAGACTGATGGCTCAATCAAGATTGAAGAAAAAGTAGTTTATGAAGAAATCTCTGAAGAAGAGAGATACATCACAAGAAAACAATTCTTAGGAAAAGCACTTGGAGGTACCTTTGGTGCTTTTATGGGTATTCAAGCATTGGCATGGCTAGGTTTCTTATGGCCGAAAGTGTCTGGTGGTTTTGGCTCTAAAGTTGATGCGGGAAAAATTGAAGATCTAAAAAATCAAATTATACAAGCGGACGGATCTGTCATACCTGCTTTCATCCCAGAGGCTAGAGCCTATGTCTTACCATTTAGCGAAAGTACAGCAGGAGGTTCACAATTTACAGACGGATCAACAATTGCCGATGGATTGGTAGCAGTTTATCAAAGGTGTGTACATCTTGGATGTAGAGTTCCATGGTGTAACTCATCACAAGGTTTCGAATGTCCTTGTCATGGATCAAAATACAATATGGTTGGAGAGTATTATGCTGGACCAGCACCTAGGAATTTAGATAGGTTTGTTGTAAGTGTTTCATCTGCTGGAAAACTTATTATCGATACCGGAACAATTATTGAATCACCTAGAGCTCCGGGACTCTCTGTAAAGTACCCTCAAGGCTTATCATGTATTGCATTAGCTCCAACTGAAGAGTCATAATGAATAGTTCTATTTTTATAACACTTCTTTCATTAGCAATAGTCGGTGCGCTAGCTTATTTTGCTGCTGTTGGATTTAGGGGATCCGGTAAAAATGAAGAAGTTCCACCAAACTTAACTAAATATAAGTCGGATGATGAATTAGAAACAAAACATCTTGATAAATCATTGTCATGGGCTGTCCTTGTTGCTTCTCTTTTAACTATCATGATTCCTCTGTATTATCTCGGTGAGGATTCACGCCAAGAAAGTTTTGTTGAAGAGTTTGAAGATGTCTCTGTTGAAAGAGGACATCATTTATATGAAGAGTTTGGTTGTGGAAATTGTCATGGTGTTGATGGTGGTGGAGGAGCTGCTTCATATGTAGAAAAACGAAGTGGTGTCAAGGTTACTTGGGCAGCACCAGCGATAAATAATGTTTTTTATAGATATGATGATTCCGAAGTTAAGTACTGGTTAATTTATGGAAGAGCAAACTCACCTATGCCTGCTTGGGGTCTAGAAGGTGGAGGCCCTATGAATGATGGCCAGTTAGAAGATTTGATCGACTACCTTCACTCATTTCAAGTTGACCAATCCTTTGAATTAGGAACAATTGAGACAAGCATCAACTCTTCTTTATTGAGACTTGAGAACTCGGCCCTACAAGTTGAGAATGAGATTGTAAACCAAAAACTTTTAATAGAAGAAATAAAAGCTGGTCCAGCAAAACTTCCAATTTTAGAGGAAGCTGTTGCTAAGATATCCGCACTACTAGAGAAAGAAAGCGGTATCGATTCTGATGAAGATGGCCTTTATGACTCTGTAGAGATCGAAATCTCAGAATATAGTGCTACGATTGCTGATGTTGTAGGTTTATCTATTTTGAATCTAAATCCTGAAGAAGAGGAGTCAACACCTTCTCGTAAAGACGCTTCTGTTGCAAGGGGCTATTTATCCCAACTTAATTCTCAATTAATAAATACAGGAATATTAGTAGAAGGCCAGGAAAAATTTCTCAATGAAGGCATAGGAGGACTTAGCTTTTTAGAAACAGCTTTGGAACAGAGGTTGTGGGAAGTCTCATTTGAAGAAATAGCAGACTCCACATTTGAAGGAAACCAAGATGACGCCAAAAGAGCCATTGGACTTTTCAATGCTTACTGTGCAAGGTGTCACACTGCAGGGTATTCTGCAGGTGTTGCCTATACAAAGAAAATTGGTTCTGGAGGATTAGGACCTGCACTTAGAGGTGGTAGGGCTAATATTCAATTCAAATCCAGAAACGATCTTATTGATTTTATAATTAACGGTTCAGTCAACGGTAAAGGTTACGGAGTTAACGGTGTTGGTGGAGGTAAGATGCCAGGTTTCGGAGCTGTACTACCACAGTCCGATATTGAATTAGTGATAGACTACTTAAGAGGAATGGAGCCTGATGCGTGACATAATGAGATCGTTGCTTTCAGCAAATCTAACTATTACTGGAATAATTATGTTTATTGGATCTCTAGTAACTTTTTTTGGTTCGACTTTTCTTATTACTGCAACAAACTTAGGTAAGAGACTTGGATTTTTAGTAGTTGGAGCAGGAACATTCGGATGGTGTATTATAAACTCCATTTTGTTTGTTCTTTATGCCCCACGAGGTCCAAAACCTGCGGAAATAGAGGGACTAAATGCTTTTGAAATTAGAATTCTACCTTTAACTTTCCTCGTAGGATCAACAATTCTGTTTGTTATGTTTGTACTTGCACTTAATAGGTACGAGCAAGAGAAAGCTGAAGCCGAAAATACCTCTGATTAAAAAACTATAAACCCTTCCTCTCTATAATTAGAATATGGATGAAATCATAAACATTATCACTACACTATTACAAGTCGTTATTGTCGGTGTAATTATTTTTAGACTTTTTAGAATATTAAGACCTTTCGAAAGAGGACTTATTGAGCGATTCGGAAAATATAACAGAGAAGCAAAACCAGGTTTAAATATTGTTATTCCAGGGGTTGAACGTCTCGTCATAGTTGATATGAGAGAGCAAGTTATTGACGTACCCCCACAAGAAGTTATTACAAAAGATAACGTAAATATCACAGTTGATGCTGTCATATATTACGAACCAACAGATCCAAAGAAATTAGTTTATAACGTAGGGGACTTCATTACTGCTGCAACAAAACTAGCTCAAACTAACTTAAGAAATGTTGTGGGTGATTTGGAATTAGATGCAGCACTGACTTCAAGAGAAAATATTAATACTCAGTTAAAACTTATTCTTGATGATGCTACTGATAAATGGGGTACAAGAGTAGTAAGAGTTGAGATTCAAAGAGTAGATCCTCCACAAGATGTCCAAGATTCAATGAACAAAGTGATGAAAGCTGAAAGAGATAGAAGAGCTGCTGTTACCGAAGCTGAGGGTGAGAAGAGAGCTGCAATTTTGACTGCTGAAGGTGAAAGACAATCACAGATATTATCTGCTGAAGGTGAAGCTGAAGCTCTTAAAGCTGTTGCGGATGCGCAAAAATATGAAAAAATTGCAATTGCTGAAGGTGAAGCGATAGCTATTGAACAAGTATTTAATGCAATTCACAAAGGTAATCCATCAAATGACTTAATTGCAATTAAGTATTTAGAATCATTGGAGAAAATTGCTGATGGCAATGCAACTAAGATATTCTTACCAGCTGAATTATCAGCAACTTTAGGAAGTATCGGTGCAATCTCAGAGTTGTTTAAAGAAGATAAAGAGGAATCAGAAAAACTTAGTGACGAATAGATAAATACCTATTAATAACATCGACACACCACACAATTTATTTATTAGGCTCTTTGTCTTTTCAGAAGAGTTTTTAAAGAAAAAGTTACTTGTATAAGCATAAGTTATGTCTGCCAAAAAATTTATTAACAACGTTATTAGTCCAAGATAAACCAAGCTTAAAAAATAACCACTGTCGGGGTTCATATATATAGGTAATACTGTTAGATATAAAACCCACATCTTAGGATTCAAAAGATTAACTTTTAAACCCGAAAGGAATGCTGTGTTACTTTCTAGTTCAGCATTTGTAGAAACGGTCGAAGTAATTGTTTGATAACCTTTTATTAGGATATAGATAGAACCAATAAAATAAATAACGGTAATCATGACAGGAACAGTACTCACTAAAAGACTTACCACTAATGCTGAAATTAAAGTTAATCCAACTGCACCAACTGCCGCACCAATTCCAACCTCGATGCCTTTTCGTCTCGAATTCTGAACTGATTGATTTACAACTAAAGCAATAATTAATCCTGGGCTAAAAGCAAAACTAAATTGAATAATTAGAAATGGTACCAATAAAGAAGAACTAATCATTAAGTTGTAATATTTGCTATCAAGCTTTTGTCTTGGATAATTCAGGT
>Ga0257110_1001370_pt1 | contig 11516 bp, 9 predicted proteins | sample LP_taG_7_FD_190184 | JGI IMG/M metagenome (GOLD analysis project Ga0257110, IMG submission 190184) | Marine microbial communities from Northeast Subartic Pacific Ocean, Canada - LP_J_2015_P26_10m | ecosystem: Environmental > Aquatic > Marine > Oceanic | place: Canada: Northeast Subartic Pacific... | reverse complement strand
GCCCAAGATCGAGCTTGGTGCGCCGCCGCTCGACGCTATCTAATCATGCGCGTCCTCGCCTTGCTCGCCTTCATCGTCTCTGCAACCGCGTTCCAGCAGCCGGGCCGCCACGTCGCGCGCGTCGCGTCCGGCGAGACGCGCCGCGGCCGCGTCGCCGAGCCCTGGGCGCCGCCGACGGCGCTCCACGCCAAGGTGCCCGAGGACATCCGCCCCCAGCCGGGGAACACGGACGAGGGACCGGGCCTCGGCGTGCGCGTGCTCGCGCCGCCGCTCGCGCTCCTCGCCATCATCCTCGTCGTCGCGCAGGTCGCGACGCCGGTGCGGTGAAACCGCGCCTCGCGCGCGGACCGCCTAAGTCGTAGCAACCGTGATGGAAGCGGCTTAGTCGTCGCCGGCCGGCCGCCGGTGCGGGCCTTGGCCGTCGCCGGGGAACGCGGTTCGGTGCCGCCGCGACCCGGTGCGGGCGGCGCGGGGGGCACGTCATGGGGCGTTCGGGCGCGCGCGCGGGTGGAGCGTGCGGTCTCCGGGGGTCGCGCGCGTGGCGGGAGGCGCGGCGCGGCGGCGCGGCGCGGCGGCGACGCGCGCTTCCTAGAGCTCGTCCTTGGCGGCGGCGGCGAGCTTCGCGAGGAGCTTGATCTCCTGCTTCATCTTCTTCTGCGTGCCCTCGGAGACGAGGTCCTCGAGCTTGGCGATCTCCGCGGTGTAGTCCTGGCTCTTCCACGTCTCGAGGTAGGCCTTCTCGTCGTCGTCGCAGCCCTCGCCGTCGACCTTGCAGACCTTCATGCACTCTTTCGTCGCCTCGATCATGCGGTCCGGCACCTTGAACTCGTCGCAGATCTTCTGCGTCGTCTTGCGCTCGACGGGCGCGCCGCCGACGCCCGTCTCGGCGTTGAAGTAGCGGAGCGTCGGCCAGCCGCCGGCGCCCGGGTTCATCGGAGTGCCGTCGGGCGCGCTCCGGATCGGCGACTCCCGCAGGTTAATGTCGCCGAAGACGACGCCGGGGTCGTCCTTCATCGCCTCGTAGGCCGCACGCCAACCCGACGACTGCTTGACTCATCAGCCTCAGCCCTCGGACGCGATGAACCGCACCATCGCGGTCTTGCCCTCCTTGAGCGCGCCGGTGATGAACCCGTTGAAGTTTGACGGCGTCAGGACCGTCGTGCCCTCGACGAGCGCGCTGCCGGCGGCGTGCGCCTACGGACGGACAGGAAGGTCGTTCGTTTTCGTCGGGATATTCGATGCGTGTTTCGACGGAGGATTTCGTCAGACAAACGCCCTTGCGCTCGGACGCTGGAGCGCGCGGTCGTGACCGTCAGTGCGAAGAGGCTCGCGCGCATGAGGCGCGCCATGGTTCCGATCGGCTGGGTGCGCTGGTCGTCGATCGCAGCTGCGAATCGATGGCCAGATGCCGCAGAGCGAGTTCAACTAGCAGATACTCAGCCAAAGAAGCACTGCAACCTTAGCAGCCCACGCTCCCAATAAAACTTCCTCCGCGTCCATCCATCGATTCTGAGCGCCTGTTCGCCATCAATCTTCGACTAGGATGAGCGCGGCGGTGGCGAGCGAGGTGGCGCGCACGGAGCGGCTCGACTACCTCGCGGCCCAGGACGAGGCCCACGCCCGGGAGCGGCTCTCGAACCAGGCCCGGGCGCTCGAGGCCCAGGACGCGGCGCGCGCCGAGAAGCTCGCGCACCTCGCGGCCCAGGACGAGGCCCACGCGGCGGAGCGCAGGTCGAACCAGGCCGCCGCGGCGTCGTCCGCCGAGGGCGAGCGCGCCGCGCGCGTCGCCGAGGCCGGCACCGCGAAGCGCAAGTCGAAGCTCTCCGAGGCCGTGTGCGCCGACGAGCTCGAGAAGACCGCGACGACCAAGGCCGTCAAGGCGCTCGCCGAGGCCGAGCGCGCCGAGCGCGTCCAGGCCGCCAAGGACCGCGACGACGCGCTGGCGGCGGAGCGCGCGGACGCGCAGTCGAAGGCGCTCGCAGCGATGGAGGCCGAGCGGTCCGACCGCGTCGCGCGCGACGCCGCGGCCGCCGAGGCGGCGGACGCCGAGCGGTCCGCGAACCAGCGGGCCGCCCTGAAGGCCGCCGACGCCGAGCGGGCCGCGCGGGGGACGAGCGTCAAGAAGCCCCTCGACGGCACCGACATCGCGGCGACCATCTCCGACGCGTCCGCGGAGCTGGAGCAGAAGGCGAACCGCCGCCGCGCGTCGACGGCCGCCGAGGAGGCCCGCGCCGAGAAGATGGCCGCGACGGCGGCCGTCGACGCCGCCTCCGAGGAGGAGCGCGCCGCGAACCGGGCCAAGGCTCTGGCGGCCATGGACGCGGCCCGCGACGAGAAGCTCCGCGACGAGGAGACGCTGGCCGCCGACGCGGCGCGCGAGCGCAAGATGAACACGATCCGCGCCAAGAAGGCCGCCGACGCCGAGCGCGACGCGCGCGTCGCCGAGGCCGGCACGGAGAAGCGCAAATCCGCGCTCGTCGACGCCATCTGCACCGAGGAGCTCGAGAAGACCGCGACGACCAAGGCCGTCAAGGCCCTCGCCGACGCCGAGCAGGCCGAGCGCGTCCAGGAGGCAAAGGACCGCGACGACGCCCTCGCGGCCGAGCGCGCCGCCGCGCAAGGAGAAGCGATCAAGGGCATGGAGGCGGAGCGGCTCGAGCGCATGCACCAGGACGCCAAGATGACGGCGCACACGGAGCTCGAGCGCTCCGCGAACCAGAAGGCGGCCTTGAAAGCGGCGGACGCCGAGCAGGCCGAGCGCGCGTCCGAGGGCCTCAAGAAACCGCTCGACAACACGGACATCGCCACGACGATCAGCGACGCCTCGGCGGACATGGAGTCCAAGGCGAACCGGCGCCGGGCGTCGGCCGCGGCCGAGGAGGCGCGCGCGGAGAAGGTGGCCGCGACGGCGGCCGTCGACGCCGCGAGCGAGGAGGAGCGCGCGGCAAACCAGGCGAAAGCTTTGGCCGCCATGGACGTCGCGCGCGACGAGAAGCTCCGCGACGAGGAGATCATCGTCGCCGACGCCGCCCGCGAGCGCAAGATGAACACGAGCAAGGCCAAGAAGGCCGCGGAGGCGGAGCAGGCCGAGCGCGTCAAGGAGAACGGCACGGAGAAGCGCACGTCCGCCGTCGTCGACGCCATCTGCACCGAGGAGCTCGAGAAGACCGCGACGACCAAGGCCGTCAAGGCCCTCGCCGACGCCGAGCAGGCGGAGCGCGTCCAGGAGGCAAAGGACCGCGACGACGCGTTGGCTGCCGAGCGGACCGCCGCCCAGGGCGAGGCCATCAAGGGCATGGAGGCCGAGCGCCTCGAGCGCATGCACCAGGACGCCAAGATGACGGCGCACACGGAGCTCGAGCGCTCCGCGAACCAGAAGGCGGCGCTGAAGGCCGCCGACGCGGAGCAGGCCGAGCGCGCGTCCGAGGGCCTCAAGAAGCCCCTCGCCGGCACGGACATCACGGAGACCATCTCCGACGCGGCGGCGGACATCGAGCAGAAGGGCAACCGGCGCCGCGCGTCGTCGGCCGCCGAGGAGGCGCGCGCCGAGAAGCTCGCGGACATCGCCGCCGTCGACGCGGCCGCGGAGCGCGAGCGCGCGGCGAACCAGGCCAAGGCCCTCGAAGCCATGGACGCGGCCCGCGACGAGAAGCTCGTCGCCACGGAGCAGAAGGACGCGGACGCGGCGCGCGAGCGGAAGCGGTCGCAGAAGCTCGCGCGGCAGGCGTCCGAGAAGGAGCGCGCGGACCGCGTCGCGGAGCACGGCGACGCCGTGCGCGCGGCGCCGTCCCACGCGGCCATGGACCCCGCCGCGGCCGCGGCGAAGGCCCCCGCGGCGCCCGCGGCCCCGGCGAAGGACGACGCCGAGGAGGACAGCTCCTTCGTGCTCTGCGGCAGCAAGACCGACGAGGCCGCGAGCCACCACGACATCACGGCGTCGATCTGCGGCGGCGCGACCCACGAGGAGGACAAGAAGGGCTCCAAGAAGAGCTGCAAGGCCTGCGCGATCATGTGAGCGCGCGCCCCCCGCCGCGCCCCCCGCCCCCTTTTTGCCCCGACCCCCGCTACGTTAGCAGCTGCTGGCAGCACTTGGAGCACGCGTAGCAGAGGGGCCTCAGCAGGAGCGCCGCGGTCTTGGCGACCGCGCGGAGGAAGAGCCGGACGCCCCGCGGGCCGCCGGGCACGTACGTGCCGAGGTAGTAGAGGAGCGTGACCATCTGCAGGCCCGAGCAGAGCGCCGTGTAGACGTAGCTCCGCCGCAGGCACGCGGCCCAGAGCGTCGCGGCCATCGTCGCGACGTAGGCCGCCGTGAACGGCAGCCGCCGCGGCTCGCAGAGCGTCCGCAGCTGCGCCGCGGGCCCCCGGAGCGCGGCGAAGGCGGCCATGAACAGCAGGCTCGCGAGCGTGAAGCAGAGCGCGAACTTCTGCGGCCGGAGCACGAGCACGGGCAGGCCGACGACGAAGGCGACGACGAAGAGCGCGCCCGCCGCCAGCAGCGTCGCGACGAAGAGGCGGAAGCGCCGCGTCGCCTCGACGGTCGCCTGGGCGGACTCGCGCACGTTCTCGGACGTGAGCCAGGGCGGCGTCCACTTCTCCTGCTGCGCCGCGAGCGAGTCCTCGAAGCTGTCGAGGCCCTCGTCGAGGGAGCTCACGGCGCTGCGCGCCCAGGCGGGCAGGAACGAGAGACCGTCGTCGGCGCCGTCGTCGCCGGCGAAGCCGGCCTCCTCGTCCTGCACCTCGTCGAGCCACCGCGAGAACTTGCTCATCTTTTCAAAAGTTCAGAGGGCTACGAAGTCGAGGCGTCCATTGCGCGGCGTACAACGTCGGCGGCAACATCGATGCAACTTGCCGCACGTGTTCGACAAAACTTACGTCGGCGCGGCCGGGGCCGGGAAGCTCATGATGGCCATGTCGTTGAAGGGCCGCTCGAGGTCCGAGTCGCGGCCCGGGTCCGCGGCGACCTCGACGACGCGCGCGAGCGCCGCGGCGATGTCCGCGTCCATGTCGTCGCCGATCTTGCGCGCCGCGTAGCTCGCGAAGGAGTTGCCGACGATGACGAGGCCGTCGAGGCGCGGCGCGTGGCGCCGCAGGACCTCCGCGTAGAGCGCCATGGGGCAGTGGGGCATGAAGTAGAGCGCGCGCGGCGGCGGCGGCGCGGCGCCCGCGCCGAGCGGCGCGCCCGCGCCGACGCCCAGGCGCCGCAGGGCGTCGCGCTCCGCGGCGCAGAGGATGGGGTCGTAGGCCTCGGCGCCGACGCCGCACGCGCGCGATGCGAGCTCGAGGAACGCGAGCTGCCACTGCGCGTTCCGGCTCTCGAAGATGGAGCCGAGGCCGAAGCAGACGACGCGGTCCGGCGCCGGCGCCGCGCGCACCAGCGCGTCGAGCGCGCGACCGCACCAGGCGCTCTTCTCCAGGGCCGCGACGCGGGCGGCCTGGTCCGCGTCCCAGGACGCCGGCGCCACGGGATCCGCGCGGTCGTCACCGGCGTGGGCGCAGCAGCCCTGCGCCGGCGCGCCGCGGCCGCGGCCGCGCTTCTTGCGCCTCACCGTCTCCCACTCCGCCATAGCGCGGACCGCGCGCTCGAGCCGCGTCCGCTTGGGCTCAGGCTGCGTCCATGCTGCCCGCGGCAAAAAGCCCGTGATGCAGCAAGATCGGCGACTCGCCAACGCAGCCTCGCACGTCGACGCGTCTCGTCGAGCAGCTCCTCCCAGCCAGATATAGCAAGCATGTTCGGGCGCGCGCTCCGCTTGACGGCCGCCAAGGCGCGCTACGCCGCCGCCGCGTCGGCGCCCGTGGCGCTCGCCGTGCCGAGCGCTTCCTGCGAGGCGAACAACTCGACCTACGCCCTCGCCGCCGGCGCGGCGCTCCTGGGCTACACGGCCTTCAGCGCGCACGCGACGTCGGCCAAGTGCGAGGCGCAGAACGCGCGCCTCGAGTCCCTCGAGGTCGGCGCGGCGAAGAAGAGCTCGAGCGCCTTCGTCTTCATCAAGCCCCACGCGGTCACGGAACCCGTCAAAGCGCTGGTCAAGGGCGGCCTCGAGAAGGCGGGCATGACCGTGCTGCGCGAGGGCCTCATCCCCGGGTCGAAGATCGATGCGGACATGCTCATCGACACGCACTACGGCGCCATCGCCGCCAAGGCCGTCAAGCTCAAGCCCGCGGAGCTGAGCCCGTCGCCGAAGGCGCTCAAGGAGTTCGAGGCCAAGTTCGGCCTCGCCTGGAAGGACGCCCTGGCCAAGGGCTGCGTCTACAACGCCGCCGACGGCTGCAAGAAGCTGGGCATCGACGGCGACGGCCTCGACGCCAAGTGGGCCACGCTCAAGCGCGGCGAGACGCTCATCAAGTTCGGCGGCGGCTTCTACTGCGGCAAGGTCGACGGCATCTACATCATCAACGGCTTCTACATGGCCATGCGCGGCAAGTTCACGGCGCCCAGCGCGGCCATCTACTACTACGTCGTCGAGTGGCCCACGGCCGCGCTCAAGTGGGAGGACTTCCGCGGCACGGTCCTCGGCGCGACGAACCCCTCCGAGGCCGCGCCGGGCAGCCTCCGCAAGCAGGTCCTCGAGTCCTGGCGGAGCCTCGGCCTCGCGGCCGAGCCGGACACGGGCGACAACGGCGTCCACGCGTCCGCGTCGCCCTTCGAGGCGCTCTCCGAGCGCATCAACTGGTGCGGCGCGTCCCTCGAGACCGACACCTACGGCAAGGGCATGCTCGCCGCCAAGATCCCCAAGGCCACCATCCTCGCCTGGGCCAACGACCCCCAGGTCGCCCTCCCCGAGGGCGGCAAGGGCTCCCTCTTCGACGCCCTCGAGGACATGGACTCCGACGCCTGCCTCGACAAGGCCGTCAAGATCAACGAGGCCAACTAGGGGGTACACCGCGCGCCCCCGCCGCATCAGCGCGGCGGATTACGGGCATATAGAAGTCGAAGCGAAGTTGAAGGTCTCGTTGCAGGGCTGCTTATAAGAATGGTGCGATGATTAGGCTTCGGGCTGCGCTCGTGTGGGCGCTCGGCGCGGCGGAGCGGCACCGCGTCGGGCGGAAGGACGACTGCGGGCCGCCGGCGCGCGTGAAAGTCCGCAGCGACGCCGTGCGCGCCTACCTGCGGGCCGTCTACCCCCACATGCGGCCCCACTCGAATCGCACGCTGCTCGCGCTCTACGACTCGCTCGACTACGTCTACGCGCCGTCGGCGGCCCGCGAAGGCCGCCTCGTCCCGAGCCGCGGCGTGCGCGGCGACGCGCCGCCGCCGCCGTACCTCGCCGCCGGCTGGTACTACGAGGCGGCGCCGGCGCGGCAGGCGCGGTGGGTCGGCGGCGCGAGCCGGTCGCGCTGGCCGCGGCCGGCGCGCTACCGCGCGCCGCGCGCGTCGGCGGACGGCGCCTTCTCGACGGTGGGCGCGCGCTTCGGGCCCGCGCCGTCGTGGACGAGCCCGCTCGCCGTCGTCCGCGTGCCCTTCGCGCTGGCCGCCGCGGACGACGGCGCCGCGCCGCCGCGCGAGGCGCTCCTGCGCTGGCGAAACGACGACGCCGCCGTGGCGCGGGCGCTCGCCCTCGGCGACGGGTCCTACGCGGAGGTCGAGCAGTTCGGCGGCGCGCGGTGGGCGCGGTCGGGCTGCCCGCCGGTCTGCGGGACCTGGGCGAACCTCTGGCGCGGCACGGGCGTCTTCATGCGCCTCAGCCGGCCCTTCGCGTCGCTGACGCGGACGACGGCCCTCGCGGAGATGGTCCGCGAGGTCGCGGCGCGCGCGGGCGGAGAAAAAGCGCTCGACGCAATAGCGGCCTCCGCGGGCTACGGCGCGTTCTACGGCGCGCTCCGCGCCCGCTGGCCCTCGGCGGGCGTCGGCGACGCCCACGCGGCGGCGCTGCTCCGGGGGGACGGCTGCCGCTGCGGCCGCGACGGCGACGCGCGGCCGGCCTACGACGGCGCGTCGGACCCGGCCGCCTACGCGGCGTCGCTCCGCCGCGGCGCGCCCGAAGACTGGTGCGCGGCCGTCTGCGGCACGGGGCCCTTCTACGACCGGAAGCGGCGGCCCTGGGCGGCCTACGACGCGCTCCTCGCGGCCCTTGCGTGCCTCCTCGGCCGCCGCGCGGTCGTCCTCGCGCGGTCCGCGAACGACAACGGCTACTTCCACCAGGAGCTCGTCGACTTCGACGTCCCGGCGTCTCTCGGAGGCTGGCCCGACGCGCCGGCCGGCGGCCTGAACGGCCTGGAGTGCCTCGCGCCCTTCTTCCCCGACGGCGCCGACGACCGCGACGCGCGGCTCGCCGCGCACTGGGCCGCGACGCGCAAGTTCGCGACCTGCGACCCGACGGACCCCGCGCCCTGCGCGCGGGACCCGGGGCCCTGCCGCCTCGGGCCGGACGCGGCGACCGCGCGGGACCGGTGCCGGACCTTCGCCGACGACCCGCCGACCGCGGACCGCGCGTGCTACGTCGCCTGCGCCGGCGCGCTCGCCGAGGCCCACGCGAACGTGTCCATCACCCAGGTCCTCGCCGGCGGCGCGGCGGGCGCGGGCTGCGCGTGACGCGACGGGCGGCCGACGGGGCGTTTAACATCCGTGGCAAAATTACGCCGAGCCCGCGCCTAGAGCGCCGCGGGCGCGGGGTCCGGCCGCACGTCGAGGTTGCGGTCGACGACGACGAGGCGCGGGTCCGCGCAGGCGTGCGCCGCCGCGGCCGGCGGCTCGTCGCCGCGGCGCGCCGCGTCGCCGTTGTCGCAGCACGCGAAGCACAGGTCGTAGTCGCCGCAGCCGGCGCAGGACGCGTAGACCTCGAAGCCGCGCAGGCCCGACTCGAGCGTCCGCCCGCAGCCGTCGCAGGCGAAGATCTCCGGCGGCGTGCACGCGCGGTCCATACTCGTCGCGCGGCCGACGACCGTCGCCTTGCCGAACTTGACGAGGCGCCGCCGCTTCTTCGGCCGCGACGTCGTCGTCACGGCGAGGGCCGGCGAGGGGCCCTCCGCGGCCGCGAGCGCGGCGCAGGGCGTCGCGCCGGACGGCGGGAACGAGAGCTGCCGCTTGCGGCGCGCCCGCCGCGTCGACGCGCCGCTGTTGAACGTGACGGCCGCCGCGAGGGGGTTCGGGCTCGACAAATCGGGGCGCGGGGTCTGCATGGCGGAGGACATGCTGTTGTTATGAGTTTGTGGGACGTGAGCGGCGGGATCACACGGTTGGCGTGGGCATGCGCCGTTTGCGCATCAACGACGATTCACCAGCGTCATCGTGCACCTCAACCGGGAGTTTCTTCGTTGGTTGGCTATCGATCGATCCGAAATGGTGGCATCACTGGGCTGCGCCCTCGCGTTTCTCGTCGTCTCGTCTTCGGCGTCGGCGCAGAGCTGCCCGACGAAGTCGAACGCCTTCGCGGCCCTCGCCGACCCGTCCGTCTACGACAAGGGCGTGCGCCCCGGGAGGGCCAACTACAGCGACCCCGACCCGCCGCCCGACGAGGTGCGCCCCCGCGCGCGCGCGGCGCGCCTCGACGCGCGCGGCGCGCGCAGGTCCAGGTGCGGCTCGCGATCAGCTCCTTCAAGAGCGTGAACACCGTGTCGCGGCGGTTCACGGTGCTCGGCTACTGGCGGACCATATGGCGGGACCCGCGGCTGGCATACCACGCCGGGGACGGCGCGGGGTGCTACGACACGGGCATCGACATCTTGGAGCACTACGGCGACATCTGGCACCCGGGCGTCGTCATCAACAACATGGGCGAGATGGAACTCGTCAACTACGACGGCGTCGTCCTCTACCTCTACCCCGACGGCACCGTCGTCTTCACGCGCGGCGCCCCGCGTCCCGCCGCCAACAATGTCCGCGCGACGCGTTCGCGATTTAGGGCCATGCTGTCGCTCGAGCTGACGTGCGACATGCACTTCGGCCAGCTGCCCTACGACACGCACGTCTGCGCGGTCAACTTCGAGAGTTACATGGAGCCGTCGAGCGAGGTGCGCCTCCTCGCCCAGGGCGGCGCGGCCGACGACCCGGACTCGGGCATCTCCCTCGACGCGGCGTCGGAGCTCGAGCACACGACGTGGATCGTCGAGGGCGGCCGCGACGGCTTCGCGTCGCCCGGCCGCAACGTCCGGAAGTGGACGTCCGGCTATTTCTCGTCCGTCGCGGCGAGCCGCCACGGCAACTACACCCAGTACTGGGACAACGTCGTCGGCGAGATCTCCTTCCGCCGGAACTCGCACTACTACTTCGCGCGGCGCCCGCGCCCCGGAGAAGACGCGCGGATCGCGCCGCCTCCGCCCGAAGCGCCGCCGTCGATCGCGCCGCGGCTCGTAGGTGAACGCGATCATCCCCGACCTCATCTTCCTCGGCTTCACCTACATGGGCTTCTTCGTGGACCGCCACGTCGTGCCCGGCCGCGTCGGCCTGCTGAGCATGACGCTGCTCGTCGAGCGGACGCTCATCAACAGCATCTACTCGTCGCTGCCGGAGATCTCGTACCACTGCTGGCTCCTCGACTACCTCATCGTCTCCTTCGTCCTCGTCTTCGTGTCCGCGGCGGAGTACGCGGTCGTGTCCGTCTACCTCGCGCGCGAGAAGGCCGCGGGCGCGTTCAAGGCGGACCTGCGGCAGCACGGCGACGCCGTCGCGGACTTCATCGCGCGCGTCGAGGCCGAGGACCGCAGGCCCGCGGGCGAGCGCCACCGCAGCGGCCTCGAGCTCGCCGAGGACGCCGCGCCGCGCGCCGCGGACGCGCCCCTGGTCCCGCGCGCGGACGCCGCGGCGGCGGCGCGCCGCTGCTGCGGCGGCGGCGCGGCGCGCGTCGACGCGCCGGCGGCGAAGCGGCGCGCGTCGACCCTCGAGCTCGCGACGGTCGCCGGCGAGGTCGAGGTCGACGTGCCCGTCGCCGAGCCGGCGCACGCGCCCAAGATCCACGCGATCGTCGGCTTCGTCGTCAAGGCCTACACGGCCGAGGGCGCCCACGGCACCGACGAGCCGCTGACCGCGGCGCGCTGCCGCGCGCTCCTGTCCCGCTTCGAGGTCTGCTGCTCGGCCCGCGCGTTCGACCACGTCTGGGCGAACGCGCCGCGGAGCGAGCGCGGCGACGTCGGCCTCGCCGAGTTCCTCCAGCTCCTCGAATCCATCGACCGCCGCCTCGAGCGCGCGACCTACGCCGTCATCGGCTCCCGCTACGCGGTCCGCGAGCACTTCATGGCCCTCGACCGGTCCCTCCGCCTCGACCAGGGCAGCAAAAGGGTGCGAAATTCCCAACTTCGAAGGCTCATATCTCGGCCGTTTTCCACTCGTTTCGGCTGATTTTTGGACGAGCGATCATCTCTCGGAACGGTCTCGAAGCGTGGATGTTTTATTTTCCGGAACGCGCGCGCTTGAAACACTCACGTTGAAGCGACGTTGAATCACCCTTTTGCTGCCCAGGCCTCGACGTCGTCGGCCGCGCGCTCTTCCCCGTCGTCGTCGCCGTCAAGATCCTCCTCTTCTACGTCTTCGTCCCCCGATACGAGAACTCCGAGTAAAAGCGCGACGGACGGTCGCCGCCGCG
>Ga0257110_1001369_pt1 | contig 11518 bp, 14 predicted proteins | sample LP_taG_7_FD_190184 | JGI IMG/M metagenome (GOLD analysis project Ga0257110, IMG submission 190184) | Marine microbial communities from Northeast Subartic Pacific Ocean, Canada - LP_J_2015_P26_10m | ecosystem: Environmental > Aquatic > Marine > Oceanic | place: Canada: Northeast Subartic Pacific... | reverse complement strand
TGTGGTTTAGATTGTATATCTATTATATTGGTTTGAATTCTGTTACTTCGCCATCATTAACCCATTGTACAGAATTGTAAACAGTATGTTGTTTTACAGACATAATTTTTGACCAGTACTCTTGCCAGTAATTTTTCATATAGTCTGTTTTTTCTGCATCTTGTGGTATTTTATGATATGTTGCAGTAAGTTTTGGCATCCAGCCTCTACTCTTGTGAAAGTCTTCATTTAATTTCTTAACATACCGTTCTGCTCCAGTATAAGTTATGCCATGTTTGTTACGCCAGTACCTAACAACTGCACCACTAGTTGCGGCTTGTAGTCTATTTGCTTCTTCAACAGGAAAGTCATACCCATACTCTTCTGGGTTTCTATCTATCTTGCTACCTGTCTGTTGAAAATTTTCATCTCCTGATGTTGTAACTTGGTGTGCAGACAAGTCTCTAATAAACATATAGTTAACCATTAAATAATCTAATGGATTAAACTTTGGATCTAATATTTGTTCTCTAAACAACTGTAAAGACTCTCTGTTGTCTTCTGGTAATCCAACTACAAATGAACTAAACAGTTGCACTTTATCTTTAAAAATACCGTTTTTTAATTCCCATAAGTATTCAAATTGTTCTAATGGGTTCCATCCTTTTCCTATCAATGGTCCGTTCAAAGGATTTAAACTTTCTATGCCATAGTGTGGATTAAATACTCCGCAATCTAATAATAGTTGTTCTTGTTTTAATCTATGCTGTAAGTCTAATCTAATAAACGCACTAAGCTCTAATGGTATGTTAGCATTATGTTTTGCTTCTGCTACAAGTTTAAGTTTATCACTATCTTCATTAAACGTATCATCCATTACCCAATACTTGTATATACCATTCTCTTCCCAATTACGTTTTAATTCATCTTGAATAAGACTTTGTTTTCTAATGTATGTGCCTTTTTCTTTTCCTAGTAATCCAAAGTTACAGAAACTGCAACTAAAGATACAACCACGTGAAGTTTCTAAAGGCATTTCATCTCCTTTAACAATTCCATCTTCTTCACAATAACTCATTGTACTGTTTAATATATCTAATCGACTTCCTCTGTCTGTGTAAACGGGCCACTCAGTTCCTGCTTTAATATCGTCTAGCATTTCAAAAATTGTTGCTTCAGCATACCCAACATTAATAATATCCATATCAAGCATAGCACTATCAAATCTTTTATCTAATAATACTTCTAATGTATGTGGACTTCCGCCGGAAACTAGTTTGGTATTAGGATTAATCTCATTAATCCATTCTTTAACTTTTCTTTGTCGTTGAGGTGGCATATACAATGAATGAAATAAGGCCCATGGGTTATATGCACTATGGAATGTTTGACTAAAGCCAACCATAAGTGTATTGTCGCCTACAAATTTCTCAAATATTTTTTTAAAATCTTCTTCTGTATGATACCAAAAGTGTATTACAACTTGTACTGTATAGCCTTTCTTCCTCATCTCATGAGCAAGTTTGTACATTGCATAACTTCTAGCAGTATGGTGTGCTGAACAAAATTCGTTGTTGTCTACCCAATGACAAACTCTTTCTGATTCAGGTGATGTTTTTTCAACATGTTCTAAATATTTTGCATATTGTTCATCGGTATATTGTGTCATACCTTGTTTGTCTGCTATTCCAGAATCATAAACAGTTGATCCTGGAATCATGTGTTCGTAATACCATATAGCAGTTAAATCATCTGCAAATAGTAATACGTCTACTGGTGTTTTTTCTGGATTAAAGTTTTCTAACATGCATGTACTTATCGTAATTCTAGTCTACAAAAGCACGTTCTAGTACAAAATCATTAGGCTCACCTAAGTTGCCTTCTACAAATCCATTCTCTTCAAAAAAATCTCGGCATTCATAATTCATTTCTGGGCCACCGCATACCATAACTCTGTCAGTTTCTTTATTAAATCCACCGTTAGTAATTAAATCTACGTGTTCCCAAAATCTTCCTTTACGAACATAATCTTCCTGTGTGCATGTATCATAATACTTCAAAGAAAATACTTCTTGTAATTCTTTAATTGTATCTGTATAAGTGTGTTCTTGATGTGTTCTAGTTGTGTGTACTAATATAACATTTTTAAACTTGTCATATGTTTCTGGTGCTCTAATAATACTCATAAACGGAGCAAGTCCTGTGCCAGTCGATAACAAATATAAATTATCCGCTACAGTTAAGTTATCTATCGTTAGAGTGCCCGTTGTCTTAGGCATACATATTACTTCATCTCCAACTTTTAAATGCTGTAGACGACTTGTAAGAGGTCCATCGGGCACCTTTATGCTTAAGAACTCCAGTTCATCTTCGTAGTTTGCACTCGCAATACTGTATGCTCTGACTAATGGCTTGTCATCTACCATTAATCCAATCATAGCAAACTCACCGTTTACGAAACGAAAAGATTGATTGCGTGTTGTTTTAAAACTAAATGTTTTGTCTGTCCAGTGATGGACCCATGTTACTTTTTCTGTATTCAATGTTTTGTAGACCTAAAGGATTCGAGCATTGCTCTCCTTATTTCTGGATCTTTAAGTTTATTTAAAAATTCATCGTTTAATTCGAACGTCATACCTTTTTCCATTTTAGACATTAGACTTATATCGTCAACACCTAATAAATCACAAATTTGTTCAAACGACAGTAGTTCCATTCCTTGTTCTTTAGCATCAATAAGCAAGTCTAATATTGCTCCTGTTATGACGTCTTCTAAATCTCGGTCCATCTCATCTGCCATTTTAACCTCTTACGGATCTGGTGGAGCTGATAGGGTTCGAACCTACGACATCCACGTTGCAAACGTGGCGCTCTCCCAACTGAGCTACAGCCCCCAAATCTTAAATACGTTACTTAATATTTCTATTTAAGTATGCTTTCATGTTGTTGCCAACTCTTTCTGAGTTTGCTCTTACATTATTGCCTATCTCTTGTGCATTCTTTTGAATGTTTGCTGAAATTTGTTGTGCATTCTTTTGAATGTTTGCACTGATTTCTTGTGCGTTTCTCATTACGTTGTCGCCAACATCTTGAAAAGCCCAATCATTTTTAGTTGCTTTAGATACTTTTGTTGCTTTTGCTTTTGCTTTTACCATGTCTATCTCTCTGTGTGTGTACACACTATTGCCTAGTATATTATACTTGGTAGCACATATTTACCAGTAATAATTAACAATAGTTTTAATTACTGGCGGAAAGGGAGAGATTCGAACTCTCGGTACAGTTACCCGTACTCCTCCTTAGCAGGGAGACGCTTTAAGCCACTCAGCCACCTTTCCTAATTTAATCCTTAGTATATAGGTATTCACGTTGTTTGTCAAGAACTTTGTAAAGTGATAAATACTACATTATGCCAAGAATACAACTGTGGAACAAGAACAAAACTAACGACTATGGCTTCATAGATAGAGCAGTAGCGGAAGTTATTAATGCAGGCGGAACAGGAGTTTATGTACACAAATACATAGGCACATATACTGATGACGCAACTGCAAGTACTGGCTCGGGTGATTTATATATCCAAGACGTTCTCTTTTTAGAAAATAGAGATAGAAAGTATGACACAGACATATATGAACTACGTGGTGCTTACAATGTAAGTGAACCAGACTTTGATTTAACACAGTTTGGTATGTTTATGAGCAATGACAATTTGTCCATGACATTCCATATGAATACCTGTGCAAGTTTACTTGGCAGACGTTTAATGGCAGGTGATGTTATTGAACTACCGCATTTAAGAGATGATTTACTATTAGGTGGCGGTGAAGCAATTAATAGATACTTTGTTGTAAGTGATTCAGGCAGACCGGCAGAAGGATATGATCCTAGATGGTGGCCTCACTTGTGGAGAGTTAAATTAACTAATATCACAGACAGTCCAGAATACAGAGATATACTTGGTACTGGAGAAACTGCTACGGACTTAAGAAACATTCTAAGTACTTACGGTACAGAAATTCAAGTTAGTGACAAAGTTATGGAACTTGCTAATACAGATGTGGCGTATGATTCAGGCTATTACGAAGGTGGACATTTATATGTTGACGAAGAAAGTGATAAGCCAGGCATATACTTCCCAGGAGACGGAACTGCTCCTAATGGTATAAGTATAGTAGGCAGTGGAAGTTCATTCCCAATAAGTTGTGTTAACGGAGATTATTTCTTGAGAACAGATTTTGAACCTCATAGATTATTTAAAAAGCAAGGTAGCAGATGGAGTAAAATTAGTGACGACAACAAGAAGGCTTGGAGTGCCGCTAATAAACTACTCACATCATTTGTTAATAACGATACAATAACTACTAATACAGACGGTACAACGCAAAATGAGAAAACTAATCTCAGTAAAGCAGTTAAACCAAAGGCAGATAATTAATGGCTAATTTAGATTACTGGTATGACGCACAACTAAGACGATACTTGACACAGTTCATGAGAATCTTCGGTGACTTCAAAGTATCAGAAGGTAAGAGAGCCGGATCGACATATTACAATAAAGTTCCTGTAAGATATGCAGACATGAGTAGAATGGTTGCACATATATTAAGAAAGGGTAGTGAGAACATGGTTAATGCTACTCCTTTTATTGCATGTAGCATTAATAGTTTACTAATTGCTAGAGATAGGGCACAAGATCCTATGCTGGTTAGTAAAGTACAAGTTGCAGAAAGACAATATGATACTGGAAGTGCTCAATATAAAACAGGCAGTGATTCTCAAAGTTTTCCAGGAAACTTATATAGCACAGACAGATATATGCCTGTACCATATAATTTAACAATGCAAGTAGATATTTGGAGTGGAAACACAGACCAAAAACTACAAATAATGGAACAGATATTAGTACTGTTCAATCCAAGTATACAATTACAAAGTAGTACAAATCCTTTAGACTGGACTAGTATTTTTGAAGTAGAACTAACAGACATAAATTGGTCAAACAGAAGTGTACCAGCAGGCGTAGATGAAACCATAGACGTTGCCACCCTAACATTTACTTTGCCAATATGGATTAGTCCTCCAGCAAAAGTTAAAAGACAAAAAATTATTAACACAATTATCACTAACATATATGATACCTCAAATGTGTCTGATATGGGATATGATGAAGATATATACGATTTCTTTAGAACATTAGAAAGTGATTTTGAATTACATACAGTTAGTCCTAATAATTACTTCTTACAAATTGACGGTACAGAAGCAACATTATTTAAAACTGGTCCTACAGTAGGTACTAGTTACGATGACGGTGAAACAACAAAAGCAAATTGGAATGATTTATTAGAGTCTATATCACCACAAGGCGCATCCGGTACATTAGGTAATGCCTCAATACAAATGAGCGACATTCCATTAACAACTGGTAGCACACTACAACTTAATTTATCAAACGATATAGATTCAGTTACTAACATGGTTAGTGGATTTATTGCTAGGAATAGTATAGATCCTGCTAAGTTAGTATTTACAGTAGACAGTGATACATTACCAACAGCAACACTTACAAACATTACTAAAATTATTGACCCTACATCAAGTTATCCAGGAGACGGTACATTAGATGCCGCTACTAATGGACAAAGGTATTTACTTACAGCAGAAATATCAGGAAGCCAGTGGGGTATATCAGCAGACGTAAATGACATAGTAGAGTACAACGGAAGTGCATGGACCAAAGTATTTGATGCATCTGCTGTAACAGACTTACATTATGTTACAAACACATACACAGGAAAACAATACAAATGGCAAAACGCAACGTGGACAAGCACTTACGAAGGGACGTACAACCCAGGGTTCTGGAAGATAAACATCTAAAAGAAAAAGTAAGTATCATAGACCAGTTAAATCCTTTAACTAATTTTAATAAACACAAAGGTATTAGTGCCGCTGGTGTAGTATTCCTAGCAAAAGACACAGGAAGATGTTTATTTCAATTAAGAAACTCAGATAAAAGAATGAAACATACTTGGGGATTTTGGGGAGGCATTATAGAGAATGGCGAATCACCATATGAATGTATTCAACGAGAACTTCAAGAAGAAATAGGTTTTGTTCCTGAACTTAAAAAATTAAATCCAATCGATACATACCAAAGTAAAAATAAACATTTCATGTATTACAGTTTTTGTGCTGTAGTGGAGACAGAGTTTTTACCAACACTCAATAAAGAAAGTTGTGGGTATGCTTGGGTAGAGATTGGTCAGTGGCCCAAGCCTTTGCATGATGGTGCTAGAAGCACACTAGGTCGTAACAAAGGTGCAGGTAAACTACACACTATACTAAAAATCAATATGTGATAAGTAATAGTATGGCAAAAGATATTATCAATTTTGATGCTATAAAACTTACTACAGAACTTACGAAATATAATCGACACAAGGCAATCCCAAGTACATTCTTTAATGGAACTTACACAATACTCGATGTCAGAGAGTTGTATGATGACTTGTCTCCAAAGATACAAGAATATGCTGACGAATTAATGAAACAATACAATGTTGAAGTTAAGCAAAGCGAAGATGGATTATATAAGAGTTTTTTAAATGAGTATAAAGCATTTATAAGAAATCAGCACACTCGTGAAGACAAGTGGGTATATAAACCTGTGATGAAAAAGTACAGGAGTAATATTAATCCTGTACGAGCCATATCATATGACGTTAGAGAAATGGCATATTCATACAACAACAATGATGACCATCATGTATGGTTAAGTCAACTTATCACAGAGCCTAACTTTTACCATAGAATAATTCAAGACATAATTAAAGATAGGGAAAAAGTAGATAAAATTTTAAATTATTATATTCCTATATATTCAGTAGCAAAATTTACAACGCCTATAGAGTTAAAACACTTACAGACATTAAGAATGGATTTACTAGAATATGCCAAGTTATTTACTGAATTTAGAAACTATGTTCCAGACGAATAAGGATAAATATAATTATGCAGTCGGGCAAAATTATACAAATTGCGGACCTAATAAATGATAAACTACGCAAAGAGCAAGAACTAGAGTTTTACGAAGAAGAATTACAAAAACTTTTAATTCGTATGTCGTTTGTTAGAAGGGAAATAGACCTTACAAATGTAATCATAGATATGATTTCAAATGAGGAAATTCCAAACATTCTTAAAAACTTAGAAAAATACGAATGGTAATTATTTGTAAAGTTTTCTTATTTCACCATTGATTATTGGAGCATAAATTTTAACAGGCTCCTCTTTACCTTTAACAGTAACTTCGCCTAGTTTAGAACATGCAATATTAGTAGTTTTTTTGTAAGTGTATTCGCTTAATAAGATAGGAGTATCTTGTTTTCTAGTTTCTGCTTCTAGCCTTGCGCCTAAGTTTACAGCATCGCCTACAACACTATAATCTAATCTAGTTTCAGCACCCATGTTACCAACAATACATGTACCTGTGTTTACACCAGTACCAAACTTAACTCTAGGCAAGCCACGTTCTTCCATTTCTTTTTCTAGTTCGTCACCTAACAGTTCAATTTCTATAGCAGTTTTAACTGCCATCTCGGCATGGTTCTCACAAGGTAGTGGAGCATTCCAGAATGCCATTACACAGTCGCCCATGAACTTATCTATCGTTCCACCGTTGGCTAATACTATGTTTGTCATCTTATCTAGGAAGGTATTGATAAGTTCTACTAATCCTTCGGGGTCATCATTCTTCATATACTGTTCTGATATAGGAGTAAAGCCGACTATGTCTGCAAATAAGAAACTCATTTCTTTTCTTTCTCCGCCTAACTTCATTAAACTAGGATCTTTAACTAACATATCTACATATTCTGGACTTATATATGTACCAAATTGTGCTTTTATTTGCTGTCTTAACTTGTATTGTTTGTAAAAATTGTTGAATGTTGCTTGGGTAAACACTAAAAATGTTGCAAGTATAGGAAATGTAGCATCAAATAGTAGCAGTTTAGACTGGTACATTAGTACACTAAACCACCCTATTCCACCCATAATACTTAAAGAAATAGGTATAGTTAACCATATAGGTGTTCTATACACACAGAAACCGATTAGTATCATACCCAGTAATGCTCCTATAAGCTCATATAAAGCACTTAACTGACTTCGCTGTATATTTGACCCATCTATAAAATTCTGTAGCATGTGGCCCTGTATGTGCTGTGGATACATCAGTCCTTTTGGTGTAGGCACAGGGTTTGCAATACCTTCTGCTGTTACACCTATTATAACATATTTACTGCCTAAGTTAGGCAAACTATCCGCACCAGTATATTCTACTTCTTCAAAGTTATTATTGAACCTAATGTATGCTGTTCCGTCTGGTTGTGTTACAACTGGATCATAAGGTGGTACAGCAATTTCACTAACACCAACTTCTGTAGTTTTAATAATATAACTTGGCTTGCCTGTGTTAGTTCGTAACATCTCTATAGCAAAACTAGGATATAGTTTTCCTTCTACACCGATTGTTAATGGATATGTTCTAGTTTGATTGTCTGGCTGAGGAGCAGATGCATTAACACCAATCCCAAGGGCCATGGTCTCTAGTTGTGTTATGTTTGTTACTAGGTTGGGCCATGTTAGTACAAAGTCCTGTGCGGGTAAAGGACCTATCGTTCCTGTACCAATGTGCGGACCTGTACTCCTTACACCTTTGGAACTTGGGGTCTGGGATAAAACTATGCCGTTGTCTTTTAACCATGAAGCAAATACCTCATCGCCTCCAAATCTATCTTGTTCGGGAAACATAATAGTAAAACCTATTATGCCTTGATTCTTCTGTCTTATATCGTGTATAAGTTGTGCATACGTTGTTCTAGGAAAAGGATATTGTCCTAATGCTTGTAAACTGTTCTCACCTATATTTATAATAGCAACATCATTACTATCTACAATGGTATCAAACTGTTGGTAACTATCAAACACTTGACTACGCAGACTTTGTAATGCTGTAGGGTCTGCTATTCGCACGGCTAGTAGCAATAATATTGTAACTGCTACAGCACTCTTGCTGTAAATCCATTTCATACGACTATTTAGTCAAGAAAAAGCACACCGAAGTGTGCTTTTCTATAATAAAAAATGTGGTTAACATTCCTTTGGATTGGCTTCACAATATTTTTCTAACTTATCAACATTCTGTTTAAAAAGTTCAATCAATTGTTCTGCTGTTAGTTCTTTGTCTTTCTTTTTGAAAAAAGAAAAACTAGTTACTTTCCCTCAGGATTATCTTCCTTTTGTAGTTCGTCGGTCTGCTTGTCCACATTCTCTGCAACTGTTTTAACAACACCTTGTGCTGTGTCAATTGTTACGTCTGCAATGTTTCTTGCATCATCAGTAATAGCGACTGCCATTGTTGCGGCTCCGCCAACAACTGAATCAACTGTTCCTGTAACTATCTCTGTTCCTGCGTTCCAGGCACCTCCAACTGAGGCACAACTTGTAACAAGCATCAGAGATGCAATTCCGAAGAACGATACTAAAGTTTTCATATTCGTCTCCTTATATATAAGGTACTTGCCCATCTGGCAACGTACAGTTATATTTATCGGAAAAGTGTTGTAATTATGTTACGATTTGTAACATTTAAAAACCGTAATTAGCGGCTTCGTTGATTTCTTCGCCCCACAAACTGTTTTTGTTAAGTGTATATAGATGATATCTAAGTATGTCTTTTGTTTGTGGATTATCAGTGTCTTTTATCATCTGTAGTAAATGCATTCTATCCATAGTTTCCATTTCATATTGTAATTTACACCAAAACCATAGGAAAGTCGACATAAAAATTAAAGACAATATGTGAAGCATAAAGTAAGGAAAAAAGAAAGTAAATATTAAAACATGTGTGTAAATTACTGATAGACAATAAGTTCTATACGATGATAGCCAATTAGTCATCAACACTTTTAAATTGTTCTATATAAGCATTACTATGCCAATATGTGTCTAACACAATGTCTGCCACTAAGGCAACTAATACTAGTGTCATAATAACGGACAAGTATATGTTTATACCTGCTGTTATCTTTAACCACTTTATCATGTGTTTCATAACCTATATTATAGTACGAAAATCGTACTAAGTCAACCTATTTAACTTATGAAAAAACTTATTACCCAAAATATAATACCTACACTTGCTAAAACACCGGCGATAATACAAGACATATCTATCCAAAACCGTTTATCTTCTGCTTGTTTTTTTGCTATTCTAAAACGTTCTTGTGCTATACGAGTACGTTCTTTCATCATATCTCTATAAAACTGTGCTTGTCCAGAATATATTAAAAACTCTCTAAGTTCAGTATCTAATCTTTGGATTTTGTGTTTAGCGGCTGTTAGTTCTAACGCCTGTGCTTCTACACTAGATCCAGAAAGTAGTTTTTTAACTTTTGGTGTATGTAAATTTTGTTGTCCTGCTTCTGCAATCGACTCCTTAGCATCAAAAAAACGTCCAAAATAACCCGCCACATCTTCAATGTCACGACCCATATTAACTGCTTTTTTTATACTGGAGAAGGCTGAGCTTGCCACTGATACGGCAACTGCGACTTCTAGCATTGAGTGTTCCTCCTACGAAACTGCTAGTAGTATTTATGTTTATTGTTGGGTTACGTTTATATTACAACCGCCGGAAGTTACGCATGTTTGATTAATGCTGTATGACTTTGTAATATCATTTATTTGTGTGAGATTCAATGTTGTAGGCTGATTGCCATACAATAGTATTGTGGCAGTATGAGCTCCGCCGCCTTGTTGTGCAACATTTACTGTGTTGTTGTCCACGTATGTTTTTATAGTTAAAGTTTTTCCTGCATTATGTTTTTGCTGAGACCAAATTGTATTATCAGATGAATACAACCAAATATCTGCTGTGTGTCCATCATCGGAAGTTGCAGTTCCCCAACCATTGGTCTGATAGCCTACAACTTTATTGCTATCGCCATGTAAGTCTATTATTGCTTTATGTCCGCCTTTGTTTGCTGTAGAGTGTGAAAATGTAGTATCTGTTACACTACTTAAATGTGCTCCTTGACCCCAACGTATTTCGTTAGTGTCTCCCCAAACATGGAATCCTGTTTCTGTATCCGCACATCCAGAACCTAAACTACAATATTGGTCTACATAAATTTCATTATCTACACCATCAACGTCTCCACAGAATGTTGCATTGGGGCAATTTACTTTACCCCATGTGCTGGCAAAACCTGTAAAGTTACCTCTACCTTCTTGAACAATTTTTACTGTATTACCATCGCCTGATACTGAAAACTCTACTTCATTGTCTTCACCTAATTGCCCAATCCACATAGTAAGATTATCAACATTACCATATTGTAACCCTAAGTCTAAATCTATGTGTTGGTCTTTACCGCTTTGCAATATATCTAATACTAAATTATCACCTTCTTGGTCTATATGTACGTGGTTATGTTCGTCTCCTGCATTAGCCTTAGCAGGTGCAAGT
>Ga0257110_1001368_pt1 | contig 11520 bp, 22 predicted proteins | sample LP_taG_7_FD_190184 | JGI IMG/M metagenome (GOLD analysis project Ga0257110, IMG submission 190184) | Marine microbial communities from Northeast Subartic Pacific Ocean, Canada - LP_J_2015_P26_10m | ecosystem: Environmental > Aquatic > Marine > Oceanic | place: Canada: Northeast Subartic Pacific... | reverse complement strand
GTCATTACCCAATAACCAAAGTCATCATCTTTGACAAACTTTTGTCCTGTAGCCAGATGAAGACTACTTGACCAATTTTCATTGATTTTATATTTGAATTTTGGGCCTATTGCAAGCATAGACGTATCTTTTTTGTCTGTATGATTAGTTGAGACTTTTACATCTAACCAATCGTATACATGCTTACCATAGTCTACACCAAAAGTATTAGCATTAGCACTATTTTTATGGTCAAATTTAATTCCATAAAAGTACCCTTTTTTATCTGCGTTTGCCTCATGACAAGATGTTAATAAAAAAGCTAGTAGTATTGCCAGTTTATTCATTTTTCATAAAGTCATCATTCCAACCAAATGCTTCTTTTACTAAATTGCCAGTAAAACCTTTGTATTTGTTGTTGACTTTTTTGTTTACAACTGTTACTAGAAACTCTGCCTCATCAGCAGATAATCCTTCTAACATTTGAATGAAAATTGTTTCTCTTTTATTACTAGATAAAGTACTATCGCCACCTTTTGTAAACAGATATAATCTTTTTGCTTCTTGTCTAAGTTGAGTATGTTCTGTTCCTACTGGTGCGTCATTCTTTGTATATGGTACATCACCTTTTGGTAATAACCATTCTATCTTTGGGTCGAAAGCACCTTTTAAAACTTGTCTTAATGATACAGAATCATTATCTTTTAATACTTTTAGTTTTCTAGGTTTATCTTTTGCGTTGTTTATTTTTGTAGCAATCTCACTCATTAAAGGTGGTATAGCTCTGCCTGCTTCTGCCATTGCAGCCATACCTCGTCTATTTGCTAATGCTGGGTGTGATTGTGTTGGTTGACTCACTTGTTGCTGTGAATCAAATCCTTCTTGACTTGCTATTGTTCCATCTGGATTTCTTCTTATTATTGCCATGTTACATTCTCCTTAACAGTTCTTTCGAGTCTAAAATTCATCTATTGACTCGATTAAAGTTTTAAGTTTTTTGTTTATAAAGTAACCTAGTATTTTATCCCTAGTTGCTACTTCTACATTCAAAAACTCATTATTAATTTTATCCTCAAGTGTCTGAGGTATACAACTTAAATCAATTAATTTTCGATTTCGGTCGTAATTCTTTTGCTCTTCTTCGGTAAAGGTCATAAAAACTTCCTCTACCCAACTATTTATCCTTTTTTTACTTAGAGGTTTTTGTCTTCTACCGTCAACGAACACATTATCATCTGATAACACATTTGGTATACCATCGCTTCGGTCACCTTTTAATATATGTTCTTTAATATATAGACTTGGATTCTCATCACTACCTACAAATTTGTTTAAAACAGGATTATATTGTTTAACCCATTCATTATGTAATTGTATAAAATCTTTATCGCCAGATAGTATTAATACCTTTTTCTCATGGTTAGGCCCTATCATACTTTGGTGTTTTCTAACTAGTGTAGCAATTATATCATCTGCTTCTGCTGTTTCTATTTCTATAACCTTGTATGGCAAGAATGCTTTAATCTCATTTTTAACTTTAGATATGATATCAAATATCATACTCCAATCATGTTCAGATTTTGCTCTATTTGCTTTTCTACCTGCTTTGTAGTTAGGAAAGATTTCTTTTCTCCATACATTACTACTATCACAAGCAATAACCATTTTGCCGTATTCTTTTCTGAATTTTTTATTGTGAGCACGAAGTGAATTTAAGACCATGTGTCTAACAAGGTCTTCATTTAATTCAGGTGCATCTCTGCCATTGATTTGAACCATTAGGTTCGATATCATTATTTGATTTATGTCAACTATAATCATTATATAACCGCCTTTAATATTCCTACTAACAGTAGTGTGGATAGAGCAGCATTTAGCATTATTATTGCTCTGTCATGCCATAGTATTCCTACCCAAAGCCAACCCACTACACCTAAAAAACTAAAACATAAGTCAAATATATTAAACTCACCAGCTGCTCTAAAACAAGCTGCAATAAGTAAAAATATACATGCTACCCATTTAACATACCAAGATACACCACCTTTTGGTGTTACCTTTTTAAATACTCTGGTAGAATTTAGTGCTTTGATTTTATCATCTAACTTTACTTTGTATGTCATAATTATATTATATCAGGTTATTGACCTGTTGTCAAGCATTAATCCAGTGTAATATCAGGTTCAAATTCTATATCTAATTCTTGTTGTCTTTCTTTTTGTTGTTTTTTAGATTCTTTTGTCTTTCTAACAATAATGTTACCATAATTAATATCAGTAACTTTTCTACCATCTTTGAGTATGTGAATTTTGGCAATAGAATCAGAGATAGTCTGCATTGGATAATCTCTACCAAAGTCTCTTTTTAATAAACTTTTAGTAGCTTCAATCACTATTGCTAGGTCTCTTAAAAATACATCTGTCTTAGTATCAACAACATTTTCTTGAAGTACATGAATGATATCTAAGATTAAACTTTCAGTTATTTGGTCAACAAATATATCTTCTTTAATTTGTCTTGTTTCTTCCTCTGATAGTTTAGGTTTTACAGGTTTGTTGTTATGAACAACTCTATCTGTCGGGAACTTTATCACATTTGAGTTCTTTTCCATCTAACCTCTTTTTTTCTTTAGTAGTTCTCTTTTTATCCATGAGATTGCTTGATATGATGTAGGTTTTTTAGTTACCATTCTTCGTATTGCTTTATATACTTTAGGGTTTACATCTTCAGCAACTTTATTATTATCTACAATAATAAAATTACTTGTGCCAAATAGATTTTGTAATTTACCTATGTTTTGTTGTACTTGTTTATGATTTGATATCACAATAGCATCTGGCACTTTTCTTGGTCTCATTTGATTTCTTTTAAGAGCAACTTCTAAACTTGTATTTACAAATACCATATGTACATCATAACCGATATGTCTCATTGTGTTTGCTTCTGATTCTATTCTTGCAACATCTCTTGCTGTGCTGTCTAGTATAAGACCTAAACGGCCTTCTAATGCAAGTTTTAACTGTACACCAGTTCTTGCTTTTGCCTTTGTTCTTATATCATCACGCCTTGCAATTTCTTTAGCATCTGTTGTTGCCATATTTAATGACATTTTTTCTTTATTTAAGGCAGCTGCAAAAGCATTATCACTATTAATAACTTTTAATCCCATACCCATTAATGTTCTTTCAGAAACCCATGATTTGCCTGAACCAGGACCTCCTGCAAGAAAGAATGCTTTGAATATATTTGGGTCGTACACACCCTCAGATATATATTGTTGAAAATTTATCATGCTACTATTTATGTACCTTTTTAGATTTTTTCACCTTTATAATTTATCTTACCTTCATTAATAAAGTGTTCTTTTAACTCATTATAACCACCTACATGAATATCATTCATAACTATTTGTGGTATAGTTCTAACTTGTTTTCCCAACACTTTATATAATTCATCAATAGATAAATCTTTAGTAACCACTTTTTCCTCATATTGTAGACCAAGATTTTCTAGTAAGTACTTGGCCTTATCACAATAGGGACAGTTTGGTTTGCTGTAAACTGTAATCATTGAATAATTACCTCTTCTATTGCCGCTTCTGCTAATACATCAATATCAACATCTTTACTTGCATTTTCAGCAATATAATCAGCAAGTCTATTTGCGTCACCAACACCCATTTTTAGACCTATATAAACTCTATACTGACTAAAAGGTGTTTCATATACTGCCTTTTCCCATTGTTCGTAACCTTGAACCATGGTCTTTGCAACAACATTAACAATTGTATCTTCAACTTTCGAAGCAACTTTTTTGTTATTGTTTGAACCAATCTCAGTAGTATATAGTTCACTTCTTTGATTCATTTCGCCTTTCAACTGGTCAGCAAGACTTGCTTTTGCAATTAGTGTTGCCTTTTGAATTGCTAATTGTAAATCAGGACTTGTTCCTTGACCTACTGAGTAGATATACTTTTCAGCATCTCTATCAAAAAGAATACCCTCATCAACTGAAGCGTCAATATACCATTGAGGCACCTCATTTAATAAACGATTATCTTTCATGTTTGCTTCTTGTTTAACTTCGTAATTACTACTACAGCCTATTACAGCCATTGATGTTAAAGCTATTAATATAATTTTCATCATGTGTTTTACTCCTTCACTTCATTTATTACATTATCTGTTATTCTTAAAAATTTTGCTAAGTTTACTTTCTCAGAAAATTCACCCCAATGTATCGTCAAAACAACCACGCAGGTTATTGTAACTAATAGTTTATACATTATTTCTTCTCCCAAACACCATTTTCACTTAAACAAACCATCCCAGGCGTTTTAAAAGGATGGTCTGGTCTTGCCACTTCTCTGCAATAAGCAGGAACTGTCAAGTCTGCATAATAAAATTGAGCAAATAGTTCCCAATAGTTAGGACCATCATACCCGTCTTTACATTTTAATACTTCTTCTTTTGTTGTCTCTGTTATTAGACATTGACTATCTAAACATTTCTCTTTAATTATAACTTTTATCATACAAGGATTATCATTCAACCATTCTGACTTCTCACCTGCAAATGCACAGGACTTAAATAATAATAAAAATACTATCAGCAGTAACATTGATTGCATTATTGGTGTTCTAGGGTCTTGCATTACGAATCCGACCAGTTTGAGAAATCATATTTTTTAGCATTAAAAAAATCATCTTTTTCTTTAATAAAAACACCATCAACCATTTTACCTTTTCTATCTTTAATATCATTGTATGCTGTCTCTAAACATTCTTCCATTGTAACATTATTTCTTTTCATTATGTTTAACATAATAACCATCATATCGCCTAAGTCATCTTTCACATCTTTTTGTTTACAAACACTATCACTCAACTCACCAAGTTCTTGTTGCAACTTTAAGACCTGGTCTTTATCAGTAGAGCCTTCAATTAAATTTCTATCTTCGTGCCACTTTATTACTTTAGCAATTAAATTTTTCATGTGTTTGTACTCTCCGTTATTTTCCAACGACCGTCTGGTAATTGACATGCAGTTCCTGTTTCACTCTCTCTTGATATGCCGTTCATAGGCCAAGAATGTTCGATACTAATGACTGACTCATAATCTCTACATCTGAAATTGTGATTTACATAAGTTCTATTGATTGTTACAGAACCCCAATTACCATTAGCAGAGTTACCCCAATTTGTATGAGACCTTTTGCCTGGCGCTGTGTTTAGTGTATCTACAAATATTGCTGTGTGTGTATTCATATCATTTTTGTAAAACAATGCTGAACCCCATACGGCACCGACCACAGTACAAGCAGCAGTTAGTGGCATATTTGTATTAAGTAATCCTCTACAAGTAGCATATCCTGCTACTGCACCAGCACCAGTTCCTATATGTGATTTAACTGTGTTCATACTGCAACCAATTGTAGATAGGGTTAATAGTATTAATAAAATTTTATTTGTTTTTTTCATTTTCTTCTTCTTGTTCTTTTTTTCTTAACCACATTTCATCACCAATAGCATCTATATCAGGTTCAATATCTTCTTTTGGTTCAGGTGGATTAATCCAATCTTGGTCTCGTCTTTCGTTATTGTCTATCATCTTTTTCTCCTGTAGCAATCCATGTCCCTGGTTTATAGAAATAGTTGTCTTTAGGTCCCATAAGATAAACAGCACCGTCTTCCCCAATTACCATTCTTTCAGCTTCAATTAGACCCGAGGTATTTATTCCTGAGGAAACATTCTCTTCTTCTATTTCTTCTTCTATTTCTTCATCATCATCTACTAAGTTTATAAAGTTTAGAAAGTTTCTAATTGCATTTAACTCATTAAGAGGTGATGGTAGCATTTGTTTATTACCACAACCACTTAATAGTAATGATATGATTAATATTCTAAACAACGTAATTCTCCTCAATATCATAACTCATATTTATCTGTGCTTCTTTATCACCTTCTACACATTGAAAATAAACTGCCATTGCTTCGTCCATCGTAGCAAAACTATTCATAATTTCTTTCTTACCATCTTCGTCATAATAGACAACATCATAAGTTTTAGATTGTATGCTCATCTGCCTATGTCTTTGATGTCTTTGGGACTGATAACTTGATATGCACCCTTATTATAAGCAGGTGCAACTGTGAACTTTTTAGATTCTTCTAATCGCCAGTTAGTGTGTGGTTTAGTGCCACCTGAACCTTGTAATTTAGATGTGTCAAGTGATTTTATGGTGCTACTAGCAACAGCAGATTTTCGAATTGGTGTATTCTGTCTATCACGAACTACTGAAAAATTCTTAGGACTAATATTCTTATCAGGATTAACACCGTAACTAATTAGAAATTTTCTGTGCTTTGCTCTTGCCTCTAATAATTTCTTCATCTTAGGCGACTTACTCATCTTCTTTGTACCTAACGCTTTAGGTAGTTTCTTCTTCTTCATACCTGAACTCTTAGGTATATGTACATAAAATAAACCCATAATATATCCTCGTTAATAATATAATTATATACTATATTAGTATACTTGTCAAGCAGTTTCCTTATCTCTTTTCTTGTACTCGTCTTCTATCTGTTCTTGTGTCCAGTCTTTAGCGTACCATGTATATTCGATATCAAAATCTTTTATTAGCATAAAATCAGTTTTTTGACCATAACTGTAGTAATAATCTTCTTTTGCTGGTATCAGACCAGCAGGTCCAATGTAAACATCAGGATATACCTGCTTATATGTTTTAAAATAGTCTCTGTCGTCTACAATATAAACTTCAGACCTATCAAATTGTTCAGGATCCGATTTGTGTTTTTCTTTTTTTTCATAATCATCATACACTCTATCAGCATTTTTTCTCATTTCATAAATTTTACTTTTCATATACTCTACTTGAGAATATGATACATTTCTGTATAGAGTCCAAGTATTTGCGAATGTATCATATCCGCCATCTGAATCATGGTCCCAATAGTGTCTAGAATAAACTACATGAAACATTATTTACATTCCTTATTTTTATATTCGTCTGATTGTAAAGCACATTTGTAATTCTTATCTGCCTTTGCTCTTAACTCTGCTGAAATACTATCTAACATAGATGGTAAATATTTTTGTAAAACAGATATCATTTCTAAAGAATAATTATGAGCAATCCTTTGCATCTCTGACTCAAATAAGGCAGACGAGTCAACTGGATTGCCTTGTACTTCTTGTTTAATTACATGACCAGCAATTGCTTCGTTCATATCACTAGCCAGAACAGAGATGTTCAAAAAGAACATTCCCCATGTGAATATACAAATTGTAATTAAAAACTTTTTCAATTTAAACATTACGCAACCTCCTTAAAACCCATACTTGCAACAACAAATTTCTTGTTTGTTTCTTTGTCTTCAACAATATCGCCAACACTTACAGAATACATATTAGTATTTGCAAATCTTTCGATTTGTGATTCTGGTCCCATGTTGCCTACAGAGAAGACATCTTCAAGATTCTCAGCATTAATATTACTAACATGAGAATAATAATCTTTATCAAATGCTTCTTTTGCAAGAGCAACAACATCATCATTGAAATTCATATTGCATTTAATTAAGTGTTTAGGGACAGCGTCATGACCTTTTGCATTAACAAGGTCGTGTTCTTCATCTGTTAGATGAATTTGATGTAATTTAAATTTTTTCATTATACATTCTCCGGAAATAATATGTCTGGAGAATAACAGGAACTTTTAAATATTGGTATTTTTTTAGCAAATATTGCTTGAAGTGGTGAACTTTTTTCAGCCGCCTCAAAGTATTCTTCAACTTTAAAGTTTTTAATTAAAAAGTTTCTGAATTTTGCCATTGTTATTGGACCACGATACTTAAAACGAGCAACAAATTTACCCTCGTAAGTTAAATAACCACCTGAGTAGTCAAAGTTTTCTTTTTTAAAGTCTTTCATAATGTAGTTTCCTCTCACTTTTTTCATAATATACATACATTATATGTCAATTGACTGAGTATGTCAAGCATTATTCCAGTAAAAGTGGACTAAAAAACGTAGTAAAATCAGGGGTTTATAAATTAATTGGAATTATTCCAGTTTATTTTTGAGTGACTCTCTTAAAATACTTGAACCACCGATACGAACATTGATAATACCGTTATAATATTCATCAGTTTCTAAGACTTTTCTCTCAAATTGTTCTTGTGCTTCTAAGTAACTTGCGACACCCCTAGTAGGGCAATAGTGTAGTATCTCTCTAGTGAACTGTTTTTCACCTAGTCTAAGCACATCATCAACTAAGTGAGAGTTTGAACCCCAATAGGTTTTCCAATCACTTTCTTTTGTGCCTCTTCTTTTATTCTTTCGACCTTTGAGTGGTTTCTTTGTAGTTTTGAATTTTGCTAACTTCTTGCCCACATACTTTTTATGGTCAATCAGATTTGTTATTAGATAAACAAAAGCCTCACAACCTTCTGGAAGTTCTTCAACTACTTTACCATCATATGTCCATTTAGTCCCAGTTGTCATCAATATCTGTTATTGTATCTTCAACTTCTTCGTGTTCATGACCACAGAATGGACAAAATTGCTCTATATAATCTTCTGGTAAATCATGTTTTACTATGTATGTGGCTGAGCAATTCTCACATACCGTTTTTAAGTTGGGGTTTCTTGTCATAGTTTAAATCCTTTGAATGTCTCTTTTTCGACATCTTGTTTTATACCACCAACGATATAGCTTTCTATCTCAGTTTCTTGTGGTGCATTTTGAAGTCCTTTACTATTCAACCAATGTTGGGTCCAAGGTAGTGGGTTTTGATTAGCGGGTTGGTCATAAACAGTATTTAAACCAATTGCCCTCATTCTCTTATTTGCCATATATTCTACATACTGATTGAGTAGTACATCATTTAGACCAATCATAGAGCCTTGATTAAATAAATACTTTGCCCAATCTTTTTCTTGTTGAACAGCTGTATCATACATATCGTAAACTTGTTGTTCACATTCTTTCATAATTTTAAGCATTTCTTTATCATCTTCTTTTTTACGATAGTTATTTATAATGTTTTGTGATACTGCAAGATGTAATTTTTCGTCTCTAGCGATTAGAGATATAACCTTAGCAGAACCTTCCATAAGTTTTAATTCACCAAATGCAAACGAACATGCAAATGAGACATAAAATCTAATACCCTCTAGTATATTCACATTTACTAGTGTTAGATATAACAGTTTCTTTAATTCATACTGGTCGCCTTTACCAAATAAATGATATTGATGAGCATAAGTTATAAACTTATCATATGCTTCGGTTACAGTTTTTGCCCTATCCATAATCTCTGGTGTTTCAATAATAGTATCTAATACTGCTGTTGGGTCTGAATAAACATTCTTCATTATGTGAGTATAAGAACGACTATGTATTGTCTCACTAAAGTCCCATGCAACTAACATGGATTCTAATTCAGGTAAAGAACAAAATGGTAAGAATGCCAGACATGGTCCGCGGCCTTGTACACTATCTAATAGTGTTTGATACTTTAGATTAGATGTAAAGATATGTTTTTGTTCATCTGATAGTTGTTGAAAATCGTTTCTATCTTTTTGTAGAGATATTTCTTCTGGTCGCCAAAAGAAACCTAACTGTTGTTGATTTAACTTTTCAAAGATAGGATATTTCTGTTGGTCATATCTTTGTGTATTAGGTTCTTCGCCAAAGAACATAGGTTGTTTTAGCCAGTCTACTTTTTTTGTATTGAATGTTTTAGACATTATATTGCACACGCCTCACAAGATTCTTCATCTTCTTCATTGATAGTTACCCCCTTAGTTTGAGATTCTTTTACATCATCATGCCAACCAACTGAATGTGTTGGTTCATCTACGTCTGATTTTGCATCATATGTGTTTTGATAATATGAAGTTTTCCAACCTAACTTATATGTAGTTAGTAAGTCATTTGCCATTACTGAAGTTGGCACCTCACCGTCTTTGTAGTTCTGTGGATTGTAACTCCAGTTTCCACTTATTGCCTGGTCAAAATATTTCTGCATAACAGAAATACTGTTAATGTAACCTTCGTTACTTTTCATGTCCCATAATAATGTGTAGAAATTCTTTAATCTGTTGTAGTCAGGAACTATTTGTTTAAGTGTTCCTTTTTTACTTTTCTTAATCGAAAGAAAATCACGAGGCGGTTCAACACCGTTCGTTGCATTTGATACAACCGAACTACTTTCTGACGGCATTTGAGCCGATAGTGTCGAGTGTCTTAATCCACTTTCTTTGATATCCTTTCTAAGAGTAGTCCAATCATAACTTAACTTTCTATTGACTAAATCATCAACATCTTTCTTATATGAATCTATTGGTAGAATACCATCACTATATTTAGTCTTATCAAAGTATTCACAAGCACCTCTTTCTTGTGCAAGTTTATTAGATGCCTTCAGTAGATAGTATTGAAATGCCTCTGTAATTTCATCAACAAGTTTCCATGCTTCTTTGTCATCATATTTAACTTTGTTCTTTGCAAGAAAATGAGCAAGACCTATGTAACCAATACCTAAACTTCTTCTTGAAAGTGTAGATTTCTTTGCAGCTTCTACTGGATATTCTTGATAATCAATTACCTCTTCTAATGCTCTTACAGATAAATCACATAAGTCTTCTAAATCTTCTTTGTCTTTAATTAGACCTAGATTGATAGCAGATAGAATACATAAGGCAATCTCACCGTCAGGGTCGTCTATATGTTTTATAGGTGTTGTTGGTAATGTAATCTCTTGACATAGATTAGACATATAAACTTTATCTTTAAATGATGAATGAGTATTACAATGGTCAATATTCATAATGTAAATACGACCTGTCTCTGCTCGTTCTTTTAATAGGTCCATGAACAAAGTCTGAGCTCTAATTTTCTTTTTACTGATAGATGTTTTTCTTTCATACTTCTCATACATTTCATCAAACTCAGGCATACCAAATGCTTCATATAAATCAGGACATTCGTGTGGAGAAAATAAAGTTATATCTTCATCTTTAATAAATCTTTCATAAAATATTTTAGATATTTGTATAGAGTAATCTAGTTTTCTTACTCTGTTATCCTCTGTACCTTTATTGTTTTTTAAAACAAGTATATCTTCTATTTCTTGGTGCCAGATTGGAAAGTGAACTGTTGCTGAACCCCCTCTAACTCCATTTTGTGTACAACACCTAACCGTTGCTTCAAATTTTTTAAGGAAAGGAATGACACCAGTATGTTGTATCTCACCTCCACGAATTTTCGAATTGATTCCTCTAATTCTTCCTGCATTGATGCCGATACCTGCTCTTTGGGCAACATAACGACCAATAGCCATATCAGAACTAAAAATACTAGAAAGAGTATCATCACTATCAACTAGTACACAACTCGCAAACTGCCTAAGAGGAGTACGAACACCAGCCATAACAGGCGTGGGGATATTAATTTTAAATCTACTGATTGCATCATAGTATTTTTTGACATATTGTAATCTACTTTCTTTTGGA
>Ga0257110_1001365_pt1 | contig 11539 bp, 14 predicted proteins | sample LP_taG_7_FD_190184 | JGI IMG/M metagenome (GOLD analysis project Ga0257110, IMG submission 190184) | Marine microbial communities from Northeast Subartic Pacific Ocean, Canada - LP_J_2015_P26_10m | ecosystem: Environmental > Aquatic > Marine > Oceanic | place: Canada: Northeast Subartic Pacific... | reverse complement strand
TATGAACCGCAAGCTCATATAAAATTAACAACTGATCAAAATGATAAAAGTTATTATATAACCGGACATAATAGTAATTTTAATATAAATTATCAAGATGATACAATATTAACAGAAATATTAAATATAACTAATGAAAGTAAATTAACAATAGATACATTATCTGTTAAGAATATAGAATGTACAGGTACATTCCATAATTATGAATCATTAATATTTTGTAATGAAAATTTTAATTCAATAAATATTACTAATGACCATTTGTATATTAATACAGAAAGCGACTACAGTATTCTTATAAATACAGATGTTTTTGATACTAAAAATACACATACAAGTGTGATCTTTGGTAATAAAGCAAACCAGGGTTATTCGAATATTATCGCATTACAAAGTAGTTCAACTAATTCTTATTTAAATATAACAACACATAACCAAACAGATAATTATAAAATAGGTAAAACTGATAGTAATTTTAATATAATTCATACCGATAGTAATATATTAAGTATAAAACCAGAATCTAATGAATTTAAATATTCTAATTTTGATTTTGAGGATGATGTAGATGCAAACAATGATGGAACACTGTCAGGAGATGAAGTAACACAAACACCTGAAATAAAAACTATAACAACTGAATATGATTATATATTTACTGAAGGAAGATTGAAAGGTATTAAGAATATAAATTATACAAGTAATTTGATATTTACCGAACAAACTACACCAATAATGTCAATGAATCAAGATGATATAACGATGCATCAAAGATTAATATGTGCTTTAGGAACAACAACAAGTTCTGATCGAAGAATTAAAGATAATATAAATATAATTGAGAATGCTTTAGATAAAATAGATAGATTAGATGGTGTATCATATTTTAATAAATTATCAAAATCAAATGAAATAGGTTTAATAGCTCAAGATGTTAAAGAAGTAATACCTGAGGTTGTAGTAGATAGTGATATAATGGGAATACAATATGGTAATATGATAGGATTATTGATAGAAGGTATAAAAGAATTACGCAAAGAAATAAAAAATGGATCTAATTCAAAATGCTAAAACCGATTATGTAATAATAAGTAAAAAAGATTGTGTATTTTGTGATATGGTAAATGAATTATTAGATGATTATTTTATAGATTATACAGTTATAAAGATCGAAACATTAACAGAGGAACAATTGGAAGAAATAAAACCGAAAGACGCAACAAAATATCCTTTTGTGTTTAAAGATAAAATATATATAGGTAGTTATAATAAACTAAATAAAGAGTTAAATAATGGAGCGTTATAGTATATTTGGATCTAATACGGACAATGAATATTTATTAAAATTGCAAAATAACGAAAGTAATATTAAAATAGATATACATAATAGAGATCATAATTTTACAATTGATTATGTAAGTTCTAATGAAATAATAACTGAATATAATACATTAGGATTAAAAGATATAACTAGGATTGATGAAAATAATTATATTCATAAAAGTATTTCAAATAGTTCTTCTAATATAATTCAAGGTCAATATGGAAATCAAAATGATATAAATAATATATATTTTTCAAGTATTGTTAATTTGCCTATTTCCGAAACCTTATCAGTTACAGCATATTCTGGATATTATTTTGATTCAAATGTTCTTAGAGTAACTTCTGACTATAATGAATATATTGCAACAAATACATATAATAGATTAACACCTGACCAACAAGATATATTAGATGATTATACTTTTTATGATAATAATTTAGCAATAATTGAAAAAGCAAATTTAAATGGTGCATTATTACATATTAATTTTACTAATAAAAATAATGTTTCAGGATATCAGTTTTATGGTTTTAATACTGCTAATAAAGGTGTTTTTCCACATAAAATAAAGTTTTATCAAGTTTTTGATAAGAATGCATATTTTTTTTATGAAAAAACTTTTGATACTTATGATAAATTTAAAGCTAAATATAATATTGATGATAACTCTTTTGTATCAGACGAATTAATAATACAAGTAGAATCTGTATTAATAGATGATAATTATTTTGAAGAGGAAAAAACTACGATTACTGGCATCGAGCAAGAAAATACAGATGAAGTCTTTATATTTAGTGGTGATTATAGATTAGCAATGAGATTTAATGGGATACAATTATTTACAACAAATGAAAGATTAATAAATGAATATGATATTGATATGTCTAATAATAGTATTCAAAATGTAAATACATTAACAGTAGATAAATTAATTCTTAATAATGTTATATATACCGATGTTGTATCAAGTGATAGAGTATTAGCAACAGTGAATGAAGTTATTAGCACTGATCCTACTATAAAATATAGTATCGTTGAAGGTTATTTAAAAGATAACTCCATAACACTAAACAGTCTTGTTCAAACTTTTAATCCTTCAAGAATACAAAATATAGAATCAAATATAAGATCAAATTTGGATACTAAATATATACCATATGTTTATACAAGATATGATGATGCTTCAGTAATTGAAGTAGAATATGATTCTAATGTAAATATTAAATATTTATTAAACTTATCAGATCTAGATAATACTGATAAATTAATGAAACATTCAAATGGTATTATATACAAAGAGAATAAAGTAGATAATTTGGAAATAACATCTAATCTAACAATATTAAGTAATTTAGAAGTAAAAGGGGATATAAATATTAATTCAAATATATTAAAATGGAATAATGATATAGATAAATTTACGCATTTAGATGGTAAAATAATACAAGATGATGTAATTGATATGTTGTCATACGAACCAAAGATTAATAAAGATGAAGCATATACAATTAGTTTTAATACAGACTATGATGCTTTTACATTAACATATAGTAATAATAATAAACCGTATTATATAAGACATCCATTTAATTTTGTGCTTATTCAAGAAACTTCAGGAGCAGTAGAAAATGTTGAATCAATATATAGTAATAGTTTGTATTCAATAGGGGATGATGGAGAGAGTTTCGATTGTAATTTAAAAATACAATTTCTTGATTTAAATGCAAAACTTAATTTATATATAAGTTCTAGATTTGGTAATAAAGATAATCTAACCCAAAAAGCAAGTCGTAGTGATTTAAACTATGTGGATCTTAAATCAGATCCAAACGATATCGAAAGTAGTAGACCACAACAATTAATTTACAGTAATAATGAATATTCAAGTAATTATTATGATTATTATGAATATGAAGTTCCTGAAAAAGTATTATTAAAACAAATTTCTTTTTATGATATAGAATTTGAAGATTATGATAATTTATTGAAAAATTATTATCAGTATATAATTAATAGTTTTAATATAGATGGAATAACTGACATTGATGCTATACCAGATTTATATACATATACCGCTAAAAATTATTTAAATAATTTTGCTATAATTGGATATGATAATGAATGGGAATTAATACAACATATAACATTTGAAGATACAAAAACAGTAAATCAATATAAAGAAGTAAAAATAATAAATAGCAATAAAAAATATTCAAGATATCGTATTGCTCTTAAAGACTCTACCGATAACACATTTCCTTTTATAATTAAAGATTTGAAGTTTCATATAGAATATACGAAAAACAATAAAAATATATTATATAATGGTGATAGTATTAATTTCAATATTGTAAATACATTATCAATAAATAATAGTATAAGATGGAATGATTATTTTAATGAGGATGATAAAATTCGCACAAAACTGATAATAAATGAAGATCAACCAAGTATTAAAGATTATTATGAGTTATCAGCAACAGCGGATACCATACCATATGCTGTATGTCATATAAATGAGAATGTAGATGATTCTAATTTACTTGAAAATCATATGTTAAAGTTTGGATTATTTAATAATGATGTTCCATTACCACCACAAGATAATTATGCAACTTATAGTTTATCAAAGAATACACCTTCTGTGTATCATTCATTACATTTAATGAATAGTAATCTGTATTATACGCAATCTGTAATAAATAATTTTCAAAATATTAAAGACAGCGATTATCATAATGAGTTTCTAATACTTGTTGAAAATAAACTACAAGATAAAGAACATACAGGTATAGTAGGTATTAACATAGATAAAACAAGTTTATCAAATATTATAAATGATACTGATAGTAAAATATCAGAAATAAATGGTTTAATTGTAAATTCTATGGTGCGTTTATGTGCGTTTAATCAAGGAGGGTATAGTATGTCATCGTATATGGATATAGAATTGAATAATAATCTAACATTAGAAAATTCGTATAAAATAATATTACCAGATAATTCTTGTAATATTATTGATACATCCGCATATTATTTAAAACCATCTGCGAATCATACTAATAGAACTATAACTACCCAATGGGCAACATTGGGTAGTGAAGTATTTTCAAAACCAGATATTTTTATAGGGAAAGAAGATAATAGTAATATAAAGGATAAAGGATTTACATACTATTCAAATATAAATAAAGATACAAATGTAGCTACTGAAGAACATCTAACACATATACGTAAATTATTAGTAGGATATCCAGATGATTTAAACTTAGATGATATAAATAGCAATGTATTAACAGTAGGTGGTTCAGTATATGCGACACACGATGTATCTACGGATTCAGATATTTCTTACAAATATAATTTAGAAAAAATAGAGGATGTGCGATATAAAGTAGAACAATTGAACGGTTATACATTTGATCGTAATGATACTAGTGATAATAGAAGATATTGTGGTTTAATAGCACAAGAAATAGAAAAAGTAATACCAGAAGTAATTGTAAAAAAACACGATGGTAAGATGAGAGTATTATATAATAATTTAGCTGGTTTATTTGTGGAATGTTTCAAAGATTTATATAAAGAAATAGATGAACTTAAAAAGGAGGTGCGTAGTCATAAAGTTGGACTTTAAAATCGGTATTTGTATAAGCCGGAACTTTAACAATGTCTTCATTTGAAATCGTATCACATTCTTTCATACAAGATTCGTATGAATTATTTCTTTCTTTTTTTATATCTATTTTAAGACCATTTACTAAAGTATAATATTTCCATCTATAAGATTTAACTCTTTTACCGTATAATGGTAATATAATAGTTTCAGGTTCTGCTTCAAGTGATGATAATGTTCCTAATATTTGATATTCTACTGTTGTTAGGTTGTAATTAGGATTTCCAGAATATTCATCGTATATTTCAGTAGATTCTTCAAGTGCTTTTTCTAATTCATTTTCATTAATTTTTGTTGTAGTTTTATTACCAGAATTATTAATAGCAATATATATAATACTAAATATTGAAACGCAAAATATAAAAATACTTATAGCTAAAAGAAGGAATGTCTTATTCATAATAATATTTAATACTAGTAAAGAAATTATGAAAGAGATAATAAATAAACTGTTATATACAAAAGAAGGAAATATAATTATATGTGTTATATTAGGACTTGGTTTAGCTATGATATTAAAGCCCGTATGTAAAAATTGTGTAAGATATATATCACCTAATATACATAATGAAGATGGTAAAACATATAAATTGAATGGGATATGTTATAAAAATAAAGCTATACCTGAAAAATGTAATGGTAAAGAATTACCAATTTACGAACCTTTTAGTGTGTTAAATAAACCTAAAAAAATATAAATATTTTTGTAAAATGAGCAATCAAATGACAACTCCTATTAATAGTATTCCTATTACAAACAATGTAAAACCTAACGACGATATTCAAGATCCAATTGTTCAAGAAATATTAGGTAATATGGCTGACAGTGCTTCTAAACAACCAATACAACAACCAATACCGCAACAACCAATACAACAACAACAACCAATACCACAACAACCGCAATATAACTATCCAATTCAAACAGAAAGTAGTTTTTTAAATACTTTCTATGATAAAAAAATAATATTTTTAACCTTTATTATGATCATTGTTATAATAGGAATACAATCAAATCAAATGGAAGATATAATTAAAAATATTAATATACCTTATGTTGAAGAATATAAGATATATATTAAGTATTTGATATTATATTTAATATTATATATAATACAAAAGTATGATTTTTAGTGAAAAACACGAAATAACTGATATAGTAATTATAATAACTGTATGTATTGCGGCAGTTATTATTGGTATAATAGGTGTATATACATATTATAAATCTTATGAAGCATTTATAGGTTATATAGGTGTTTTGTTTTTAACATATTCTACAATAAGTTTAATATATACATTTTTAAATAGATCAGATTATAGTGTAGCAGAATACAATGTTAATTTAGGTTTAGATATAACAGCAGTATTTGTAACATTAATTATAACAATATTTTTTACAATAAAATCTTTTTTTGCAACTGAATATTCATATCAACAAGCCTATCATCAACAACCTGTGTATTCACAACAACAACGTTATTAATAATCATTAAAAGGTTTTTCATAACCAGGCATTATTTGTCCTGGATTTGGATTATTAAATATTTGCATTTTACTAACTTCAAATTCAGATGGTTGTTCAATAGTGTTATTTTGTGCCATATTTAAATGATCTTCAGTAATATAACTTCCATACGGAATACTATTTTTTTTATACTTAGTATCTTTTGGTGCTAAATTAATATCAGTTTTAGCGTAAAACTTATAATAAACTACAAATACTGCACAAGCAATAAAGAAACCAGATAATGGATCAATAAAGATGAATACAAAAACAACTATAAGTGCAATTATAATTTGAATAATAGGTTCTTTAATTTTATGATTTATATCTTGTTGGTAAAATAAAATAACTAATAAAAAGATTAGACATATAAGTCTTACAACATAAATGATATTATCTTCACTCATTTTATTTAGTGATGGCATAAAAAAATACTATCTATATCACTATCAACCAATTCAGCATAAAAATTAAAATCGTGTGAATGTAAATCAAGTTCTTTTGCTTTAATTACCAGTAATTCAAGATTTGCAAGTTCTAGGTGTGCTATTAATTGTGTTTTCATATAATATCCAAGTCCTTTGAATGATGAAAAATTAACAGTATTTATAGTTCTTGAAAAACCATGAAATAATTCATTAGAAATTGTAACAGTTTTTATAGGCATATATAAAATAATAATAATATAATCTTTATATTATGGATACTTATATTCAAAATTACTTAGATGGATTGGAAGATCCTAAACAGTTAGTAAATAAATATGTTGAAATTCATAACAAATCAATAAATAAAAAATTACTAAAAGAAGATATTGTTAATTGTATATTACAATATATTTCTAATAATAAAAATAAGGATTATACATTATTATCAGTATATGTAGATAAGGCTTTACGATTTAGGCATAAAGATTTTCAAAAAACTATATTAAATACTTAAAATACTTTAGGTTGATACATTTTTTGTAGTTCTTCAGCATTCATAGCAGAAGCAAGATCCTTAGAACCCATAATAGCAGTAATCTCGCTATCCTTAAGCACTTTGAAACGAAACGGAATAATAAGTTTAGGACTATTTACATACTTCATAGTGCTAACGGATGATGAAGTAGTAGCAACACTACCATATCCAATACGTCCATTATCATAATCACCACCACCACGTGTAGCACCACGTGTAGCACCTTTAGAAATACTGCGTGTCACAGGTTCATTGTAAGTTTTGCCTTCACATACCATAATAGTGATGAAGAAGAATCCAGTATTATCAGTAGTTTCTTCAACACCATATTCTTTTTCATTTTCAGTTAGTTCTTCACCGACTTTTTTAGCTTTTTTAAGATACATTTGATACATAGCACGAGAATTTTGATCAAGATTGATAACATTACCATTATTAGCACGAATATGCCACATAACACCATCACGTTCAATATTATAAGGTTCTGAAGAAATATTGTTATGATACTTAGGTTCTTCTTTATCCATAGCAAATCCAATACCATAACTGTAAGTATAATCAGGATGTTCATTAGTATTACGAACCTTCAAATTAGTAATCCTAGAAACGATAGGAGCTTCTACACCAATAACACGATAGTTTTTAGCACCATCATCAAATACAACTTCATCCACTAGAAACTTATTATCAGTAGTATAATCCATACGTGAATCATTAGGATCAACAGTAGAATCTACGCCTTTACCAAATTCCAAATTAAATTCTATGGTATAAGGACCAGATTCAATATATTGATAAATTTTATTAATACGATTTTCAGCAATGATTGACATTTTGATTTGTATATTTATATAATCTTGTAATCATTTTTTTATATTAATTAAAATAAAAATGCGTGGAAGAGGTGGATCTAGAAGATCTTCTGGTAGTGATACTACAACTCAAGGATTAATAGCAGGAGGTTTAGGTTATTTAGGTGGTAGTACTGCAACATCAGGTGGCAATGCTAGTATTGGTGATGGTATGAAATATGGTGTTAAATGTGATGTTAATAATGATTCTCAATATTGTAAAGATGTTAAAAATTATAACAGATTTCAAATGATGGTTAGTATAATATCAACAATTATTGGTGCTATAATATTTTTAATTGCACTTTATTACATATACACTATGTATTTTTCTAAAAATAAAAAATAAATTATATTGGATTCTTATTACTTTCATCAATCCATAGCTTATTATAAATACTACTTAATTCATTAATTGTTTTATTTTTATAGGAATAGTATCAAATTTAAAAATTGAGTAATGTAAGCTTTTAACATCAACTTTAGGAATTGTAATTTTAAGATCTTTTTTCATTTATAAATATAAATGAATGATATTGAAAATAATATTATATTTTTAATACTAGGTATTATATTTTTATATAGTATAATTGAGTTAGTATCTAATGGTATTAAAATATTAAGACGGTTTAAAATGATATAAAGAAATGTTTTTATATTTAAATGATTGCAAGTTTATTTATAATTACACTATAATACTCTATAATTACACTATAATACTTTATAATTACTTTGTATTACTTTAATAATACGCTATAATTATCTATAATAATCTATAATTATCTATAATACTCTATAATACTTTATAATACTCTATAATACTTTATAATACTCTATAATACTTTATAATACTCTATAATACTTTACAATACGCTATAATACTTTACAATACGCTATAATATATTACAATAAAATTATATTTTATTTATTCGCAGACTAAATTTTATATATTTTTTAAATTTTTCAATATTTGTAAAATATAATTTTATATTATTACAATTATTATAAATATCGTCATAATGTATATTCTTATCAATAATTAGTTTATAATCTTCACTCTCATCTAACATTTTATTAATAATTTTATATCTTGTAACAATTACATAAATAACATTATAAATCATAATTTTAGTTTGATATGCATTATATAATTTTGAATTTATACAAAGAATCATATATAAGTTTATGTATTTTGAATAAAACTCAATATAACTTTTACCTTCTTTAAGCTCAAAGATCAACTCAAAATAATTAAGAATTGCAAAATCTATCATTTTGCGACAATATTTATTACAAACTCTTAATGTTAATATATTACTAATATCAGGATAATAAACCATATAATGTATGTATTTAGAAACAATTATGCTTATAACATCATTCATCTTGTAAATAAGAATTTTTACTCAATCATTTTTATACCTTGCTTTGTTTTTATATAAATAGGAACTTTTTTGTTTTAATTTTCCAACTTTCATATATATTCTACAGAAGGTTCTTTAACAAACTTAGTATCATTAAATATATATACGTGTGCATTTAATTTATTAAAATAATTATCATTTTCCTAGTATAATTTACGTAATTCTTTTTCATTTAACATAATTAAAGTTCCAAATACTAATTGATGCTTATTAGGATAAATGGAAGCAACACTTCCATTCCATTTTGAGGAATAAAAACAAAATATCCTTGTATAATCTTCAATATATGCTGGTATAATTTCAGATTTTTATATTTAATCGTTCAGTTAATTGTGATATATTATTAGAACCATAAGAAAATAAATAAGGCATTTATTTTATATACACGTATAAAAATGATTATATACATAACAATATAAGTAATGACATCCTTATCTAGACAAGGATATTCTATAAAAAAAGAATATTATGATGATAAAGATCTTAACATAGTTAGGAAAGAATTAACAGTAGAAGTTCAAAATCATATGTTTGATCATATTGAACCTAAAAAATACACATTATATCGTGAAAATAAAACCAAATTGTATATTCCTAAGTATTATGGATTACAAAGGTTTGGTATTCCAGATAGAAATGTTATTGGTCAAGGTGAAACTAGACCTAATATGAACTTTGTAGGATCTTTAAGAGACTATCAAATTGAACAAGTTGATGCTTTCTTAAATGCTTGCGATGATCCTACTAAAATGGGTGGAATTGTTAGTATTGGGTGTGGAGGTGGTAAGACTGTTATAGCAATTAATATTGCTTGTCGTCTAAAACTCAAAACCTTGTTTATTTCACATAAAGATTTCTTAAATGTTCAATTTGCTGAAAGAGTTAAAATGTTTTCACCCGATTCTACCATAGGAATAATTAAACAAAATAAAATTGATATTGAAAATAAAGATTTTGTTGTAGGTTCATTACAATCTATAGCTATGCGAGATTATGATCCTGATATATTTAAAGATTTTGGTTTAGTAATTATTGACGAAGTTCATCATTGTAGTGCAGAAGTATTCAGTAATGTATTAATTAAAACTTGCTCCCCTTTTGTTTTAGGTTTATCTGCTACTTTAAACCGAAAAGATGGATTACGTAAAGTATTTGAATGGTTTATAGGAAAACCAGTTATTAAAATAATTAATAATACTGATGATAATGACATTGATGTTAAATATTATCATTTTAATGCGGATAATTTAGAATATAATAAAATAGAAACAATGTTTAATGGTAAAATAAGTGCTGTTAAAATGTTAGGAAACGTGGTATCATATAAACCTAGAATATTATTTATTGTTGAAGCCATCAAAGAAAATATGACTAAAGAAAGACAACTATTAGTTTTATCAGAACGTAAAGCATTGTTGAATGATATTTACACATTGTTAAATAACGATACTGATTTTGATTATACAATGGGGTATTATATTGGTGGAATGACACAAAAGAAATTAAACGAAAGTGCTAAAGCAAATATAATATTAGCAACAACACATATGAGTAGCGAAGGTCTTGATATACCAACATTAAATAGTTTAATATTAGTATCACCGATGAGTGATATAGAACAATCTGTAGGTAGAATATTAAGATCTAAAGTATCTGATAGAGTAATAAAACCATTAATAATTGATATTGTAGATAACTTTTCAATATTTATAAATAGATTTAATAAACGAAAAGCATACTATAAAAAAAAGAAATATAATATTATGTAAGAATACTATAATTTTACTTAAA
>Ga0257110_1001364_pt1 | contig 11541 bp, 10 predicted proteins | sample LP_taG_7_FD_190184 | JGI IMG/M metagenome (GOLD analysis project Ga0257110, IMG submission 190184) | Marine microbial communities from Northeast Subartic Pacific Ocean, Canada - LP_J_2015_P26_10m | ecosystem: Environmental > Aquatic > Marine > Oceanic | place: Canada: Northeast Subartic Pacific... | reverse complement strand
GCCTTTTCTCTGCCATTCTCGATGACGACGGAGTTTCCCAAGATCCCTTCAGACTTGACCTCAATTTCGCTCGCCCCTTCGCCGAGAAATTCCTCGCTCGTGACGTCGTCTTCGACTTCGTGGAATTTGACTCTCACGCTCTTGCCATCCTTCAAGCGCTTCGCCTTGATGTAGTCTGATCCCACCTTTTTCTTGAGCTCCCGATCCGTCGGCTCTTCTTGAAAGCGGTAGAGGCGAGGCAAAGCAAACTCCATCCCAACTCGAACCTTATTCTCGGTCTTCTTCTCAAGAATCTTTGGCATCACGCTGATCTTTCCGCGAGCGACGACGTGGGTCCACTCGACCTTAGTCTCACCAGTCACGGTGGTGACAAGCACGACCGGCTTCTTGGGATCTAGCCCCTTTTCGGTTTCGCTCGTAAGTCCCCCTTCTTTTAAAAACTGACGCCGCACCCATCTTCCCTTCACCTCCTCCTCGATGATGTAGTGGATCTTGAGCTCCTTGTGACCTGCGCGCTTCCCACTCTTTTTAGGGTGAAGGAGGGACTCTCCATCCGCTCCAATTCCAAAGTCCGACGAGCGGCTTTCCCAACCCACGAAATATCCAAGCCATTCGGTCTTATCGGACATTTGCGGAAGCTCGGCAAAACACGGAGCCAGAGAAGCAGTAAGGACGAGGAGTAGTCGTTTCATACAGGTAAATGAACACCAGTCCGACTGATCCGTAAAGATCACTGGTGAATTTTCAGGTTCTCTCCAGATCAATTGGCAAGATGATTGGGGCACTCGCAAAGAAAAAAGCGCGAAGCTCCGGAGAGCATCGCGCTTTGGTGTAAGGTGATTTTAAAAATTACTTTGCAGCAGCAAAATTAGCCGCGACGACGTCCCAGTTGACGACGTTCCAAAAAGCAGAAATGTAGTCAGGGCGACGATTTTGGTAGTTCAAGTAATAAGCGTGCTCCCAAACATCGAGTCCAAGGATGGGAGTGCAATCGCAAACTCCGGCTTCCTCGCCCATGAGCGGGTTGTCCTGGTTGGGGGTGGAGCAAACTCCAAGGCTTCCATCAGCCTTTACGCCGAGCCAGGCCCAGCCAGACCCGAAGCGAGTGGCGCCCGCTTTGGCAAATTCTTCTTTAAAAGCATCGAGAGATCCAAAGACGGCATCGATAGCAGCGGCAAGATCACCAGAGGGTGCGCTCGCTCCGCCAGGAGCAATCACCTTCCAAAAAAGGCTGTGATTGAAGTGACCGCCACCGTTATTGCGAAGCGGAGCAATTCCAGCAATCTTTCCTTGGAGGTCCTCGAGGGAAAGATCAGCAAGTTCTGGGTGCCCTTCGAGGGCTCCATTTAAATTTGTGACGTAAGCATTGTGGTGCTTACCGTGGTGGATTTCCATGGTCGCCTTGTCAATGTGGGGTTCCAGGGCGTCATGCGAATAACCGAGTTCAGGAAGAGTATGGGCCATTTTCTAATAGGGTTTGATTTTGAACGATTGCGCTTCCAGAGTCTCAGAGCGCTCACGTAGCGATAGAATTGCATTTTATCTTCTAACCGCAAGAGGCAAAGCCAGATCCCATGACTGAATTACTCAACGACCCCGCCCTGACTCCTTCACTCATCGGCTTTCTTGTCGGTGTGGTCTTCACCTCGGTTTTTGCTGCAATCAAGGGGAAAATCGGCCGATCCGTGGCCCTCGCGGAAGAAAAAGTAACCGAAGAGAAGCTCTCAGCCTTCCAAAGTAAAACCTCTGCCCTCGAAAACGAAATCTCAACCTTACGCTCATCCGAAACTCGGTTCCTCAAACATCAAGCCGAACTCGAAGCACTCGCTCAGTCTGACCTCGAGCGCCGCGAAGAAATGAAGAATTTCCTCGATAGCACCCAAGCGACTTTGACGGCCGAGCTCAAAAGGCAGGAAATGGTATTAAAAGAAGCGATCAACAAGAACCAGGGCGCACCAGGCGTCCAAACAGGATTTGGAGCGCCCGCCGCTCTTACTACGAAACCAGCGCCTCAAACTGGCCTCGAGGATGACCGCGACTTCGTTCCCCTACAAAACCCTGCTGGCGAAGGCCCGGGCGAGAATCAATTCGAAGGATTCGCACCCGACCCCAGCATCGCAAAAGCCGAGTCAGCCGCCAACTCACTTCGTGCCGCTATTGAAGAAGGAAATCTATGAAAACGGCCCTTGTTACTGGAGCATCCTCGGGGATTGGCAAAGCAATTGCCACCGCCCTCCTTGAAAAGGGCATGACGGTCATCGGCCTCTGCCGCTCGGTCGATCAACTTCCGGATGGCGTGAAACCACTAGCTTGCGATCTGCGTGACGAAAGCGCTATCAAGGCTGCGTTCGAATCTCTCGAGAAACTCGATATTTTGGTGAACTCAGCTGGGCTTGCCTACCTCTCGCGGATCTGTGATGGAAACCCTTCCGACTGGGACGAGATGTGGCGAGTCAACGTGCACGCCCTCGGACTTTGCAGCCAACTTTCTCTTGCGCTTTTTCCTGAAGAGGGTGGTCACATTTTAAATCTCTCCTCGATGTCCGGTCACCGCGTTCCTCCGACCGGAGGATTCTACGCGAGTACGAAGTTTGCCGTACGAGCAGTCTCAGAAGCGCTTCGCGCCGAACTTAAGAACAGCGGAAACAAAACGCGTATTTCATGCCTCTCGCCCGGCTTCGTCGACACTCCCCTTCTCGACAAATATTTCGCAGGGCGCGAGGATCAGCTCGCCGAAACGCGGGCTAATATTGACATGCTCACACCCGAAGCAATCGCAGATGCTGCTCTGCACATCCTGACTTCGCCAGCGAGCGTAGAGATCAATGACGTCCTGCTGCGCAGCGCCGATCAAGCGATATAGAAAATCCTAGAGAATTAGGCTTCTTCAGAAGTTTCTTCCGGCTTCGATCCCTCTTCAGCATCTTTGGCATCTTCAGCCCCATCGGATTCCTTGGCATCTTCAACCACCGGAGCTGGCGTAGGATCCTCAGGTGTTTTCGCTTCCTTGGATTTGGGCTTTGCTTTTTTCTTAGCGGCAGCCTTTTTGGCAGTGGCCTTTTTGGCAGGAGGAACCTCAACTTCACCACTTTTCGCAAGGTGCACCGTGGTGTCGGAGAGGAGGATAATGTGTCCCTGGCTCAAGAGCCACTGGAAGTCCTGGAACCAGTCGTGCTTTTGCTCATCTGTGACATCAGAAGGCATGACCGCTCCCCAAAAGTCCTTGAGAGCGACGCCTGAATTTTTCAGAAGGTGATCGATCATCGCCCGTGGACGCTCGGCAAGGGGAGTTTCGGTCGGAACCGCATGAGGACGCGAGGGGCCAACCTTAAGTTTCTTCTTCCACTTGAAGACCGCAACATGACGGCCGGAGAGCTGGCGGCAAACCACCGGCATCAAGCTAGCAGGGTAACGTTTTTCCTCAGCAACCCCCCGCTTGAGCAAAGTGAGCAGTCCCGGTGAAAGCAGGTTGCCACGAATATCACCGATCACCCAAGCGCGATTGGTTTCCTCAAAAACCTCCTCGAAATGAATCTCTGCAAAGTGGCGCTCCACGGCACGGGCATCGTCGAACAACTCGACCGGCTTTTCTTCAGCGGGTGCTGGTTCCTCTGCCGCAGGGACCTCTTCCTCTGCCGCAGGCACTTCCTCATTTGCTTCAGAGTCTTCAGCTGATGATTCTTCCACGGCCGGCTCGGATTCTTCTTCGGCTGGAGGTTCCTCCCCCGCAGCGGCCTCTATCTCCGCTGCAGGCTCTTCTGCCGCAGCGGCCTCTTCTGACTGGTCGGGAGCGTCAGCCTCAGGCGCAGCTTCCGGTTCTGAAATCGAGTCAGCTGATTCCTCCACCGATTCCTTCGCTTCAAGGTCATCCGCTTTAGGTTCTTCCTCCTTTGGTTCGGCGACCTTCCACTTGGTCACCGTTTTCATGCTTTCAAGCCAAGCTTCCACAACCTCTTCACCATGTTCGGTCCGCACTTTCGCCTTATAGGCATCGATTGACATATTGGAGAACCGCTCGCGATGAAGGGCCGTTAGTTTTTCCTGATAACCATGATAGTTGGGTGGGCCCAAAAGCTCGTTACTAATTCCGCAACGCGAAATGGCAGAAAAACTTCCTTTAGGAGCTTCGCCTTCCACTTTCACTTCTTCGTAAAATTTGTTCACCCAGTCGCTCCGCCAAAGATGGCTGCGCGCCTCATCTTTCGTGAGCCAAATCGATTGGTCTTCGCGGCATCGGTAAAACGCCTTCTCACTCGATTCGAAGGTCACCCGGAATCGATCACGGCTTTGCAAAAGAACCTTTGCCAAATCGAAAACCGAAAAGGTCTGCCCTGAGTCGATCACGCGCTTCGCAAGTAGGTCGAGACTCTCTTCCGCTGGCATTAGGCTCATCTTAAAACCTTCGGGAGGCTCAACCTCCCGTCGTGGTGGACGACGATCATCATCACGCCGGCCTCGGCCTCCATCTCTTGGGCCACGGCCACCTCCTCCACCACGATTGTCACGACGAGGACCGCCGCCGCCCCGCCTATCATCACGCCGGCCTCCGCCACCACGTCGATCGTCACGGTCACCGCGGTTTTTAAATTTTTTCAGGCTTTTAGACTCCGCTGGATCCCGTGCCCAAGCAGGGCCGAAATTCAAACCGGACAAATCAAGAGCTCCGTCATTTTCAGGAGGTTGTGGAGTTTCATTACTCATATCGTGTGTGCGGGGAGCGATTGAAGCACACACACAACTCGTTAGAAAGCATCCATCACCGATTTTTTTCAGAGCCAAAGATTACTATTCTCTGTCCTGTTTCATGAGCTCATCGCCTTTTATTATTTCCAACAAGGAGAATGATCCGGTTCACAGGAAGGGGGTAGCGAGGACACAACCGAAGCAGCGCCGGCTAGACTACTCTCCCTGATCCACTTGGCGAATCACCTTTAAAAAGGGTTCGAGATACTTTTCAGCCTTAGCCTCTCCAATCCCTTTTACGAGAAGCCCCGCATCCATCGTTTTAGGTCGAAGCCTTGCGAGATGCTCTAGGGTGTCATTCGAAAAAATCACGTAAGCCGGAACCTGGGCAGCCTTAGCTAGACGGGTTCTCACATCCTTAAGCCGATCATACAGTTGTCCATCGAACCCAAGATCTTTTAAGTCAACTCCATCAGCCGAAGTTTTCGACCCTCCATCATTTGAGGGCCACTCGAGAGAATAACTTGTCTTTCCCATCATCACTTGCTCGCCACGAGGAGTCAGCGTCACGAGGGGATACTCACCCATTTGGGTCACAATCAATCCTCCATTATTCAGACTCCGGGCGAGCGCGTTGAGGTATGCGGTCCCTTGTTTTTTTAAGATCCCGTATGTCTTTAATTCGTGCAAGCGAACCCGGAGAACTTCTTGGGACTTACTCCCTAGGAGCATCTGGACAATCCGTCCACGGCCAAAGATGCCCTCCCATCCGGCTGCAGTGCGGCGAGACATTCGCGCCACTCCACTCAGGAACTTGCGTACCGTTAAGTCCTCATCGTCACTTGGCGGACGGCGCTCGCTATTTTCCTCCCCCCGACAGACATCGCAACTTCCACAAACCGGAGCATCAACTTCACCAAAATATTCCAGAACCCATTGTTGGCGGCAGGTATTTGCATAACAAAGCTGCACCATTTTCTCCAACTTCTCACGGTCCCGGCGCTCTTTTTCTTCAAGCGCCCCTTCATCCAAGGTCAGATCCCGAGTCAAAACATCCGGCTTGAGAAGCCGGGTTCCTTTAGCTCGCATTCCGGGAACATCAAATCGCTCGACCCATCGCCCCCGAATCAGCGCACCCAGAGCCGCCCCGACCGCCATTCCATTCTTAGCCCCGATGGCATCCTTAACCTCATCTAAAGTGCGGTGAACTTCATAAGCATCATCCGCTTCATTCAGAAAAAACTGATAAACATCACGAATCATTCCTGGCCCAGGATTCACCCCATCAATGAAGAACTCTTGGGTTCGTGTGTCGGCATAATTGAAAAGCAATTCGCACACCGAAGCCTCACCATCACGACCAGCACGCCCGGCTTCTTGATAATAAGCCTCAACACTTCCCGGAATTTCAAAGTGAACGACAAAACGGACATCAGAGCGATCGATTCCCATCCCAAAAGCGTTGGTTGCCACCGCGATATCAGCCTCGCGAGAGATGAAGGCATTTTGAGTATCCTCACGCTCCTGATCACTCATCCCGCCATGATAAGCGATGCATTTTAAACCCCAGGCGTGAATCGTCTCTGCCACCTCCTCGACCTTCTTGCGAGTGGCGCAATAGACGATGCCTGTTTTATTTTCGGCGAGCACTTTTTTAAGCCGCCCATATTTTTGAGCAACTTTCTCAACCGGAGTAATCGTGAAGCTTAGATTCGGTCGCTCAAATCCGCTAATGCTTTCGAACGGTTCGCGGAGATTGAGAACGCCACGAATATCTTCACGAACGATGGGAGTGGCCGTTGCGGTGAGCGCGACACATTGCGGGCGGCCCATCTCCTCAAGCGCCTTACCCAGCCTCATATAGTCTGGCCGAAAGTCATGTCCCCACTGGCTGAGACAATGAGCTTCATCGATTGCCACCATCTCGATCTTCACATCACTTAGGGCACTCATAAACGAGTCCGCACGGAATCGCTCCGGAGCAATGTAGACCAGTCGATAGGCCCCATTTTTCATGCCCTGGAGCCGCTCCTTCTGCTCATTCCAAGTGAGAGTCGAATTGATCAAAGTAACCGCCACCCCTCGCTCTTCAAGGGCATCGACCTGATCCTTCATTAAGGCAATGAGTGGGCTCACCACCAACGTAACCCCTTCGCGACAAAGCGCGGGAAGTTGGTAGCAAAGAGACTTACCCCCGCCGGTCGGCATCACCACTGAACCGTCCCGCCCCGAAAGAATCTCGTCGATTACGGCTTCCTGGCCGTCCAGAAAGTCCTCGAAACCGAAAACTTCCTGAAGCTTCTCGCGAGCTCGATCAATAGCGGACATCACAGGAATTCAAATGAACAGCACTAAAAGTGCAAGAAAATCACGAGAGTTGCACGGAATAAGGTTCTGGCTACGTTCTTTTACCGTAATAATTATGAAAACCGCGCTCACTATCGCATCCGCCATTCTCGTTTCTAGCTTATCCTCCTTCGCGGGAGGCGAGGGCTGGATGCATGACATCGAAGCCGCTAAAAAGAAGGCTGCCGCTGAAAATAAAGATCTCTTCATCGATTTCACCGGCTCGGACTGGTGCGGTTGGTGCATCAAACTGAACGAGGAAGTCTTTCAGCACGATCCTTTCAAAAAGGGAATCGCTGATGACTTCATCCTCGTCGAACTGGATTACCCGCAGGACAAGTCCAAGCTCTCCAAAGAAACCATCGCGCAAAACGAGATGCTCAAAGAGAAGTATCAAATCCAAGGATACCCGACCATCTTACTCACCGACGCAGACGGACGACCTTACGCGAAGACCGGCTATCAAAAGGGAGGTCCAGAATCTTACGTGAAGCACCTTGGAGAACTGCAAAAGAGCCGAGAAGCACGGGACGTGGCATTCAAAAAAGCCCTGACCCTCGATGGTGTCGAAAAAGCAATGGGGCTCTATTCCGGACTGGAAGAAGTGCCCGAAGATTACCGGAGACTTTATTCCAAGGTGATTGAAGACATTCTTGAGAACGATCCCGAGGACAAGACTGGCCTCAAAGCGGCCAAAGCGACCCGCGATGCTAAGATCGAGCTGGAGAAGCAACTTCAAACCGTAATGAGCAGCGGAGACAGCGCGAAGGCCATCACCCTAATCGACACCTATGTCACCGAACAAAAACTCGAAGGGGAAGCCAAGCAAGAAGCCCTCACTTACAAGCTGAACATCCTCTTTGGAAACAAAGATTTTGAGGCCCTTGAGAAAGCAGTCGATGAAGTGATCGCGGTCGATCCCGAGTCTAAGATGGGCAAGCAGATGACCAGCTTCAAAAACACTCGTCTCAAGCAACTGAAAGCTCAGGCTGAAAAGAAGTAGGACCCAGTTCTTAAATCATTTTAAAAAGCGCGTGCGGCCTGTGCCTCACGCGCTTTTTTTGTCATTCAGCCGGCTCGTAAAGGAAGCAAAAGAATTTCGCCTTTGGAAGTTCCTGCATTTCGTATGAGAGCAACCCATTCTCGTCGGCTTCGATTTTAACTCCATAGCCCCAAGTCTTAAGATCGAGCGATGACTTAAGAAGGCGAATAGCCTGCTTGCATGATCACTTTTTTCGCGGCGCAATCTTCAATAAGAAGAAATAAAGAGCGTAAGCGATCACCTGAAGAGTCACCAAGTAGTATGGCCATGGCCCCATGTGATCAAATGGTGTGCCCCCCGCAGGCTTGTGGTTGAGGAAGCCATAGTTCGCTCCAATGATCCAATTGATGAACATAACGACAACCATGTATCCAAGGCTCCAATAAATCGCACGCCTCATTGCCCCTTTCAATGGAACGATTCCCAAACCCCAAACTAAAAAGATTGCCGCGACCGGGCCTCCACCATGTTGAAGGAAAAAAATGTAGAATTCCAACTCTCCGTGATCGAACCAAAGCGTGGGCATGATGAGCCCCTGGAGGGTTCCAGCGATCGCCCACAAGTAACCAATTTCAGCGAGCCGTTGGTTTTTGGTAAAAAGCGCAAAGGCCAAAAAAATTGCGACCACATCGCAAAGATAAAAAGGCAGCGAATCATTAATGACCATTTCACGCCCGAGCTCTTCCGCTCCGTATCTTACAACAATTAGGATAGGGTCCAGCGCAACTGAAATGAGAAGTAAGGCTCCCAGCACATAGCGAATGACTTTGAGGTTTCCCTCGTCCGGGCCACCTCGAGCGTAAGCGGTCAACACCACCGTAACTATCAAAGTCGTTAGCATCGCAAGATGATGCGGCACAGCGAAAGCCTGAAAGGAACCCTCCATTAACAGATCGATCATGAGAAAGATGTAAGCACAATCGTGCCAAATGAAACCATCGAATCTCGATGGTCTTTCATTAAGGACAGCGATTTCTTCGTCTCCATCATGAAAGGTGCACCCACTTGTCCTAAAAAACCGCCCCAGAATCATGAGAGGTAAAGTGAGCCCTAGAGGACATTCCACTTCGCCAGAATTGTGACGGGAAATTTGTTGGCCCAGAGATAAAAGCACTTTTGATCAACAAGCTACAGATGATAGTCTATATTCGCTCTATGAAGAGGAAACAGTATTTGCGACTCCTAATCGGAGCACTACTGGTATCGCTAGGGTCATGCACTTATTTACCCTCTCTCAAAAGACAAGCAACGGCATCAGACAATCCCGATACAAAAAGCTATCGAAACCATCCTGTCCTTAAGACCTATTACGGTATCTCGTCGTGGTACAGTATTAAAACCAACCGCGGTCGCACTACGGCAAGCGGACGGCGCCTCTCCAACGGGGCCTACACCGCGGCTCATAAAACACTTCCCTTTGGCACCAAAGTCAGGGTGACCTGTCTCTTCAATGGGAAATCGGAAATCCTCGTCATCACGGATCGGGGTCCCTACCGGAAAAGTCGCATTATAGACGTCACGATTGGAAGCGCTCAACGCCTCGGATTTTACTCGCGAGGGATCACCAAGGTGAAAGTTGAAGTCCTTGAATGGGGAAACTGGCGCTACAAAAAGACGTAAAGCCTTCCTTTTAATTCCAGTCTACATCTTAGCGAGATCAGCGGACTGAGCGACCAGTTTCCGCTAAATGGATCTTTAGAGTCTTATTCTTTTTCTTGTTCGCGATCAGCTCCCTCCTCCAAGAACTCGCCGAGCTGGCCCTCTAGACTATTAGGGACAATCGCGATCAAAATGATATCGTTTCCCTCATATTCGGTCTCAAGGACTTTTCCTTCGCGATAGATAAGACCAGAGACATCTCCACGGGATTGAGGGATTCGGTAGGTCAGCTTCTTGACTCGATCCGCAAGCAAGCCAGTAAATCTAGCGATGAGATCTTCGAGCCCTTGGCCGGTAACTGCCGAGGTTTCAAAAGCACCAGGAAAATCCGCACGGAGACCAGTCAGAATTGCAGGATCTGAGACACGGTCCACCTTGTTCAGGACAATAATGACACGCTTTTCATCAGCTCCTAATTCGCCGAGCACCTTCCGCGTGGTGTGATAATGATCCACGATTTCATGTGACGAGGCATCAAGCACATGAATCAAAAAATCCGCAAGAATCGCCTCCTCGAGAGTCGCCTTGAACGATTCGACCAAGCGGTGGGGTAGATTGCGAACAAAACCCACTGTGTCACTCAAAAGGAGATCTTGTCCATTTTCCAATTCAATTCGTCGGGTCGTAGGATCAAGAGTTGCAAAAAGCATGTCTGCCTCCATGACATCCGCTCCAGCAAGCTTGTTAAGCAAGGTCGATTTTCCAGCGTTGGTGTAACCGACGATAGCTGCCGTGGCGACATTGTTGGTTTGTCTTTCTTTTCGCTGGGTGGCTCGTTGTTTCCGCACCTCCTCGAGCTCCGCCTTGAGCCGAGAAATTCGTTTACGCGCCAAACGCCGATCGATCTCGATCTGCTGCTCCCCCATTCCCCGAGAAGCACCACCACCACCGGTTCCACCGCCACCTTCCCGGTCGAGGTGCCCCCACATGCGGGCCATACGCGGAAGGGCATATTGCATTCGCGCCAAATCGACCTGAAGCCGGGCTTCCTTAGTCCGCGCTCGCTTGGCAAAAATATCAAGAATGACCTCCTCCCGGTCGATCACCGTCATGTCGGAGAGTTCTTCCCAGTTACGCTGCTGCATAGGCGAGATCTCATTGTCGAATACCATGCAGTCGCAACCCCGAGCACGGGCCAATTCAACGAGCTCATCAGCCTTGCCCGTTCCACAAATAAACCGCTTGTTGGTATCGCGAACCCTCACCAGTTCAATCCCCGTCACTCCGATCCCGAGCGTATCGACAAGTTCTTCTAACTCGGCCAGGAGTAACTGAGTTTCCGCCTCCTCAGATTTATCAAAACAAAAACCAATGAGCATGGCCTTCTCGACCATCTCCGGCTTTTCTCTTACTTCAAACATAGGCTATACAAAGAAAACGAGACTCTAAAACTCCAGACCGAGGAAATAAATCCCAAAACTTTTAGCGAGTGGACCGTGCAAATTGCCCGAAATCAGGCCTGGAATATTCGCCATGAAAACGAAGAGGAGTTCTTGCATACCAAAGTTCATTTTTTAATGGGAGCTTTGCTTCCTGATTCGTCAACCTTAACGAAGGTCACACGAGTGGTGAAGATCGGGTTATCATCTTGCGCCTGCTCGTCTACGACCCTGACTTCGTAAGTGACCGAAGTCCGGCCAAGCTTCACCGACTCGGACTTGATCGTTAGGATTGTCCCCTCCTTAACACTGTGGCGAAAAACGACTTCATCCATCGCCATCGTCACAAACTGCGACCCGGGGAATTCGAGGCTCGCCGCGATCCATGAATCTTCATCCACCCAAGCGAGGAGCCTACCACCAAAAAGATGC
>Ga0257110_1001363_pt1 | contig 11545 bp, 12 predicted proteins | sample LP_taG_7_FD_190184 | JGI IMG/M metagenome (GOLD analysis project Ga0257110, IMG submission 190184) | Marine microbial communities from Northeast Subartic Pacific Ocean, Canada - LP_J_2015_P26_10m | ecosystem: Environmental > Aquatic > Marine > Oceanic | place: Canada: Northeast Subartic Pacific... | reverse complement strand
TTGTTGATCCTATGACAGGTCAAAAAATAAAATTAGGGTGGGCATTATGGCCTATCTTTGGAGTCTCAAATCAAATGCTTGCTTCTTTAATTCTAATGATGTTATCAATATATTTTTGGAAAAAAAAGAAACCGATATTCCCCTTATTTATACCTTTTGTATTTATAACTACTACAGCTTTTGCTTCTTTATTATTCAATGCAAAACTATTTATTCAGAACAACAATTTCTTTTTATTCTCTTTAGATATAGTACTTATTTTTTTTATAATTTGGATGCTTTATGAAGGGTTTAAAACATATAAGACTTTTGATTAGAGAAAAGATAAATATTTTTTTAAGAAAAAATTTATGGTATCATAAATGTTAGAATTAATTGATTTTATTAAGTGCCAAATGACAATAATGCTAAATTGGATTCCATTGTATAAAATTTCATATTTAGTTTATTTAGTCTTACCTATTTATCCTTTAACAAACTATAAGAATACCAACCCAAGAGTTAAACTAGCCTTTTTATCTATAGTTTTATTAACCATCTGGTTTCTTCAAACTCTTCTGTGGACTGAAATTCATAAAACATATTATTATAATATAAATTGACGAATTAACGTTTTTTTGCCCTATAAAAAAAGAATACAAGAGAAATAAAAAAGAAGAATGGAATTATTTTCACATAATATTTGATATTAGATAAAGTGTATATATAAAACAGAGATACAAGGCAAGCGAATGTAGCTAATGGTATTGTCAGAAAATGGACAGAATAAGTTTCAATTAAATCTTTTTCCAGATGATCAGATACTATAAATATTTTATTTTTATTGTCTCTGCCAATCTTAACTAATCCAGAAGAAGTATCTTTGTTTTTAATTTTTTTTACTTGCCCTAAAACATAAATTTCTGAGCTAAGGATGAGACTTGTTTCTTTAAACCTGATTACTTTTTTTGTTCCAAAAAAAGTGTTTGTTTTAATATTGTTTTTATTGCAAAACTTTAATAAGTATTCAGGAATTTCTTTTTTATTTTTTTCAAAACTCCACTCTCCAAGAGTATGTTCATATTGATTTTTCAAGTTACTTAAATCAGCACGGATAGTATCAATTGCAATCTCTCCTGTTCCATCACTTATTAGAAATGGAATAGATTTTTCTTCTTCTAAAATAGTCTCCCATCTATTTTTACGACCTTTTTGCTCAACAATAGTTTTATAATAAACGCATTCTTGTGACCTTATCAAACTGATTAAAGTATTTTTTTGATTTACAATTAGCCCTTTAACCTCACAAATTTGATTCATCTTTACATTTTTAATTTGAGATGTTACAGTTTTTTTTATTTTATAATTTATTTCTCTATCTTTAATAGACCTTTTTATCAAATAAATTGTTATTATAAAAAAGAGAATTGAAATGAAAAGAAGAGAAAGCTCATCGTTGGTATTCATACCTGAAAAATAATTCATATTATGAAAAAACTACTACAAATAACAATTGCCCTTATAGTTTTTTTTATAATTTCAATTTTATTCTACTTCTATCTGTGGATATCTTTCAAGCCCGGATCTTCTAAAATTTTAGCTTAGAACATATGAAAATTAAAATTACATGTTATTTCTGTTTTGAATTTTTTTATATTGATATTGACCCCGTAGAAAAAAGAATTGTTGAAATTTGGGATTGTGAAGTTTGCTGCAACCCCAATAAGATTGATTATTTATTTAAAAAAAATCAATTAATTCATTTAGATATATCAGATGGTAATGAATAAAAAAATATTAAAAAATACAAACACAAAAAAAACAGCTAATAATTTTTGATTAAAGAGTCCCGCGGTTTAGTTTTCATCATGCCAGTGATTATGTTCTGGAGACCAAACTTTTCCTAAGGGAGGGGCTTCTATTGATTTAGGTAATGCTTGAACCTCCATACCTTTTTTTGGCATTATACTGTTTGGCTTATCATGCCAGTGATTATGTTCTGTAGACCAGACTTTCCCGGGAGGTGCGGGTTCTAAATTTGAATTTGAAGTCAACAATTTATTTTCACTGGAGATTTTTTGGTTTGTTGATACGATGCTTTGAGAATCTATAATCCAGTATACCACTCCAAAAATAAGAACTAATATCATATATAAAATTGGAGAAGATGGTTTTTTTAGTTTTCCATGGCAAACTTTATATTTTTTACCATTTCCACAATAACATGAATCGTTACGGTTTAAATTATTTTTAGACATTAAGCTTTTTCAATACTATAAAACTATTTTTGATTATAAATCACCTAATTACAAAAAACCTCACTTTAGTGAGGTTTAATGCTTAAAAATAGTTAAATAAAGAATCCGTTAGATAAATTACAAATTTATTTATTTTTAATCTTTTTATTGATCGGGAATGCAATTATAAGTCCAATAAATGCACCATATACCGTGGTATTAATAGAAGATGATGCAACCGAACATACAGAGTCACATCCTAGAACGGAAGCATAAGCAAAACCTAATGCACTACCAATCACTGTAAGTATTATTGTTATTTTCATTATTAATGTTAATAAAAAATTATATAAAAAAAAATATATTTTTCTTTTTTTGATTTTTTAATTTCTACTAAAAAATGGAACGGATTCATGAAATCTTACTTTAATGGAGTTTTAACTGGAGGACTGATTGTTTTTACATTAGTGATAGCCTTAGGAAGTAAAAATAAAAAAAAAGAAAATTTTTCTGATACTTATCGGAGCAGGTTAATAAAATTAGAAGATAGGTTGGGGATGGTTGAAGGTTCCGTAAATCGTAGATTTACGATAGTTGGTGAGAACTTTTTGCACTTGAGAAATAAAGTACCCATCTCTGTAAGTACTGAATACAGTTATAACAGCCTACAACTAAAAAATGAACCTTTTCCATTTGAAATAAAATAAATTAAGTTAAAAGAAGAAGATATTTTGATTATAAGAAAAATTTCACTAGGTGTTTTTTTATCAATAGTTGTCCACTTATTTATGTGGTTCTTTTTAGAAATGTATAAAATTGATGAACAAGTTTTAAAAAACTTTTTTTTGATATGTATTTCATTTTTGGCCTGGGTGATCTCTATTACAGGGTATGTAATAATGTCATCTGAAAAAACTAAGAATTAAAAAATAAATTATTAGAATTAATCCACCCGCAATTACAGTTGTCGACGTCTGTTTAAAAAGCATCAAATCTTTTGAACTTTTAGAATAGATATAAAGACCTAAGAGGTATGATGAAAAACCAATTAAAAGAGGGAATAAACGAAGTTTAAAATAGACTTCAGGAATCAACTGTAATCGCAATAATGTATTAATTATTAAATATAGAAATATTAAAAATAGACCAAAATTATAAAATAAATTTTTAGATATCTGAAAATCTATTTTCTTCTTAATTTAAATCCTCTTTGGGTAAAAATGATATTTTTGGAAAAAAAGTTATTAAACATAAAGATTTATTTTCAGAGTTATATCTTTTGATTCTTGCATAAGTAGTCTTGGACATTTTTTGCACTCTTTTTTTTTCTTTTTTTTATATTTTTTACAACATTTTGATTTCATGAGTGCTGTAATTTATAATATAAGATAATGAGATTCAATATCATTAATTTTTCATTTAGTCGCTTTACTTTATTATTAAAGTGATGATGGGTAATAACACTTTCTAAGCGAATCTAAACGCAAAGCTCAAATAAGAAAGCTTATAATAGATTTACTAAGTACAATAAATCAAAAATACTAATGTGATTATCTCCGTCTAAATCAGAATTTTCTTCATATTCATTTAATAAAACTAAATTTACTATTTGTAAAGCATCTAGAATATTTAAGACCCCATCATTATTTATATCGCCTATCAAAGAAATAATCTTTTTAAATATCCATGCTTTATTTGTTGATAGAAAACCGTTTGGGTCAAAACCTCCAAAGTATATTGCATCCTCATTAGTAAATGGAGATTTAACATAGCATCTAGTTGCAACTAGTGGAGGATCATCGAATGTTATACTTCCATTAACCTGCTTAATAGAATATTCAGCATTACTATTTCTTACAGCATAGAGCGCACCACTATAATACTCGTTCCATTGAGGAAAATTCCCCCCTTGAATTAAAGATTCAAAGCCAACAATGTGTACATATTCATTTTCAGAGGGTTCAAATATTTTTAGAAAATCATTATATCCACCGAGTACATAATTGACAGAAGTTCCCGGTAAATATTCTTCTACAAGTAGAGAAATTTTTGTTTCAAATACTCTATTAAAGCTTCCATCTTCATTAGATTCTAAACGATAGATTGTTCCTTTTGATTGACTGTTTGGGCACCACATCAAAATCATTGAATTATTACTTTCTTCACTCTCTAAAGAGGTAAGACCTCGAATTCCTCCCACTGCTGAATTAATATTTGTGTTTAAATCACTAAAATCATGAACAATTGAATAAGTTGGAGAGACCCCATCATTTCTTCTAAATAGTTTATTCCCAGATGAGAAATACAAAGAACCATGTGAAATAGTAATCCCTAATGGGCGAATACTGAATGGACCAATCTCTGGTTCTGAGCTCCATTCTATCTTACCTGAAATAGTTGGATTATAACTTCCTGTAAAGATTCCTTTAGTACCAACTGAAATAAGTAAATGTTCGATTCCAGTAACTTGATCAGTATATAATTCCATGTCTCGAATTGAATAATCTTCTCCTGCTGGCAGACTTCCTTGATAGATGATTGATTCATCCCAGCTATCACTACTTTCATTCCTAACAAACGCACTTGCAACCACTGGAGAAATAATATAATTAGAAGAATAAGCAGCGGTAATCAAAAGAGTATCAGGGGCATCCAGAAAGTTGCCTTCGTGATCTTTTTTAAAGATAATTTCTTTTAATACCTCGGGTCTCAAATAATAGGAGTTTAAATCAAGGTCCACAGTCCAGGAACTATCAGGATGTTTAAGTATAATTATTTGTGACCAGCCTAAAGAGATATCACTTCCTCCATACCAGATATTAGATTGATCTTGCCAGTACCCCACAGATGCAAATAATTTATTTTGATGACCTACTAACTGCAGAACCTCTGATCCACCTAGATAATGGTTCTCTTCATTCAATTCGCCAGCGGTAAATGATCTTTCCCATTCTTGGGCATTTAAAGAGATAAATGAAAGGCATATTAATAAACGTAACATATCAAATATTACTTATCAAATGAATAAATGGAAACTTCCTTTCCTTCCCATTATGCAAATAGAAATATTAATTAATATTGAATTTTTAATGCTCACATATCTAAGAACACGCTTCACTCAAATTTTTGTATTTTAAATCCTTGCAATAGAACTAGTAAGTATTAAAACTCTAAATTTGGGTGGAGGGTAATAAGGCCGACTATTTAAATAATCAAAAATATATGTAAATTTGTTATTATATCGCTTTTTAAATTTTAGTAAACTTACAGTCTATTCTAAGAGTTTTCGAATTTATTTAGATTGAATATTTTCGACGCGGTAGCTCAGTTGGTAGAGCAGTGGCCTTTTAAGCCATTGGCCGTGAGTTCGAGTCTCACCCGCGTCACACGAAGAGAAACCACACATCTCTCTCAAGAAAAACCCCACTTTATTGTGGGGTTTTTTGTTTCTATTCTATCCATTCATATTCATTGTTTATCAAATGAGGTACACAGATTTGAGGTACACACCCATATGGGCGTATGGGATTTTAGGTTACAACCTCATTCTGCGTTTCACACAAAGTAATTCAAAAGTTTCTTGTTTGTAGGATGATTGTTAAATTTAGTTATGACTAAAATGGTAATTAAAATTTGTATAGTATTATTCATTATTAATGGATGTGCGACGTATGTAAATGTAAACGTTCAAAAACCTTCAAAAATTAGTTTAGGGGAGATTAGAAACGTTGCAATTCTTGACATTGATAAAAAAGAATTTAAAGGGTCATATTCTTTCACAGAAATTGGAGATGCTCCTTTAAGCGAAAAACTTGAAACTATCATTGAAGGTAAGAAAAAGCCTAAAAATCCAATTTTAAAAGATGATTATTTTGGAAAAATAATTTCTGATAAACTAATTAGTAAACTTGTTGATAATGGTCATTACTCTATCGCAGATAGGGACAAACTTGATAGAATATTAGATGAACAAAAACTATCTTTAAGCGGTCTTATCAGTTCAGATGATGAACCAATAATTGGAGAGCTAATTGGTGTAGATGCGTTTGTTATTGGCAGGGGTAAATATTTTATAATTGATAAAGGTGGATGGTTTACACATGCAAATGACAACAAAATATTTAAAGATGTTTTTTATAAAGTTGAGAGAGAAATCAGTCTTGAATTAAAATTTGAAATTATCTCTGTTGAAAGTGGAGAGATAGTTGCATTAATAGAAGAAAAGAAAAAGAAAACTGTAAAAGCAAATGGAGATGACCTTGAATCTGCTTTTGCGAACTTATCTAATTGGCATACCACAATAGATAAACTTGCAGATAGTATTTTGAATAAAATAATTAAACAAATAGCACCCTACTATAAAAAAACATCCAAATTAATCAAAACAGGCGGTACTACAGGGATGAAAACAGGTAAGGAATATGCAAAAAGAAATATGTGGGAGGATGCTAAAGATTCTTGGGAACAAGTATTAAAAGATTCTTCACCAAAAGGTATCAAAGACAAAGTGCCTGCGATGTATAATTTAGGTGTATATTACGAAATTCAAGATAACCTTGATAAAGCTGAAGAAATATTTAACCAATGTTTCAAACAGAGTGGAAAAAAAGAATATTTAAACGCTCGACAAAGAATACAAAAAAGAAAAAAAGAAATAGAGAAACTTGAAAAACAAATTTCTAACTAAACACCTACCACTATTACTATTCATTGGGTTGGCTTGGGGACAAAGTCTAAAATTCATTAATATTGATGGACGGTCTATTACTTTTAAAAAGGCTCCTTCACAATTAAGATTTGGACCATACACCAGCGACACTTTTTATTTAAACGGGACTAATTATTCTTTAAAGAATATAGACTTTAAAACAAAAGTAGTTAAGGTAAAAAAGATATACCGTAATGGCATAAGCCAATTTATTAATTATAACAAATACGAAGAAATTCCCTTTGATTCTATTCGTTCTTTCAGGTACTTAAAACGAAGTTTTAGTGTCATTCCGATGGTAATTGGTGGAGCTATAGGATACTTTTATTTAACAAATCCAAATGCCAATACTCTATCTTTTTATTTTAGTATGTCTGCTTTCGCACTTGGTGTGAATTTATCATTTACGCCAAAGTTTAGTGAGGAATTAATTGTGGATGATGGTGGATGGACTATCAAAACTGAATAATCCACATCTTTTTTCATATAAACTCTAGCCGTCATAAACCAAAAGAAAGATAGGACAAGTTTATGGACACACATTATTGGTTTTTTTGTTTGTGGGATGAGGGGTAGATTTCATTAAAAAATAACGAGGATTGATTAGTTCATGCCAAACCCCACATTAACAACAGCTGTAGAAAAGATACAGCCGACTGCGATCATCAAGTTGGATGGGGCGTTTAATGACTTTCACGCCAAAGAGGTGATCGGAATAATTGATGATTTATTAGCGCAAGATTTTGTTCATTTCATTATCAATTTTAAATCCTGCACTGAGGTAAATAATTATGGTGTATCAGTACTGATTAGTCTCATTGGATCAATAAATCAAAAATCTGGAAAATTATTTTTTACAAATGTTGATTCACATCTTGAAAAAAAGTTGAAAATGATGGGCCTTGCTGCATACGCAGAATTCTATTCTGAGGACAAGGTGGCACTCGAGTCATTAATTGAAAAGCACTAAGTAATAACTTTTAAACCTAACGTATTGGAAAATAAGTAATGTTAAATAAGACAAAACTAATTCTTTTTCATTTCACAGTATTGTATAATTTTATTTTTGGTAACCCTTCTGAAGGAATATGGAAGCAATTCTTGTATACGAATGGAATTTCAAGCAACTATACATTTGATGTTCACAAAGATAAACAAGGTAGGGTTTGGGTTGGAACTCAAAATGGCATCACCCTAATTGATGGAAGCATTACAAGAAAATATGGTGTCTCTCATGGCTTACCCTCTGCTGACATTATAAAAATAACTGACATAAATGGACGTTTATTTGCAGCTACATCTGGTCAAGGTGTATATGTTTTGGAAAATGATACTTTTGAAAAAGTAAATTTTGTAAAAGGCTCAAATGTTACCACAATGGAAAACATTGGGGACAAAATCTTTATATCTACGAACCTGGAAAATATCATGTATGATGGAAATAACACCTCCTTTATGGGTAAAGGATTTCCAAATTCTAAAATTATTGATGCTTTTTCAAATGAAAAAAATGACTGGTTTGTTTCTGATAGGAACCTTATCAAACTAAAGGGAAATAAGTATATATCAGAAAAAATAACATTTCCTAGCTCGAATGTAAAAATACAAGCATTAATTATTGATGGTGATATTGAATATTTTGGTACCAATCAAGGCCTATGGAGCAGACAAAATAATAGGAATGCCAAATTAATTAAAAATATCAATGTATTGAGTCTCGATAGAACATCAAATGGCTTAATAATTGTTGGAGCAAAAAAAGGTTTTTATTATCTAAGCAATGGAGCTCTGAAAGAGATAACTCCCATTGGGCAAGATTACCTTTCACTCAGCAAGACTGCTGTAAGGGATATTGAAGTCACTTCAGAAAATGAAATATGGTATGCTACGTTTGGAATGGGTCTCTTTCTTCATGATCCAGGAACTTTTACTAATATAAATACTAAAAAGGGTCTAGACGTTGGTGGGATGACCTTTGATCTAGAAAGAGACGGAGATAAAGTATATATAGCTACAAAAAATGGCCTCTTCATCTATAAAAAAAATAGAATAGAAAAACATTTCACCAAAAAAGATGGTTTGCCATCAAATATGATACTAGATCTTGACCTTGATTCTAAAGGTGATTTATGGATTGCAACTGCTAATGGTCTCTCAAAGTTGTCTGGGTCTTTCTTTAAAAACTATTCGCGTACAGATGGCTTACCATCTAAATTAGTTACATCAGTGCATGTAGATAAAAGAGATGACTCCAGAATTTGGATTGGCTCGGAAAGGTCGGGGTTGACAAGATTTGATGAAACAGGGTTTTATACATTTGCAGTACAGGACGGTCTACCAAGCAATTCAATAAGGGATATTACTCAATTAAACAATGGCACGCTTATAATTGCTTGTTACAAAGCTGGAGTCGCAAAATTTGATGGAAAAAGATTTACACTGTACGATAATGGGCTTGATGATAAACGTGTAATACTATTGGAAAACGGGTTTGATGGAGAAGTTTGGGCCGGAACGGAATCCGCGGGAATAGGTGTATTAGAAGGAAATCAATTCAGGATGATTCGCGATTCAGACGGCCTTGCCCATAATGAGATGTTTTCACTTTATAATGATGGAAAAAAAATGTGGGCAGGAACATTTGGTGGTGGATTAAGTTGTTTTCACGAGAATACATGGTTTACCCTCAGAGAATCTGATGGTTTAAATAGTAATACCGTAGGTTCAATCGTATCAATTGATGAAAATACTACAATGATTGGTGGTACTTCAGGGATTTCAATCTTTAAAATGAATAATCAAACGTTCAGTTTAGAAATAATAAATATACTAACGCCTAGTGAAGAACTTTCATTTGAAAAACAGATGGAACCCATAAGTGGTATTTTAAAAGACAGATTTACTTTGACTCCTAATCCCATGGTATATAATCCCTCTGATGCAGAAATAAAATATAGGTATAGAGCAAAAAAATTCAGTGATCCAAAATTTAGTGGTTGGTCAAAATTATCACTTTCGCCACAAATTTCATATGTGCCACAGAATGTTGGTTCTTTCCAGTTACAAATACAAGCTGTTGATAATAGAGTAGCTTTCTCTGAAATAATTACGGTACCATTTAACATCGGTCGTGTATGGTATCTAGATCCAAAAACTGCTATTCCATTTTGGGGAAGTATCTTGCTCTTAATTGGATTTTCTACTGTTACTTATATTAATTACCGTAAAAAAAGTATAGAGGCTGAAAAACTTAGAGAGGCAGAAATAGAGCGTCAGCAGGCAGAAATGGAAGAAGCAAGAGAGTTTCAACAAGCAATGTTGCCAAGTGAAATGCCTATTACTGATGATTATGAGATGGTGGGGTTTCAAAAGACTGCAACTGAAGTTGGAGGAGATTTTTTTGATTTTATGCAAAAAGAAGATGGAAGATGGGTTGCAATATGTGGTGATGCAACTGGGCATGGTCTGACCTCAGGAAATGTTGTTTCCATAACAAAAACTGCAATGAGTTCACTTGTAGAAGAAGATCCGGTACCAACTCTTGACTCATTAAACAAGACACTACTTAATATGAATATTGGTTTAAACAGAATGTGCTTAAATATTGCAAGTATCGGTAAAGACTCTATTCGCTTTTCTTCTGCTGGTATGCCTCCGGCCTATTACTATTCTGCTGAAAAACGCGAACTAGAAGAAATATTAGTTGGAGCACTACCTCTGGGTTCTTTCAAGAGAGCTATCCACACAGAGAAGGAGATTGCTTTTAAAAACAGTGGAGATATCCTGATAATGATGTCTGATGGCCTTCCTGAGGCAGAAAACTCCAAAAATGAGATGGTAGGGTATGAGCGAACATTAGATTTGATTAAAACTTTATCTGATAAATCCGCTGAAGAAATAAAAGATGGACTTGTAGAGATGTGCGATAATTGGCTTGGTGATACTGCTAAACTTCAGGACGACATGACATTTGTAATAATCAAAAAAAGATAATAGCCTAGCTAAATGCTTACCCAAATAGCGGAATTTGTATGCGCGCACGGTTCAGGTCCGTGTATCTTATTAAGCATGCTGGTTTTAATCCAGTTTCGAGTCTTTAAGATAAGCTATGAAGTTGAATATTCATTGTTGGATTATTTCATAGATGAATAATAGTTGGCTTATATGACCCTACTCTTCCAGAGTTCACCAACCGAGTCTTTTATCCACGGTGGTTCAGATTATAAACATTAAATGTACATCATGCATAAACTTAAAATCACAAAAATGATTGCTACGATTAGGCATTCCCATGTCCCGCTTTAACTCGCCCCATGTTCCGCCTGCCTCATCAGGTTCTAGTGCCAAAAGCCCACGGCGATATTTGGGGGTGTTTCGGTATAGTGGTCGGGCACTGGGGTTAGTATGGACTACGCATCGGGGATTGACGCTGGCTATGATGGCGCTGGTATTGGCTGCGGGGTTGATGCCTGCTGTAGTCGCATGGCTGGGAAAAATGATTGTTGACACAGTAGTGCTGGCGGCAGAAACACAAGCGCCCGCCAACAGGCATTTGGCGATAATGTATGTTGTGGCTGAAGCAGGTGCAATCGGCTTACTGGCTGGATTTCAACGCGGTATC
>Ga0257110_1001362_pt1 | contig 11551 bp, 11 predicted proteins | sample LP_taG_7_FD_190184 | JGI IMG/M metagenome (GOLD analysis project Ga0257110, IMG submission 190184) | Marine microbial communities from Northeast Subartic Pacific Ocean, Canada - LP_J_2015_P26_10m | ecosystem: Environmental > Aquatic > Marine > Oceanic | place: Canada: Northeast Subartic Pacific... | reverse complement strand
GATAGCTTCTGTAATAGAACAAAAAATAACACCCGATTTTTGTAATTTCTTTTTAAACGTAGTGCCGATAGACACACTATCAAACACAGCATCAACTGCTACATTTGCAAGTAATTTTTGTTCATTTAAGGAAACCCCTAATTTTTCAAAAGTTTTTAAGAGCTCAGGATCTGCGTCGTCCAAACTTCCAAGCTTTTTTTTAGTTTTTGGGACGGAATAATATTGAATGTCATCATAATTAATTTCCGGAATTTTAAGATATGCCCAAGATGGATCTTTCATTTTAGTCCAACTTCGATATGCTTTTTCCCGAAACTTTAATAAAAAACTAGGCTCTTTTTTTTTGTAACTAATTTTTTTTACAACTTCCGCACTTAAACCTTTTTCGAATTCTTCTGTTTCAATATCGGTTGTAAAACCATATTTATATGGACTCGTAACTATGGTGTCTAAAACTATATCAGACTCATTTAATTGTTTTTCTGTCATTACTATTGATACGTTAATTTATTAGCATCCTAGCATAAATCTAATTATACCTTTAATATTAAGTAAAATATGTTCCATAATTTTTTTTTACCACATATACATTTTACCTCTTTTTTTTATCACCTATTACTTAAGTTATTTTCTTACGCTTTTAAACTTATGATGGTAAAAAAATATAAGTTAAAGCATTTATTTAGATAAAAAAGATAATACTTAGTTCTAACTAAGCCATACTTGCGCTGGAAAAAACATCAATAAGAAACGTAAGTAAAACAAATCCAAGTAAAGGAGATAAATCAAAACCAAGTAACGGTGGAATAATTCCTCTAAAAACTCTTAAATAAGGATCAGCAATCCTACCTAAAGTCGAAAAAGGCTGCATATAAAAATTTATATTAGGAAACCATGTTAAATAAACTCGTAATGTTAACATTACAATATAGCATTTTAAAAATCCTGCGATACCACCACAAAGTGTAATTATTATTGTACCCATTTATATATCTTCTTTTTGATATGAAAACTTTGTATTCTTTGATAGTAACATATCATTGATATGTTACGAAACTATATTAGAGCTAGTGAAGAGACTTGAACTCATAACCGACTGATTACAAATCAGTTGCTCTACCAATTGAGCTACACCAGCTTATAAATGGTATTTTACCCATTTCTATAAGATAAGTGTACCAAAAGATTCTAAGTTCGAAAAGTATTTTATTTTATTTTTCATGTTTAAGGCTGTAGCAGTATTAAAGAAACCCCTAAATGGTCCAGCACTATGTAAATAAAACTTTAAAGTATTTAAAGTAAAGAAAAATTTTTAGTTTGTTCTAATTGTCGTTTTATCCTTTGACGGATAATGCAAAATTCGATCAAGCTTTAAGCAGGCCCGTCGAAAAGTAAATTATTTTATGTTATTAAAAATTTGTAGATTTTACTTGCATTTTAAGTAAACTCTTTTATATCATAGTATATAAGTAAAAATAAAAGTTATACTTAAAATGGCTAAAAGCAAAGGGGCTAGAATCCAAATTACCTTAGAGCATAAGTGTGAGCAAGGAGTTTATCGTTACCATACATCAAAAAATCGTCGAAATACTACAGAGCGTCTTGAGTTAAAAAAATATTCACCTGTAACAAAAAAGCACGAACTATTTAAAGAAATTAAATAATTAACGTAGACTATTATGGTAGAAAATTTACAAGAAGAAATAAATTTTGAAACGATCACATACAAAGATACAAAGATTTTAAGTAACTTTCTTAGTGATCAAGGTAAAATTCTTCCGCGACGTGTTAGCGGTTTAACATCAAAGCAACAAAAGAAAGTGGCAAAACTTATTAAGACCTCTCGAATTGCAGCGCTATTACCTTTTGTTATAGGAAAAGGGTAAATTAAAAGGTTAAAGTTCTTGGGAAAATATAGCGTAAATCAAAATAAAAACAAATACTTAGTTCAAAAAGGTTTATGCTATAATTACATCAAAATAGAACTTACGGTAAAAAGAGTTTAAATTTATGACACCATCACTAAGTGCTTTTTTAAGCAGCGTCTTTCTAGCAGTTATCATTGTTATTGTTCCAATTTCTGCTGCACTTGTATTTGTGAGCTCATCAGATAAGATTATTCGTGGATAGACAGTTCATAAAAAAACCTAAAACCTTTTCTCAGGTTTTAGGTTTTTTATTTTTTAGAAAAACAAACAATTAGAAGTTCATCTCTGCTGCTTGTACTTTCTCAAACTGCTTCTTCTTAATAACTAATAGGATCTGAGCTACTGTCACAGTAAAGAAGAATACAATCATACCCTTCACACGATTTGGGTTTTGTAAAATAATTTCTGTTTCTCCTTGACCAAAACCACCAACATTAGGATCTAATGTTAAAGGCTGATCAACCTTTACAGTATCTTTTACTTTAACCGCTAAATCAAGTCCTCCAGGAACAGTTTCTACTACATTACCGTTTGCAGTCGCAATAGTAACATTAACTTTTCCTTTCTCTTGAGGCTCAATTGCCGTAACTTGTCCTGCAGATTTAGAAGTATAAGCATTATTGTTACTTTTTTCTCCTGTTGGGTATACTTGGCCTCGACCACGGTTACCACCTACATAGATAGGATAATTTAAGAAGTTCACATCTTTGTTTTGTGCCGGGTCCGGAGCTAAAACTGGGAACGTGATTTCTTGAAACTTATCGCCTGAGATAGGACCAACAACTAGAATGTTAGGCTTCGTCTTACTATAAGGTTGAACGAACATACCTTTTGTCTTTGCCTTAAGCTCAGGAGTAATACGATCTTTTGGCGCTAGCTTAAAACCTTCAGGTAAGATTAGTACGGCACCTACGTTAAGAGATCCTCTTGTACCACCAGCAGTAACCTGCTTTACTGAGCGATCGTAAGGAACGCTTACTACTGCTTCAAAAACAGTATCTGGTAAAACCGCTTGCGGCACTTCAATTTCTACCGGTTTCTGAGCTAAGTGGCAGTTAGCACATACAATACGCCCTGTTGCTTCACGCGGGTTCTCGTATGCTTGCTGTGCAAAAACTGGGTATGCGTATGAAACTTTTGGAAAGAATAATGTTCCTGCTATTGCTAAAAACAAGAACATTGATCTAAATTTTTTAAGTAATAGAATCATGTATTTAATAAAAAAAATTGTTACAGTAATATATTATACACCTATTATATTATTAATACCTTTTCTCTAGTTTACAGAACTTCTTTCTTAAGTAAAATAACTACACCAGAACCTCCTAAGTATAAACTTAATAAAGCACCTGCTAATAAAAGTTGCGTTATAGGATCCGTTGAAGGGGTAATGATAGCAGCCACAACAGTACACAAAACTATTACGTATTTCCAAGCGGACAACATTTTTTCTCCCGTTACAATACCTAATAATCCTAGTACAACTTGCACTGCAGGTACCTGAAATGCTAGACCAGTAGCAAATAATAAAACAGCTAGAAAATCAAAATATTGATCAAAAGACCAAAAAGGTTCTACAACCTCAGAACCATAAGAAATAAAGAATTTTAAAGCAGCAGGGACAAGAAAAAAATAAGAAAATGCTAAACCAATAATAAATAATAGCCCTGATCCAAGACTAACAGGTAAAATAACATCTCTTTCCTTTTTTGTTAATCCTGGTATTAAATAAAGTAAAATTTGATATAAAACTATTGGGCTGCTAGCCAACACACCACAAAATGCTGCTATTTTTACAGACGCAAAAAAATATTCTCCAGGCGCAAATTGTAAAAATTTAACTCCTACAGCAGGTGCTTGAAATATCCGCACAATTTCTTTGACATCAGCAAAGCATACTAAAGTTGTAATTATTAATATAATTACGCAAAAAACTAACCGCTGACTAAACTCTTCTATATGCTCTGAAAGAGCCATTTCATCATCGGCTGTAATATTCATCTTTATGTTTGTGTCAGTTTTGTGATTTTTTTTATAAATGTTCTTATTAAAATTAGGGATCATACAGTATTAGCTATTTTATGCTTTTTTTATTATAAAATCATAAGTGCTAACTTATACAGAACTTTCTTCTATCATTTTATCTACAATTATACATTCTGTTGTTAGTACCATACTTGCAATAGAAGCCGCATTCTGTAAAGTGGAACGTGTTACTTTTGCTGGGTCTATAATACCAACTTCAAACATATTTACTACTTCGTTTGTAGCAGCATTGTAACCAAATTCAAAATCAGCCCCTTTAACTTTCTCAAGAATAACACTCCCATTTTGGCCAGCATTTGCAGCAATCTTTTTTAAGGGTGAACTAAGAGCCTTTTCCACAATTAAAGCACCGATAAGTTCATCTTCCGCTAAATTTTCTTTGGCCCAATCAAGCAGCTCCTCGGAAATATGAGCTAATGTTGTACCACCACCGGGTACAATTCCCTCTTCAACAGCAGCCTTAGTAGCATTTACGGCATCCTCAAGCCTTAATTTTCTATCTTTCATTTCTGTTTCCGTAGCGGCCCCAACTTTTATAACTGCAACCCCACCACTTAATTTGGCTAATCGCTCTTGTAATTTTTCTTTTTCATAAGAAGAATCACTTGTTTCTAGTCTGCGTCTTAACTGCTCGCATCGTGCAAGCACAGCCTTTTTATTTTCATCGGAAATTATTGTCGTAGAATCTCTTCCAACGATTACCCTACGAGCTTTTCCTAACGCCTCTATTTCTACATTTTCTAAGCTTAATCCAGCATCTGCACTAATAACTTGTCCGCCTGTAAGAACAGCAAGATCCCCTAATAAAGCTTTTCGACGGTCGCCAAAACCTGGTGCGCGTACCGCGACCACATTTAAAATACCTCGCATTTTATTAATGATAAGAGTTGCTAATGCTTCTTTTTCAACATTATCACTAATAATTAGTAGAGGTTGGTTTGTTTTTGTAATTAACTCCAATGTTGGTAATAGGTCTTGTTTAACTAACGTAATTTTTTTATCTGTTAATAAAACAAAAGCATTATTTAAAACTACCTCCATACGCTCTTGATTAGTTACAAAGTAGCCTGAAATATAACCTCTTTCAAACCCCATACCTTCTGTAATTTCTAGCTCGTTAACCGTAGATTTACCTTCTTCGAGTGAAATTAACCCTTCTCTCCCAACTTTATCGATTGCACTTGCTATTAGAGAACCCACTTCAGTATCATTACCGGCCGAAATAGTTGCTACTTTTGTAATATCAGATAAATTTTCAATAGGACGCGCATAGTCTGTTACTTTACTAACAACAAATTGTGTCGCCTTTTCAATTCCCCTTTTTAAAACAATAGGGTTTGCTCCTGCGGCAACATTACGCATACCTTGTTTAATAATGGCATAAGCAAGAACTGTTGCTGTTGTTGTACCATCCCCTGCAACATCATTTGTCTTTGAAGCGGCCTGACGTATTAAACAAACCCCAGTATTCTCCAAGTTATTAGTTAAATTAATTTCTTTTGCAATGGTCACGCCATCATTAACAATTTGTGGAGTTCCAAATTTTTTACCTAATACCACATTACGTCCTTTTGGCCCCAATGTTATTGATACAGCTTCCGCTAATGTATCCATCCCTTTTTCTAAAGCCTTGCGTGCTGATTCTTGGTAAAGTATTGTTTTTGCCGGCATAAAAATTAAAGCTTTTTAATGTATCTAAACTCTTTTTATAGAAGCTAATGTACAGGTTAATGTATCTGTAGAACTACTTTTTTAGTTTGAGTAATTCTTTTAATGGCTCAGGCTGGACTTGAACCTGCGACCTTGGGCTTATGAGTCCCCTGCTCTAACCAACTGAGCTACTGAGCCTTTATATATATTATATAAAATATCTTGATATTTATCAAAAAGAAATGTACAAACATATGAATAAACAACTTTTTCGACAGACTGCTAAATTAAAGAATTATAAAAAATTTATCGAAAAAAGAAACATTATTTTGTATACTATGTTTTGTGAGGGTCACTAACTCAATGGTAGAGTACTCGGCTTTTAACCGAATAGTTCTGGGTTCGAGTCCCAGGTGACCCAAATAAAGGTTCCAACTCATTTACATTGAATTAAACAAAGTAACGTTCCTTATAATTTAGTGTTAAAATAATATTTGTATATTTTATTAACCCAACCCTTTTCTATTTAAAATATAAAAGCACCTAGACTAATGTTAGAAGCCATTTTTCAGAATACCACACGACAAGTACAGGGAAAATACGCAACCCAGCTGGGCCAAATCGAAGTAATTAGTAAAAACTTAAAAAGTTGTACAGATTTAGAGTTACAAGAAAGAGCAACAAGTTTAAAGCAAAAAGTACAAAGCGGAGGTGAAACAGATACTGTAATAAATGAAGCCTTTGCATTAGTGCGGGAAGCTAGTGATAGAGTTCTTGGCCTTCGCCATTTTGATGTTCAGCTAATTGGTGGATTAGTTTTAAACGAAGGAAAAATTGCAGAAATGAAAACAGGCGAAGGAAAGACTATTGTAGCAATGCTACCTACCTTTTTAAATGCACTCTATGGTAAGGGCGTACATGTTGTAACAGTAAATGATTACTTAGCTAAACGAGATTCAGAATCTGTTGGACAAGTCCATAAATTCTTAGGACTGACGGTAGGTTTAATACAAGAAAATATGACTCCCCAGGAAAGAAAAGAAAATTACGCTTGCGATATTGTTTATGTAACAAACAACGAGCTTGGATTTGATTACTTACGGGATAATATGGCTTTTAGTGCAGAAGAAATTGTCCAGAGGCCATTTTTTTATTGCGTTATTGATGAAGTAGATTCGATATTGATTGACGAGGCAAGAACACCCCTAATTATTTCTGGTCTTAGCGAAGCTCCAACCGAAAAATATTATCAAACAGCTAAAATAGCAACGAATCTAACAAAAGATGTACATTATTTAGTTGATGAAAAAACCCAAAATGTAACCTTAACAAATGAGGGGGTTTCTTTTTGCGAAAAGGTTTTAGGTATTGTGGACTTATATAATCCTGATGAGCCTTGGATTTCGTACATTTTAAATTCTGTGAAGGCGAAAGAGCTATTTCAACGAAACAAAAATTACATAGTAAATGAAGAACAAGAAATTGTTATTGTAGATGAGTTTACGGGACGTACAATGTATGGGCGACGTTGGAGTGATGGCTTACATCAGGCTGTAGAAGCGAAAGAAAATTTACCTATACAAGATGAAAGTCAGACTTTAGCATCGATAAGTTATCAAAATCTATTTTTGTTATACGACAAATTGTCTGGTATGACAGGCACGGCGAAAACAGAAGAAGTAGAATTTGAGAAAATATATAATTTAAATGTGGTTCCTATACCCACTAATCAACCAATCAAGCGTAAAGACTTTTCTGACCTCATCTATAAAAACCAATACATAAAATGGAGGGCTATTGCCCAAGAGTGCCTAGAAATGTATGGTATTGAGCGACCCACATTAGTAGGAACAACAACTATTGAAAAATCTGAGTTATTAGCGGCTTTACTTAATGAATACGAAATACCTTATCGACTTTTAAACGCCCGACCAGAAAATGTAGAAAGTGAGTCAGAAATTGTAGCTCAAGCAGGCTGTAAAAAAGCTGTAACAATTGCCACAAATATGGCCGGGAGGGGCACCGATATCCTTTTAGGAGGTAACCCACAATTTCTTACAAACAATATTTTAGCTAACTTCTTTGAAACTAATAGTAATCAGGAACAACTCCTTGCTTTAAAAGACTTTATGGATTTTGACGACGATAATCTCAAAGAAAATATAAGAACTTCTTACACGAGCTTTTTGAAAACCCCCTTAACTGAATTAGAGACTAAGGAAGATTATGTCACTGGTAAATTTGTTTCGCTATACAATCAAGTTCTAGAGGAAGTTAAACTAATTACTAATAAGGATGGTGAATATATCAGAAAAATTGGGGGTTTACATGTAATTGGTACCGAACGACATGACTCTCGAAGAATTGATAATCAATTAAGAGGGCGTTCAGGTCGACAAGGTGATCCTGGTTCATCGCGATTTTTTCTTAGTTTAGAGGATAAGTTATTACGTATTTTTGGAGGAGATCAAATTTTAAATATTTTACAAGGGGTTGGATTTACAGATGATACACCAATACAATCACAGCTCTTAAATAATAGTTTAGAGTCAGCACAAAAAAAAGTAGAAGCATATTATTACGATACAAGAAAACAACTATTTGAATATGATCAAGAACTAAATATTCAGCGTAATGGTGTTTATGCAGAAAGAAAACGTATTTTGGAACAACCAAATTTAAGAAATTGGTTAATAAATTACGCCGACCGAACATTATATGATTTATTTCTTTATTTTCAGGAACTAAAAGACCCTAATAAGACGGAAGAAGTGTTAAATAAATTACACACTTTATTTGGAATTCCTTTTTTAATGGATCCAAAATCTTTAAATTCGGGTGAAGTATTAAGTTTTTTACAACAACAAATACAAATAACCTACGATTTAAAAGAATTAGAGATGGAATCGATTGAAGCTGGCTTACTTCGCGAATTAGAGCGTGCTTTTATACTTCAGCAAATTGATTATTCGTGGAAAGAGCATCTACAAAAAATAGTTTTTTTACGTGATTCCATTCGTTGGCGTGCTTATGGCCAAAAGAACCCATTAACGGAGTATAAAAAAGAAGCCTTTAATTATTTTACAATCATGCTTGCTAGAGTAAGACATAGAGTAGTTTATTTTGTATTGCGCTCAAAACTTATCTTATTATAAATATCTTAATTACTAAAAAATAATCTCTACAGACTAATAAGTCTGTAGAGATTATTTTTGCAGAAATGTTTATTTAGGCAAATTATTTAAATTTTTCGACTCTTGTAGGAGCAGTAAATTTTTACATTTTGGGTTTTTAAACACCAAACTGGTTACCACGTCTGTATTGTAAATAAGCAGCAACAAAAAGCCCTAAAATTGTAACTGGTACAAGCCCAAGTACAATGCCTGAAAGTAATACTTCAACCATAATTTAATTTCCGTTTTAATTATTAATGAATTTTTTATTTTTAGTATGAGTCTCTATTTTTATAGAATTGATTTTTACTCAAGTTCTGTAAATAAGCTACTTTCCATTATATCTTCTACAGTAATTGTTACAAGATCTGATTTTGTTAAAATAGCACCACCTGAATTAAACATTCTATTAGCATGTCTCATACGTGCAGTATCAATAGCGTTGCTAATTGTTCGAGCATTAGCAAATAATGGCATTTTACTACGCTTAGTAATATACTCTAAAAGTGCTGCTTCCGCATCTTGTGTCATTCTATATTGTTGCTCTTCTAAAATAAGACGACCAATATGAATTAGCTCTTCAGGCGTATAGTCAGGAAAATCAATATGATTAGCTACTCGTGAAGATAATCCTGGGTTAGATTCGTAGAAGCTATCCATCCTATCTTTATAACCTGCAAAAATAACAACAAGATCTTCACGCTGATTTTCCATTACTTGCAACAAAATTTCAATGGCCTCAGAACCATAGTCTCTTTCGTTATCAGGTTTATATAAATAATAAGCTTCATCAATAAATAGAACCCCACCCATAGCTCGCTTTAAAACCTCCTTTGTTTTCGGAGCGGTATGGCCAATGTATTGACCTACCAAGTCATCACGTGTAACTGTGATTAGGTGGCCCTTACGAATATATCCAAGTTTAAATAGAATATCCGCCATTCGGGTTGCTACTTCTGTTTTCCCTGTACCCGGACTCCCAGTAAAAGACATATGAAGTCCAACAGAAGCCGCATCAAGTCCTAAACCTAAATTTTTACGAAGACGCTGAACTAATAGTAAAGCGGCAATTTCTTTAATACGCTGTTTTACTGGAATTAAGCCAACTAGATCTTCATCTAATTGATCAATAATCCCCTGTATATTTGTATTATTATACTCTTCTTGTAAATTAACTACCATAAGTTAAAATTATTATACTGGATATAATTACTAGAATTTATTATATCACAAAATAAGATACATGGGCTTATCTAAATAACTTTTAGATAAAGTCCATGTATCTTATTTGAAGTATGTACCAAATTAAGGTTTACTTAAACTTTCGTAATAACAGTCTAATAGAACCATCTTGTTGATTTTCCGCTTCGACGTATTGAAAGTCCTGCTCTTCACTTACTTTTGTAATTAAATTGAAAGCATAGCGTTGATTTACTTGATTTAGAAATTTGTTCACCGAATACTTTTGGTCCCAGAACATAAGGTCCGCAACTAATTCATACTCGTTGCCATTCCACTTAAAACCAATATCATGGTTGTTGTTCTGACGAATAACAATTTCCGCTTCTTGCTCTTGATTTTTATAACCTCTGATAGTTGTTGCTTCCGCTTCCCATTCAATATTTAGGTCTGAAAGACTCTTTTCAATGGTTACTTTATCGTACAGTTTTGTTTTAATTTTAGTAAAGTGAGACATTATTTAAATCTAATGTAATTTATTTTTACTGCTTGTTAAGGTAATTTATCTAAACAATACCAATACTATTATTATATCTAATAATTTATATTACACATAAAAAGTTAAAATTTTTATTAAACCGTAAAGTATAACTGAAAATATTTTGGAAAGATAAAGATGTATAATTAGGAAGGCAAAAGAAAAAAAAACTACAAAATGCTTCTTGCAGATGACTTAAATAAACTAATAGATGTATTACCAAGCTTTATTGCAACTTCCTTGGAAAAACATCCTCAACGTGAACAATTAATTGAGGTTGTTCTTGATATTGGTCGTCGACCAGAGGCGCGTTTTTCAGGTTATACCGAATATCTTTCTTATAGAACAATTGTCTGGCAGGATTTGGATTATACTCTTAAAAGATTGGGAAAGTTTAGCGGTGATAATAGAGCAGGTATAGAGAAAACTTTACACCGAATAAGTTCACTAAAAAATAGGAATGGTAGCGTAATCGGATTAACTTGTCGTATTGGTCGAGCGATTTTTGGGACTGTAAGTATTGTCCGAGACCTTTTAGAACAGAAAAAATCTGTTTTAATATTAGGTCAACCAGGTGTTGGAAAAACTACAACAATCCGAGAGATTGCACGAGTTTTATCTGATGGTATGAAAAAACGAGTAATTATTATTGATACTTCTAATGAAATTGCAGGAGATGGCGATTTACCCCACCCTTCTATTGGTAAAGCACGACGTATGCAAGTTTCAAATCAGCGAAATCAACATGAAGTAATGATCGAAGCTGTTGAAAACCATATGCCCGAAATTATTATCATTGATGAAATTGGTACAGAACTAGAAGCGGAAGCCGCTCGTACAATTGCTGAGCGGGGAGTACAATTGGTTGGGACCGCGCATGGAAGTAAATTAGAAAATTTAATTAAAAACCCAACAATTAGCGACCTAGTAGGTGGTATTCAGTATGTTACGTTAGGTGATGAAGAGGCAAAGCGTCGCGGATCCTCTAAAAGTATCTTAGAAAGAAAGGCCCCCCCAACATTTGAAGTCGGTATCGA
>Ga0257110_1001361_pt1 | contig 11553 bp, 9 predicted proteins | sample LP_taG_7_FD_190184 | JGI IMG/M metagenome (GOLD analysis project Ga0257110, IMG submission 190184) | Marine microbial communities from Northeast Subartic Pacific Ocean, Canada - LP_J_2015_P26_10m | ecosystem: Environmental > Aquatic > Marine > Oceanic | place: Canada: Northeast Subartic Pacific... | reverse complement strand
CAGGTAGTATTCTGTGTGTACATCCTGTTAATGATGTAACACCATTAACTGTTATGAGATTTGATCCAATTCCAGAAATATCTGCTCCCATGCTATTAAGCATTTTGCATAATTGCTGAAGGTATGGCTCACATGCGGCATTATAGATAGTTGTTTTTCCTTTTGCAAGAACTGCAGTCATAATTATATTTGCAGTACCAGTAACAGAAGCTTCTTCTAGTAGCATGTAAGTGCCTTTTAGTTCTTCTGCAGTTACTCTATAGAATTCTTCTTTACTGTCATAATTAAATTTTGCCCCAAGCTTTTCAAATCCATTAAAGTGTGTGTCTAATCTCCTTCTACCTATTTTGTCTCCTCCAGGTCTTGGGATAAAACCTTTGCCAAATCTTGCTAGCAGAGGTCCAATCATCATAATTGAGCCTCTTATAGAACTACTTTTTTCTTTATAATCCTCGCTCGAAAGGTAATTAACATCAACATTATTTGATTGAAATATATAAGAGGAAGATGATTTTTTTTCTACTCTAACATTTAAATCTTTTAGAAGATTAATCAAGATATTTACATCTCTTATATCAGGAACATTTTCCATTACAACTTCTTCTGAAGTTAAAAGGACAGCACATAAAACTTGAAGAGCCTCATTTTTAGCTCCTTGGGGATGAATATCTCCTTTTAATTTAAATCCTCCTTTAACTTTAAATGTAGTCATTTAACGTCTTTTCTTAAACTTCTTTTTGTAATTTGAATTATTTGTTGAGGGTCTTACAGCTACTGTATCAGATTTTATAAACTTCAAATTTTCTGCTAATTTAAGTTCATTATCTGAGAGTTTAGCGAGATGTAATATTATGGTTTCATTATTTACTGCGTTCTTATTAAAAAGTAAGTATGACTTTTTCATATGATTTGCAATCATACCAGTCATAATTTCTTTTTCCCTTTTGTCTTCTAAGGTTTTTGCAATTGCAATCATACCCTCTAAAGTTGATCCGTAAAAAGGAAACTTAATTTTATTTTTAGGATACTCCATTTTGTCTGGCTTGGCCTGCAGTTTTTCAATTTCAGGAAGGGGGTATGGAGATTCTGTGTCAAGCTTAAAGTCTGACATAATAAATAGATGATCCCACAACTTATGAGTGAATTCCTTAACATCTCTCAGATGAGGATTCATTTGACCCATAAACTGAATAATTGACTTGACACATTTAGTCCTTTCCTCCTTGTCTTCTATATTAGTTGCATGTGCGACCATTTTTTGGACATGTCTCCCATATTCAGGTATTATAAGCTCTTCTCTTTCAGTGTTGTATTCCATGTATTTATCTTTGGTGCAAAAGTACAAAAAAAAACAGCTCAAATTAATGAGCTGTCTTAGGTATTAAAATCCTAGAGTTAATCCGACAAGATAATTTCTTGTAGCTTCAGGAAAATATCCAGCCATATTATATCCTCCATCTGAACCTTGAGTTACATAGTGATCATCTTCGCTTGGATCATAACCATCAGATACAAATCGATATATCCATGCATTGCTAACATATTCTTCATCAAATAAATTATTTATTTGTAAGCTTATTCTAGCATAGTTGAATATTTTACTTTTTAAGTCATAAGTTACTCGTAAATTATTTACTAAATAATCATCTAGTTTTCTATCATTCGAAGAACTATTATCTATAAATTGCTCTCCAACATATTTGGTGATAAAATCAAGCGAAAAATTATCTTCAAAATTATATGTAAGCTGTGAAGCCCAAATTATGGATGGGGAAAATGCTAAATCTGTATTTGTATAAATTACTTCTTCTTGCCCACCAGTGTCCCAACTGTCTATATATTGAATAAACGAATCAATTTTGTTTTCACTAAGAGTCATATTAGCTGCCCATGCAAGTTTTTTGGAGAGTAAGACACTTCCTTCTAATTCAATTCCTCTTCTGAAAGAGCTTTTAACATTTTCGCTTGTAAAATACCCTACATCATTTATTTCTCCTGTTTTAATTAATTGGTTGTCATAGTTCATAATGTAAGCATTAGCATTAAACCTAAAATCTGAGGTGCTATATTTAAAACCTATTTCTGTATCATAAAGAGTTTCATGTAGAGGTCTTGAATTTGGACTACTTTCTACATAGTCACTTCTATTAGGTTCTTTATTTGCAACTGCAAAAGATCCATAGAATAATTGTTCTTCATTCATTTTGTGTGATAAACCAAATTTAGGGTTAAAGAATTCTAAGCTAACTTCTTGGGTTCCGCTATTACCTTCAATATCATTTCCATTAAATTCATATTCAATATTTCTAGATTGTAGATCTAAAAAAAGTGAGGTTTTTTCACTGGCCTGAAAATTTGATTTTATAAAAAGATTATTATCGTATTTAGTAGCTATATTTTTATAATACTCATGATTGAAAAGTCCATTGCTCATGTATTGAGCCCAAATTACATTTCCATAATGTTGCCCACTGTAAACATTATTTGCTCCTCCAATAACTAAATTTATAAAATCATTTTTATGATTAATAGAATAAGTAATACCACCAAAATCATTATTAAGCCATTTTCTTCTTACTAGATCTGTTGAAGAGATTGTGTCATTTCCAATTAATACATTAGAAAGTCCATAGTCAGCTAAATCTTGGTTTAATTTCTCATTTTCATAATAGCCTTCTCCATGAGTATAATGTGTGGCTAAATGAATATTTGTTTTACTATTCAGTTGTTCATTATAATGAAGTTGATAGTGTGTTTGATTATAATTGTCAACTTCATTTTCATATGTATAACTATTAAAAGTTCTATTTGTATCTAAATACCTTTGAGGAACTCCGTTCCAAGCTTGATAAGTTCTTTCTTGTCCTGAGAAAACGATAGCTTTAAGAACTGATTTTTTTCCAAAATATGCCCCTTGAAGATATAATGATTTTAAATCTGAAGAAGCTCTATCAATATATCCATCTGAGGATATTTTTGAAAGTCTCCCATCAAATGTAAATTTGTTATTTAATAAGCCTGAGCCAAACTCAATATTATTTTTTAAAGTATTAAATGATCCAACACTATTATTTGTAATTGTGTAAGCTTTTTGGTTGAGGCCCATAGTTTTTAAGTTTATACTTGCTCCAAATGCCGCCGCTCCATTAGTTGAGGTTCCAACTCCTCTTTGAATTTGGATATTGTCAAGAGAAGATGCGAAATCAGGCATATTTACCCACCAAACTCCTTGGCTTTCAGAATCATTAATAGGAATTCCATTAATAGTAACATTTATTCTTGAAGGATCAGTTCCTCTAACTCTAAGGCCTGTGTACCCAATTCCAGCTCCTGCATCAGATGTAGTTACAACAGAAGGTGTTAGAGAAATTAAATAAGTAAGGTCTTGTCCAAGATTAGATTTTTTTATTTCGGATTTTGAAATATTAGTAAATGCCATTGGAGTTTTTTCATTCGCTCTTAAGGCATTAACACTAACTTCATCCAGATTTTTTTTAAATGTAATTGAATCTGATTCTTGTGCTATTATGTTTAAAGCAAAAAAGTTTAGTATCAGAAGTATTTGAATTTTTTTGAACATTTTTTGGTTTGTTTAATTAATATAACCAAAAAGGGTGAGAAGAAAAACACAGAGTTTTCTCAAAAATTCCTTGCTAGAATTACCTAGCCAGGTTCAATGGGTATATTCTCAGCCAAAATTTAAGGCACCCCTTTTTAGATAATGCAAATTTAAATAATGATTTTTAATTTTTTAAAATATTATTGATTTTTTTTATTGCTTTATTTAATCTATTGTCTTTTTCGATTATAAAGTAATTAAAGCCAAAATCATCAAGTTGTTTTTTATAAAGATTAAATAAATTATTTCTATCAAATTGATTTTCTCTTTGAGGGTCATAAACCCAATCTATGTCTGGGCGGCAAAGAAGATAAAAGTAATTTTCTAATTTCCTTGATTTAATATTCTGAGTAATTTGCTCATCACATATTCCAAACTTATATTCGGACCATATTTTAATTGTTAGAAGATCTGTGTCGCAGAAAATTATTTTGTTATCAAATTTTTTTTCTGAATCGAATTGAGTTTTTGCAATTTTCAATAAATCTTTCTGTGTGTATTTTCTTTTTAATTTTGAAATATATACTCTGGCGTACTCCTGCAAGAGAGGAGATTGAAAATGTTCTGCTAATGACTTGCTTAATGTTGTTTTCCCCGAACATTCTGGGCCAGTTATAATAATTTTAATCATTTACTTGGGTAGAAATTCTATTCCATTTAATGAAACCTGCCACTGCAATAAATGTATATAATAAAAAGAGTAATGAAGTAAGATGAAGATCTCTTGAAAAGTATAAATAGGTTGAAATGATATCAATAATGATAAAATAAAGCCAATTAGAGAGTATTTTTTTTACTACCATATATGTTGCAAAAACACTAAATACGCTTGTAAAAGAATCAACTAAGGGCATTTCAGCATCTGTATAATTGGAGAAAATAAACCCTAGAAAGAATGTTAATATTGTCCCTAAAAAAATTATAAAAAGATGTTTTTTAATAGGCCACGTACTTATCTGTAGCTGAGAATTATTTTTTTTCCATGAGTAAAAACCATAAATAGCCATTAAAAAATAAAAAACTTGAAGAACAGTTTCTGCATACAGCTTAGCATTAAAACAAATGTATATATATAAACTTACACTGATGACTGCTGCTAGCCAACATAAATTGTTTTGATGTGCTGCTAAATAAACATATAGTAGGCTAAAAATTACAGCAACAGTTTCTAAAATACTCCAATTAAACTCAATTAATAAAAATGATTGAAGTAGCTCTGCCATTCTCTAAAATTGAGGAATTTCTTCTAGTTCAGAGTTAATTAATTTCATGTTAAAGACTATGCTTTTGTTTTGTTTAAAACTTGATTCTATTTCAATATTAATAGCATTCATTATTTTCTGGTATTCTCCAAATATTTGAGTGCTCATTCCATTTGTCTTTACAGTGATTTCATCATAAGTTCTTAAGTTTTTTATAAACTGAATAATGGCTGGTTCATATTCATTCTTTAATGGGTACATCGAGATTTCTAATGAACAAATCATTTTTAAATCAAAAGTTGTGTATTGCTTCAGCAATTTCAGCAATCAAACCATTTTCTTTTTCAATAGCATTTCCAACAACTATTATATCTGCTCCAGCAGCACAGTTTTCAATAGCTTTCTCTGCTGAACGTATACCTCCTCCAACTATTAGTGGAATATCTATTTGGCTACTTACAGAGGAAATCATTTTAGTAGAGATTGCTTGTTTTGCGCCACTTCCACCATCTAAAAAAATTAATTTGAGGCCAAGCATTTCTCCGGCAATAGCAGTTGCTGTAGCAATATTGTATTTAGCATGTGGGATTGGAGTTGTATTGCTCATGTAGGAAGCCGTTGTGGCTTCTCCACTGTCAATAAGCATGTATCCAGTAGAAACTATTTCTAAATTTGTTTGCTTTAATATTGGTGCACTTATAACTTGTTGACCTATTAAAGTATGGGGATTTCGACCAGAAATTAATGAGAGAAATAGTATAGCGTCAGCCTTATTGCTAATTTGCATAGAGTTTCCTGGAAATAGGATAACAGGAATATCACTTTTAGATTTAATAGTGGTGATACATTCTTCAAGCTTATCATCCATCAGTAAACTACCTCCAATAAAGAATAAATCTACTTTGGCCTTAATAGATTTTTCTATTAAAGATAACAAATCATCATTGTCTTGCTTGTCAGGATCTACTAATAAAGCAAAGAGTTTAGATTTGTTTTTCTTGCTATCAAATATTTCTTTGTATATACTCATGTTAAAAATCTAATGGCAAAAATACACTAAAAAGTGATTATTTATTTTTAGAAAATCTAAAATGAGTTTTTCTCCTTTAAAAATCATACAAATTTTATTTTTTTCCAAATTAATATAAGATGTTTTAATGTCGTCTTTAAAATTAATATTTCCTTTTTGATATAATTTAAAAATACATTCTTTTGCGCTCCAAATAAGTGTTGCAAAATCTGAGTTTTCATCTATAAATTTTTTTGCAGATTCAAACCTATTATAAGCTTGAATTGGTTTACTAGAAATTTTTTCAATATCAATTCCGCAATTATTATTACTTAAAATGATTGAAACTATTTCTGAAGAGTGCGATATTGAAATATATTTATTGTTTGATAGTTTCGGTGCACCATCTATGCTATAGCTAATCTCTCCTTTCTCTCCCATTTGCATTAGTAAAGTTCTTGTGCAAAGTATTTCTAAAGCTCTTTTTTTACTTTTTATTTTGTTTGCAACTAAAACCTGATTTATTTCATTCTCAGTAAAAGCGGAACTATCTATTTTTTTGACAGCTAACAAGCTTGAATTTATTTGCTCAAATAATAACATACTCATATTGCTAAATTAATAATATTAACTATCTTTGCAGACCTTTAAAAATTAAAAAAATGAACTATAAAGTTAAAGATATATCACTTGCTGATTGGGGAAGAAAAGAAATTACATTAGCTGAAGCTGAAATGCCAGGTTTAATTTCAATAAGAGAAGAGTTTGGAGATAGTAAACCATTAGCAGGAGCAAGAATAGCAGGGTGTCTTCACATGACAATTCAAACAGCTGTTTTAATTGAGACGCTAGTTCATTTGGGGGCTGAGGTTAGTTGGTCTTCGTGTAATATTTTTTCAACTCAAGACCAGGCAGCAGCTGCAATAGCTGCTTCAGGAGTTCCAGTTTTTGCATGGAAAGGAATGAATGAAGAGGAGTTTGATTGGTGTATTGAGAAAACTTTGACTGCTTTTAAAGATGATAAGCCTCTTAATATGATTTTAGATGATGGTGGAGATTTAACCAACATGGTTTTAGATAGGTATCCTCAATTAACTGATGAGATTAAAGGTTTATCTGAAGAAACTACTACAGGTGTACATAGACTTTATGAAAGAATGGAAAAAGGTACTTTAACACTTCCTGCAATTAATATTAATGATTCAGTTACAAAATCAAAGTTTGATAATAAATACGGTTGTAAAGAATCTTTAGTTGATGCAATAAGAAGAGCTACAGATATAATGATGGCAGGTAAAGTTGCTGTTGTTGCTGGATATGGTGATGTAGGTAAGGGTTCTGCAGCTTCTTTAAGAGGAGCTGGAGCTAGAGTGATAGTAACAGAAATTGATCCAATATGTGCATTACAAGCTGCAATGGATGGCTTTGCAGTTAAGAAAATGGATTCAGTCGTTGGAGATGTTGATATTGTTGTTACAACAACTGGAAATAAAGATATTATTCAAGGGCATCATTTTGAAGCGATGAAAGATAAGGTTATTGTTTGTAATATAGGTCATTTTGATAATGAGATAGATGTTTCATGGCTTAATGATAATTGGGGACAAACAAAAAACACAATAAAGCCTCAGGTGGATATGTATACGGTAAACGGAAAAGATATTATTCTTTTGGCTGAAGGAAGATTGGTAAATCTTGGTTGTGCTACTGGACATCCATCTTTTGTTATGTCGAATTCATTTACTAATCAAGTGTTAGCGCAACTTGAGTTGTGGAATAATACCGATAAATATGAGAATAAAGTTTACATGCTTCCAAAGCATTTAGATGAAAAAGTAGCTAGACTTCATTTGTCAAAAATTGGTGTTGAGCTAGAAGAATTACGTAAAGACCAAGCAGACTATATTGGAGTGGAAGTTCAAGGCCCTTACAAGCCAGAATATTATAGATATTAGTTAAATACGTGTAAGTAGTTATTTTCAACAGCGTAATTATACATTTTGAGCGGAAGTATTGCGGGGCTATTAGCGGCCATACCATCTTGGTCTAATAAAAATGCCGAACTACAGCATCCGCAAAAAGCCAAACTTGAGTTAATAGAGTCAATATATGAACATACTAAATTAGGTTCGTAGCTGCAATTTCTATCATAAATCTTAAATTCATAATTAGCATATCGGTAAATAATTATACCTTTATTTCCGCCAGAAACAATAATGCTATTTCCTAAAGAATTTAAGTCGCTAAATTCACTTAAAGACAAGTCAATTTCAAAATTAACATATACATTTTGAATATAATTGTCACTATTTCCACAACTTAATATTATTAAAAAAAATAGTAAATAGATTAGCTTTTTCATTCTTGCAATTTTACTAAAAGAATATGAATATTTATTAAAAATACTCGTAATTTTTGTTATTTTTACAGACTTTAGAATTTTAACTACACCTTAAAACGAAACATTATATTATGTTGAGAAAAATTTATTTAATCATTTGTTTGTCATTCACCTCTTTAGCTGCTATTGCACAAACAGGAACATTAAAAGGAACCATATCTGATGCTATGTCAGGAGAATCTATTCCATTTGCCAACGTTGTTATTGAAAAAGATGGAGATCAATACGGAGGGACAACAACTGATTTTGACGGTAATTATACTATTAAGCCAATTGAGCCAGGTAATTATTCTGTAAAAGCAACTTTTGTCGGATATGGTACAATTGAAGTAACTGGAGTAATTATTTCTGCGAACAAAATTACATTTCAAAATGTAAAACTTCAAGAAGGAGTTGCTCTTGGAGAAATAAAAATTATTGAGTACAAGAAGCCTTTGCTGGATCAAGATAATTTATCTGGAGAGACAAAAACAGCAGAAGAAATTGTTGCTCTTCCAACTAGAAATGTTGCATCTGTTGCAGCAACTACAGCTGGTATTTATCAGAAAGATGAAGGAGATGCTGTAAACATGAGAGGGTCAAGAACAGATGCTACTTCTTATTATGTTGATGGTATAAAAGTGAGAGGTGCTCTTGGAGTTCCAACTTCTGGTATAGAACAAATTACGGTTGTAACTGGTGGTCTTCCAGCTCAATATGGTGATGCTACAGGAGGGATTATTGCAGTAACAACAAAAGGGCCTTCCAATAAACTATTTGGAGGTATTGAATTAGAATCCTCTTCTTTATTTGATGATTATAATTATGACCTAATAGGTTTTGGTTTATCTGGGCCTATTCTTAAAAAAAGAAATTCTGATGGAACTAAGGGAAGCTCTATTCTAGGTTTCTTTTTATCAGGTGAGGCAAGAAGTGTTGATGACACTGACCCTTCTGCTATAGGAAGATGGAAAGTAAAAGACGATGTTTTAAAAAATTTACAACAAACTCCATTTATTATAGCTCCAAATGCTAATGCTGGTTTCTTAAGTACATCTGATTTTCTTGGTGAAGATGACTTTGAAAATGTTCAGGCAAAGTTAAATTCAAATGAAAAAAGACTTAACCTTTCAGGAAAGATTGATTTTAAGCCCGCTGATAATACATTTTTATCTTTAGGGGGGACTTATTACAATAGAGTTAGTCGAGATTTCTCTGGATGGAGGTCAGTGTTCTCCTCAGCAAATAATAGAGAATCTTCTCAGCAAACATACAGAGTGTTTGGAAAATTAACTCAGAAATTCGGATCCGAAGAAGATAATGAAGAAAATAGTTCTACATTAATTAAAAATGCATTCTTTACGATTCAAGGAGATTATACAAGAAATCTTTACAATTTTGTTGATGCTGATCATCAATTTGATTTGTTTAACTATGGATATGTTGGGCAATTTAATACTTATAAGACGCCATTCTACCAAAACGGAACTGCTATTGATTCTTCTACTGGAATAATTTACTCTGGTAGAATTCTAAGTGGTTGGGGAGATACATTATATACTTTTAATGAAAATAAGTATACTAATCAAGATCTTGCAAATTACACAAATGCATACTACCAAATGTTTAGTGATTATGGACTAACTTCTTTTGTTGGTGCTGAAAATGATGGTATTATTAGAACTGCAGCAGATTTAAAAGGACAGGGTTTAAGAAATGGAGATGGTCCTGCTTCAGTTTACTCTTTATTTGGAAATCACGGAACTATGTATACAGGAGCTGCAAAGCAAGAAGATATTCAATCAACATTTAAAGCCTCCGGTTCTGCAGATATAAAAAATCATGAGTTCTCATTTGGTTTTGAGTTTGAACAAAGAGATGATTCTTACTGGGGCTTTGCTCCAGCTAATCTATTTGGGTTAATGAGACAGCTTTCCAACAAGCATATTCTTGAAAGAGATTTAAGCAACCCAATACCAATTATTGATGTTAACGGTGTATATCAAGATACTGTTTACTATGATAGATTATTTGTTTCTGAAGAGCAATCATTTTTTGATAGATCATTAAGAGAAGAATTAGGATTAGATCCAAATGGTACAGAATTTATTGATATTGATTCTTATCTTCCAAATACTTTTGATACAGAAATGTTTAGCCCTGATGAACTATTAAATAATGGTTCTAATCTTGCTTATTATTATGGCTATGATATTTATGGAAATAAACTAACTACAGATCCTACTCTTGAAGAGTTTTTCACTAAACAAGATGCTAATGGTAATTACACTAGAGAAATTGCATCTTTTAAACCAATTTATCAAGCTGGTTATATACAAGATAAATTTGCTATTGAAGATTTAATTTTTAATATCGGACTTAGAGTGGATAGATATGATGCAAATCAAAAAGTATTAAGTGATAAATATCTTCTTTATGATTCATATACTGCAGGAAATAATGATCCTTTGGGTTTAATTGGAAATACTCCTTCAACTATTGAGGATAATTATGTTGTTTATGTTGATGATGTATCAAACCCTTCAGAAATAGTTGGGTATAGAGATAATGAAACTTGGTATAATGCAAGTGGACTTCAAATTTCAGATCCAAATTTATTAGCTGAAGCCGCAGGAGGAGCTATTCAGCCTTATGTAAAAGATCCAAATGCAGCTCTTTCTGGTGATGTTGATGTTTCAACAGCATTTGAAGACTATTCTCCTGAAACGGTATTTATGCCAAGAATTGCATTTTCATTTCCAATTTCTGATGAAGCACAATTCTTTGCTCATTATGATGTTTTAACTCAGCGCCCACCATCAGCTAACAGATTAGAGCCTGTTGATTATCTTTTTATGGCAGATAGAGTAGGTGCACTTTTAAATAATCCAGATCTTAAATCAGAAAAAACAGTTGATTATGAACTTGGTTTTGCTAAGACTTTATCATTAAGGTCAGCTCTGAAAATTTCTGCATTTTACAAAGAATTAAGAGATATGATTCAGGTAGTAAATGTTCTTGGGGCTTACCCTGCACAATACTTAACATATGGAAATATTGATTTTGGTACTGTCAAAGGAATGTCAGCTAATTTTGATCTTAGAAGAACAAATAATGTTAGTCTTACAGCTAATTACACTCTTCAATTTGCTGATGGAACAGGTTCTTCTGCAACATCTGGTCAAAGTTTAGTAAATACAGGCCAGCCAAATTTACGAACAACTATTCCTCTAGCTTATGATCAGCGACATGCTCTATCTGCATCTGTTGATTATCGATATGGATCAGGAAAAGATTATAATGGTCCAGTTTGGTTTGGTAAAAATGTTTTTGCAGAAACTGG
>Ga0257110_1001360_pt1 | contig 11565 bp, 9 predicted proteins | sample LP_taG_7_FD_190184 | JGI IMG/M metagenome (GOLD analysis project Ga0257110, IMG submission 190184) | Marine microbial communities from Northeast Subartic Pacific Ocean, Canada - LP_J_2015_P26_10m | ecosystem: Environmental > Aquatic > Marine > Oceanic | place: Canada: Northeast Subartic Pacific... | reverse complement strand
ATCCATCTACTTCTGTTTGTACAATGTCTAGTAAATCTTCTAAAAAATCTACATCAAGTAAGTCCATATCTAATTCTGTAAATTCTAAATCTTCTGTTGTTTCGGCTAATGAGTCTTGCTCTAAAAAGTCTATGTCTAATCCTTTAAAGTCTAATAGTCCACCATCGCCTTTTAAATCTTCTGCTTGTTGTTCTTCTGCCTCTACAATTTCTGTAGGCTTACTTACAATAAACATATTGTCTATTTGATTTAAGTCTAAATCTATTAATGTAACAGGCTGAGTTGGTTGTGTTTCTAATGTGCTTACCATAACTGCCTGATAGGCTTCTTCTAAAAGCACGGTGCCACCTAAATTTGTAACTGTTATAGACCCACTTGGTTTACAGCCTAGTTCTAATTTAGTATAATCATCACAGTCTGCGTCTGGCAATAATATAACTAAACTTCTGCCTAGCTCATCAACTGTGGTTGTAAAATCTGTTCCCCTTACACCAATTGTTGCTGTAGGAGTTTGTATCACTATGTTTTCTTTAGGAACCAATCCTAACCCTCCTGTAGCAAATCTGGCTGTACCTTGAACAAAGTTCATAGCCATTTTACTTTTACTTGGGTCAGGATCGTAAACGTATTCGTCTATTTCCATATATGTATGTTCTGTTAAACTAACCTGAGTCTGGTCTATAAATTCTATTTTCAGTCTGCCATTAGTTGTTTCGATTTCGTCGTAACTTACGATTTGTTCTTTAATTTTTGCATCAATTTCTTCACCATCCAGTCTAACAATAGATCCTTGAACACCGCTTTGTTCAATGATGCCGCCAATAGGGTCGGCGGCATATACTGTTCCTGTCATTAACAATAGTATTGCTAAGGACTTAATCCTGTTGGATAACACTAACATTCGCATCTTCACTGTTTATTGATAAGTCAATTGTATTTGCGCCACTTGAATAATCTGATGTTTGGATAAACTGGTATGTACCGTTTGATCCAATTAACACTAACTTTAAGTTATGGTTAGCACCATCTAATTGATTCGAAGCAAATTTATTATCACTACCAATAATGTCAACTTCCCAATCCGCACTTACTGAGTTTATCTGTACACCTGCTAAAGCAGATGAGCCTGTTTGGTTAGTATTATCTAAAGCCGCAATGACTTCTCCACTACCACCACAAGCATTACAGTTAATAGTATAATTGGTTGATGACCCTGCACCACTCCAAACATTACTATTTGTAAAACTATCAGTAAAATTATTTCGGTCACCAATGATTGATAAGTCTACATTAAATGCACCTGCGGCCGCGGCATTACTACCATGGGCTATACTTACATCAAATGTGTTGGCGTCACCAGTTATGCTTGATAATATATCACCATTATCTGCATCTGCTCCACCATTACTACTTATATTCATATCAAAGATGTTACTGCTACCACCAAAGTAAAAGTCAAGTACCTGTGAGGACTGATCTAAATACCATGCACCAAATATTTCGTTATTACTTCCTATTTGTGCTATATCTATTTTCATTCCGCCACCACGTAATATCAAGTCTGAACTTGAAGCATCGTTACCGGCTACCTTGTTACTGTCACCTTGTTGAATAACTGTAAATGTCAAAGTGGCACCTGACTGATCCAATAACACTTCGTTATCGTCTGCCATTAGCATTTGACTTCCTGTCAACATAGTTACTACTGCGAAGACATTGATCGCAAAATTCTTAAATAAATTTCTTGTCTTCATTTTTATTTTTCTCCATTAATGGGATTTTCCTTTAAAAGTATTTTCTTCCAAAGGGGTTGGTCTGATGATGTAGGTTCCTTAGATAAAGTTTCTAGTTCCTCGTCAGAAAGTATTTCCTCCGAATTGAGTTGCAACCAGTATGCTTGTTCGTCTTCTGCTACTATTTGCTCCCAATCGTCTGGATATGCTATTGTCCAATAACCTCTCTCATCACCTTGCTCTATAAGTGCTAACACGGCGGCCTCGATCGCTGATCTAACTGCCCATGTAACACTTTCGTTCTGTGTCATACCGCTTTCAAGTTCAAGTAGTTCTGTATCCATATCGTAAAATCTAAATACATCTCCTGTTAAACCTGTGCTAAGTATTGTTTTGTATGTCTGTACGTTAAGTAACACTTCGCCTGTCAATGTACTGATGGCTCTAAGTGATACAACAACACTATCTCTTCGATATTGGTTCGCTGAACCTACACCTAAGAATCTCGCACCATTACCGCCGGTTTCTATATTGGAGTCATACCCTATAATGCCTCCTTCTAGTACCATACCTGCGAATAACAATGGTTGAAGTTCTTGTGGTGGAGCAACTTTACTAGAATGTACTTCTCTGGTACTTCTAACAATTTGTCTCTCCCTCACTAAATGATCTAATCCTAATCCTCTTTCAACAACACGGAACCAAGTACCTCTTGGGTCATCTTTGGCTCCCGCTGATTTGAGAGCATCGATTAGTAATGCTTCTGCACCTTGAGTAACAGCCGTACTAAAACTTGCCGCTCCGTCTGTGCTTAATCTTTGTCCTGTTTTATCTGTAAATTGATAAACAGCGACAGTAGGCTTTACCTCGGCTGGAGGTAATCTACGCAATTTTCTATAAGTGGGTAACTCTACTTGCTTGGGTTCTTCTATACATTCTAAAAAGTCAGATTCACACATGGTGTCACCAGGTATTGATACTGATGCACAGCCGCTGATGAATAAAACTCCGAAAATGGCCAACCAAATAGTTTTCATTATCCGCCTGATATATTCCCTATTCCAATTGGAATTGTTACAGTTGTTATTGACCCGTCTGGATCTACAATAGTAAGTACAATACTTTGTACTCCGTCTACAGTTACAATTTCATATGATACTGAATTTCCTTCAATGTCAAATGCTCCTGATGTTGAACCAGTACATGTTACTACTGTTGCAGGATCACAAAACATACTATCTACGAGGCCCTTAGAAATTTGACTGTAAATTCTGCTTTCTAAATTTCTAATGAACTTGTTTATAGTTGAGTTATTTTCCTCACGTTCTGCCGACTTTAACGCCGCTTCTATATCGTCTTTGATTTTGTCCCTACGTGACTTCTCTTGGTTCTCAATCGTTAAATAATGAGCGCCTGTTCCTATGCCACTAAAACTAGGATTTTTAAACTTATGTGTTAGTTTATCTGCATGTGCAGACATACTAAAAATTAATACTAAAAATGATAATGGTAAAATTAATTTCATTTTTTCTTCCCCTCTTGTTTTTCTAGAGCCTCTTTCATTCTGGCTTGTTCTAGTATTTTTTGTGTTGCTTTGTATTCCAACACTACATTTACTTTCTGTTGTAAACGTATCATGTCTTGATCCAGCATACGAGTTTTATCTATAACTCTAATTAATGCAAAATGCATATCTTCTAATGCAGGATCTATATGTTCGCCAATAAAGTTCCATATAAAATATATAAAGTAACCAAGTCCTACAGTCATTACAACTGGAAAACCAAATTCAGAAATTAATGCACCTAAGTCCATTAATCTCTCCTTGCATCCACTTTGCCATCTTCGACAAAGTTTTCTGCTCTAGCAATACGTTCTATATCAGGTCTTAGTTCTAAAGCACTACTAACAAGTAAATCAATCTTCATCATCTCATTACTCATTGTACTTGCTCTGGCTTCTAAACTCTTACAGAAAATTGTAAGTGTTTTAACTTGATCTACAATGCCTTCCATTATTTGTTTGATAACTAGGAAAATAAAAAATCCCATTGCCAGACTACCGGCTATTGGGGCTCCTACCTCCGCTATCAATTTAAAGATATCTTCCATACTGCTATTACTCTCGTTTGTGTTCTGTTACTCTTCTCCAATACTATTTATCGGATTCGCAGTCAAAAAAAAGCACATGGTAAACATGTGCTTTTTAACCTTAATTAAAGTAAAGTTTATGCTAGTGCGAATGCTTTAGCGGCAACTGTTGCTGATGCTAAGTTGATGCCATCCACTGTGCCTAGTGCAATAATAACGTCTTCCAAATGAGCCGCTAAGGTCTCACTATTTGTTCCGTCATATTTGTCTGCTCCATATTCGCCTTCAATCATCATTGCGGATACTGTGTTAGTATCTGTTAATGCGCCATAACCTAAAATATTAAATCCTGCACCCATAACTGCTGTATGAACTGTTTGGATTGTTGATAAAGGTCCTGTTTTTGCATTAACGGCCGCTGGATAAGTGACTTCGATTAATGTTACTGTTTTACCAATAAAAAACGTATCTGCGTCTACGAATACTGGTGCTACTTTTGTTTGTGCCATTGTAATTCTCCTAAATTTCTTTTGTTACAGTTATTTATCAAAAAAAAGCAGGCCGTAGCCTGCTTTAATTCGTTTTATGTCTTTTTTACATTAAGTTTACTAGGACTTCTACAACTGCTACGCCGCCTTCTGAATTTCCAATTGCTTTACCAATTATTCTTCCAGGTTGTGCGTTATTGTTTGATCTTGCATGACCTTTAGTATCTGAACTTACAAGTAAATCACCTTTGTTTACTGGTCCAACTACTTTACATGGAACTCTTCCGCATAGTGCTACTTCAACACCTTCTGCTTCTGCGTTCATCAAGTATGCTGGGTCTGTACTTACAACACCTGCTACTGCATGATGATTTTCTATATCACATGCTGTAACTTCTGCTTCACCACCAAAACAAACAACTGTACCTGGCTCTAACTCTTCATCAGCCGCATATTTCTCAGCCAAATCCGCATATTGAGCCTGTGTTGCTGTTGCAGTAATAGTACCTGCCGCAAAGTTACCTGAACCGTCTCTTGCTACTACTTTACTTGCTGTATTTGTAGTTGTTGCGTCAACGGCAATGTCGTCTGCATTAACAGTAATGTATGAACCTGCTCCTACGGCAAATGTTCTTGATGACGCTATAGTACCGCCACCTGTTAGTCCAGCACCTGCTGTTAATGTAACACCTGAGTGATCAATATGTTCATTTGCAACATAGCCACTTAGATTGTGAATGTTAATCTCACTATCGTCTGTACTAACTACACCACTTGAAACGTTTATGCCTGTTCCGCCTGTTATAGCCGCCTGTGCCATTGCATCAGTATATTGTGTTATAGTAGTTGCAAATGTGCCACCGCTTAATGACATACCTGTTCCTGCCGCAAAGTGAGCTCTTACTTCAGAAGCACTTGGCCCTGTATAAGTAAATGTTCCGCCACTGTAACTAAATGATCCATCACCACCTGCGTCCGAAGCCGCAAATAATCCTGTAATGTGACTGTCGTCAACTTCTATATCATCTGCGTTAGCAGTAATACCAGATCCACCAATTACGTTTAGGGTAAGTGCACCACTTGTACCGCCGCCTGTTAGACCAGTTCCTGCCGCTACACTAGTAACATCACCTGTTGTAGTTGAGTATCCGTATGCTTCAACCTGTGTTGCAATCTTATCTTGAATAGCCGCTGATGTCATTAATGACGTGTTATTGTCACCAAATGTTTCTGAACTATCTTGAATAGCCGCATCTGCAAAGTCACTAACTGCTAAGTCTGGAAGTCTAGCACTTGCTAATGTTCCTGAACTAATGTTACTTGCACTTGTTGTATCTGTTGTAGCCGAAGTTGCTAGTCCGCTGACTGCACTACTGGCTATAGCAATATTTACGTCTGCCGCCGCTGTTATTTGACCTTTTGCGTTTACAGTAAATGTTGGTACTGCTGTAGCACTACCATAGTCATCTGCTGAAACAGCCGTGTCAGTAATACTAATAGCACCACTACTTAAAGTAATACCTGTACTACCACTAAAGTGTGCTCTTGTTTCTGAAGCACTTGGTCCTGTATATGTTATAACACCTGATGTACCGTTATATGCTAATGAACCATCGCCACCACTATCGGTTATTGAAATAGCACCTCTATAGTCTGAGTTGCCTGGTCCTGCGTATGTGTACACACCATCTGCGTATGCTAAACTGCCGTCTCCACTTGTTGCCGCACTAAAGTGAGCTCTTGTTTCTGCGGCACTAACACCTGTTAATGTAATTACACCAGTTGAACTGTTGTAAGCAATGCCTCCGTCTCCACTAGCAAGAGTGGCACTAATTGCCGCTCTATAGTCTGAGTTACCTGGGCCTGCGTATGTATATACACCGTTAGTGTATGATAATGAACCATCTCCACTTGTTACAGCACTAAAGAATCCTTCAATATCTGTTTCTGAGTGAATGTTTTCATATGATGAACCGTCTTTGGTATATTCCCATTCATCATTAGTTTCGTTCCATCTTAATTGAACGTTTGTTGATGTTCCTCTTTCTACTTCAATACCTGCGTTCTGGGAAGGGGTTCCAGCCTCGTTATTGTTTAATACTAAGATATTATCATCAACTGTTAAAGTTTCTGTGTTAAGAATTGTTTGCGTTCCGTTAACAGTAATGTTTCCACTAAAGATTGCATCAGCACTAAATGTTTTAGCACCACCAACTGTTTGCGTTCCTGATGTTCTTACAACTGAACTATCAACTGCTACTGCATCTGCGGCAACACTAATACCATCACCTGCTCCAACTGCCATGTCTCTAGTTGCGGCAATAGTACCACCACCTGTTAGACCTGCACCTGCTGTAATACTTACAGTAGAGTGATCAATGTTTTCATTTGCAACGTAACCACTTAAATTGTGAATATCAATATCGCTATCTGTTGTAGTGATTACACCACTTCCATTTATAGTAATACCTGTTCCACCACTAATGTGTGCTAATACTTCACTTGCACTTGGGCCTGTGTAAGTAATTACACCTGTTGTATTATTGTATGCTAAACTTCCGTCACCACCTGCATCTGTTACACTTAATTGCTCTAGACCAATTACTCCGTAAAAGTCTGAACCGTTATTAGTGAATTCCCACTGGTCGTCTGATTCGTTCCATCTAAATTGGACGTCTGTTGAATCACCTCTATCAACTTTAATACCAACATTCTCACTTGGAGTTCCTGTTGTTCCTGCATTCAAGTCGATTATGTTATCTGCAACTGTAAGTGTTCCACCAGCACTTGCTAGTGTTCCGTTTACTGTTACGTCATTACTGAATACTTTGTTTCCTGCTATAGTTTGTACACCACTTGTTCTTACAACTGTTGCATCTACGGCAATAGTAGCACCGGACATTCCGACACCATCACCACCTGTTAAGTAAGTTGCGCCATCAACGTATGCTTTTCTTGTTGCATCGTTAGCCTGAACTGGAGCAACCAATCCGTTAATGTGATTACTGTTTACGTTAATATTTGAAGCAAACTTAACACCACCAGTTGAACTGATAGTTTTTGCCGCTGTTAATACAACGTCTGTTTTAAGTTGGATGTCTCCACCAGCAGTCATTTCAATATCACCAGTACCAGTAGTTAAAATACTCATGTTCTGGTTTGTATCTGCACTAAATTGGATTGTTCCTGAATTATCTTCAATAACTTTAATACCATTAACATATAATGATCCTGGACCAATGTATACGTCTTTCCACATGTTTGTGGTAGCACCTAATGAATAAGTGTTATTCGCACTTGGTTCTAAGTTACCTTCCCAACCAGTTCCACCGGCTGTTTTATCATAGTATGCTTCGTTAACAGAAACTGTAACTGTACCTGAAGTACCGCCACCTGTTAAACCTGCTCCTGCTGTAACACCTTCTATGTCACCTGCGTCATTAGTAAAACTAATTACACCTGTTGAATTATTGTATGATAAGTCGCCTGAAGCACTAAACAGGCCTCTGACTACTGAGTTATCTAATTCTATGTCGTTCGCGTTTACTGTAATACCTGTACCTGCACCTACGGCCAGTGTAGCATCACCTGAAGTTGCATCGCCGGTTAAACCTGCTCCCGCAACAATTCCTGTAATATCACCTACGCCTAATGCGGTAATTTCAGCATGTTTGGCTAGTCTATGACCGCCTGCTGTTGATCCATCGTGAACGACAACTGTATTGTTTGTTGTATCAATCGTGATCTCACCCGCTAACCCAGTAAAACTACCGTGTTGCGTGGAAGTACCTCGACGTCTTTGAATTGCTGTTGCCATTTTATTCCCCTATAAATTTCTTATTGTATAGCATATAGAACTATTTATCGTTTATTTTAATAACCATAACTCTACTTCGTCATTTAGATCTTTAATCTTAATCCATCTTGGATCAACACATTGACCTTTATACAAAGCCGTTTGGCCCAGATATGCCACCCTGGCAAATCCTCTTGTTATTCTGTTTGTGTATTCACGGTTTAATTCCCATGAATTGTTATAAATCCTTGTGAACATGTCTCTACCCATGTCGTCTGTTTCAAAAACTATTGCATTCTCAGGCAATGCAAACTCTTCAGGTAGAGCATCTTCGAAGTAACTGTGTAATACATTTACTTCATCTGTCCATTCGACAACTTTATACTGTCTTTTACCATATTGTAAGTTGTCCTTATGAAATTTTTCTTGCCATTGATTCCAGCCGCTGTTTCCTACAACTGCTCCTTTGGCTACTACAACTCCGATTATATTATCAGATTCTGTTGCTAATCTAATTTGTCCTCGTCTGTTTAATGCTACTGTAAATCCGTTTCTTATTTCTTCTCTAGGATTACCATCTTCCCATTCAAATAACTCTGTGTATCCAGAGCCGTTAGCAAAAAACTCGCCATCTGTATATGAGTTGCCTTCTCCGTCTACTCTAAATACTTCTGTGCCGGCACCAGTTGTATTATTATCTTCAACATTTGCTTTTGCACTTATAAAATTGTAACTAGTGCTTTCAGCACTTCTTGTTTTTAAATCAATAATTGATTCTGAAAAATATTTACTAGGGACATAACTTGATATAACTGATGTATCATTTTCGTTATGCTCAATAAACATTCTACTGTTATTTGTATCTGTTACTGCACCCCATAGCAATCTACCGTCTCCAGTAATATTAAAACCTTGTCTATTTTGTCTACTTAATGTTCTAAATGCAAATGTCTTTTCATCATCGCCATCGCTTTCAACAATTAAGCCTCTTGTAGAATGTAATCCAGTTGCTGGTATAGGTGCTTCACTTGGATAGTTTGATCTTATATGTACACTTCCTGGTCCATATCCTCGAGGTGATCTAGTTCCAAAAGCAACTGATCCTGTCTTATTGATAGAGAAAAAGTTTTTTCCGCTTTCTGCATCATTAATTAAAAAGCCATCTGATGCTGATTGCAGTAAGTATGCCTTTTCACCTAACAGTTTAATTTCTGCTTTACTCTCTGATATCTCTGCAGAGTTGTTTATCTCATCTACATGTTTTTGTTTTTCTATTAAAAACTTAGTATGTTCTTTTAGTCTTTGTTCCAGTACTGGCACTAACTCGCCAAACTTCTCTTCTATGGTATCTTCAACACTTAAAATTTCTACGTCTTCGCCCATAGTTAAATAATCTTCCACTCTTAGTTCAATTTCTTCTTTAATTTCTTTTTTCTTAGTTGTCTTTTTTGCTTTAGCCATCTGTATTAACTCACTACTGCTCTGTCTGTTATTCTTCTCCAGTTAGTGCCATCGCTAAATGCCATTACTGAACCTGCTGTTTCATCACTTACATATATCATTTGTCCTGGTTGTGCCGCACTTGGTAGAGAAGCAACTACAAAACTATCTCCTGTAGGACCAAATATATCTGAAATATATTCAAAGTCGCCAATTGCAGGAACAGTTCCTACTTCATTTACTACACCATAGTCCATAGTAATATTTGCTGTATCTGTTATTACACCATAATCTGTAATTGGTTGGAATACAACTCCTTCGACTACACCTGTATTAACACTTTGAGTAGTAACATTACCTAATGTAATGTCGCCAGTTAATTTTGCGTCTATGGCAGTATTTGCCCTAGCAGTTGTGAAGTAAAGGTTAGTAGATCCTTCTGTAATTTCGTCTGTATTATCTTTTGTTAGAATACTTGCATCAACGTATGCTTTAACGGATTGCTGTGAAGGAACTTTAGTAGCACTATCACTAGCCATGTTATCTTCGTCTACTAATGCATTTGTAATTCTAGCATCTGCTCTTGCATCAGTATAGTAAAGGTTAGTAGAACCTTCTGATAAATTATCTGTATCAGCACCTGATATATTTCCTGTTAATGATATATCGCCTGTTACTGTTATACCTGCATTTGTAGTTTCGAATTTTTTGTTATTATTATGATATAAGTCTTGAGAGCCACCTGAATTAAATACTGCAGATGTTTTACTACCAGCGGCATTAGATATTGTTACTGTTCCTGATCTTACTTTTAAAGAACCTGTTCCAGTATCATCTATATAACTGTTACTGCCATCATGATATATTTCTAAATCACCAGCAGTACCAAATTTTGCTTTAACATTATCTGAATACAGAACTTCATTGCCTGATACTTTAAACACTTCAGCACTATTATTTGCATTGTATACTTTGAAAATTGGATCTGATCCGGAACTATTATCTCTTACTCTTAATTGGGTAGCAGTTCCGTTACTGTGGGCCACATCTAAGTATGCTCCACTAAATTTTATTGTTGGGTTTGTTCCTAGTCTAAGACTTCCGTTAACAAACAGTTTATCATTAGATGACGTTGAACCGATAGAGACCGTGTCGTTTGAGCTATCTACGTACAGAGTTCCGTCGTCAACATTTAGTTCTGTTAAGGTAGATCCAACATTAACCCAGCCTGAGTTATATACTTGTATTGATGTATTAGAAGAATCAAGGTATAAGTCGCCAGCAACTAATTCTGTGCTAGGTCGTATCCCTGTTGAGATTTTATTGCCACCATCCGCTTTACCGATTTTAAAACCAGATTGCGTGGTTCCCTTAAAGTTACCAAATATTGCCATTACTGTCTGTTCCCGGTTAGTTCAAAGAGTAGTAAAACTCCATGTCTATGTCATGCGACACAGTCTTGTTCCGTTCATAAAGTATTTATCTTCTTAGGAAGATTTAAGTGGTTTTGAAAGTTCTTCCCAACTAGTTTCGAAATCTGAGTCACCATCTGCGTAACCCATTACACCTAACTTTTCATATTCAGGTATAAGTTCGTCTGTTAGTAGTCCTATTCTTTTGAGGTTGGGCATTATTCGACTGAATAATACGTCTTGAAATTGTGTTTGAAATATATGTTCTTTTTGATATGCTTCTGTTTGTTCTATGTCCATACCATATTTTTCCCAAACATCGTATGCTCTTAATCTGTTTCTGCTTACAGTACATGCTTCAAAGGCAAACTGAGCTCTGTCTTGGCGTTCTTGTTCTGTAAGTGTTTGTACAAATTCTTCCAAGTAGTTTACACCAAAAGTTACATGTCTTGCTTCGTCTCTGATAATATAATCTAGCATTTCAAATAATACAGGATCTTTTGTTCCTGTTTTGGCGGCATTAAAGGCCGCTAGTGCTAGTCCTTCTATAACAATTTGCATACCAATAAACTTTAAATCCCAACGTGGGTCTGTAAGTATTTTATC
>Ga0257110_1001354_pt1 | contig 11593 bp, 10 predicted proteins | sample LP_taG_7_FD_190184 | JGI IMG/M metagenome (GOLD analysis project Ga0257110, IMG submission 190184) | Marine microbial communities from Northeast Subartic Pacific Ocean, Canada - LP_J_2015_P26_10m | ecosystem: Environmental > Aquatic > Marine > Oceanic | place: Canada: Northeast Subartic Pacific... | reverse complement strand
AATTGCTCAGTATTTAGAAAAGAATGAATTACTTGATGAATGTATTCAATGGTTAGATAAAAATTATCATAAACAAGGGTTCTCTAATAAAAAATCCACAAAATCATTTGGTGATATGTTAGAGCATCAGAAATATAAAACAAGCCAAGGTTTAGGTTATTGGGATGCATCACCTCACTTCTTTAATGAAAGTTTCTCAGCTCTTATCGGTAGAAATATGTTTAATGGTGTACACCCAACGGAAAACCGATATTTAAACATTAGAGAAATGTTACACTTAATGGGATTACCTTTAGACTTTGGTATTAAGGATGCTAGGCAAGTTAATCATATTGCTCAAAATGTACCTGCAACAACGGCTATGGATATGGCAGTTGAAGTTAAAAAGTTCTGTGAAGGTAAATCTAAAATGACAAACTTTACTTTTATGAAACAAGATAATACAAACCAAAAAATCTTAGTAACGGAAGAGCTAGGTGCAATACCTAAAAAGAAGTATAAAGTTAAGAGTACTTTTTAAAACTAAATTAAATTAATGCATATAACAATAAACAAATAATAAATTCAATGGAAGCAACTATTAAAAAAATTGACGGTTACGAATTAAGTACATTCGTCAAAAAACTTTTACCAATTGATAAATTCATTTTTATGAAAATTGGAAAGGAAGGAACCGTTTCATCTGTATACTTCCCAGAAAGGGATGCAGTGAAATTAGTATCAACACCAACATCTGATATCTTTGACACTGACATTACTAATCCAGTAAAGGTTAGTTTTTATAATGGTACCAAAGTAATCGATGCACTATCTCATTTTAATGGAGATGTACAAGGTAAAATTAAGTACTCAGAAATTGATGGAGAATTAATGGCAAGTGATTTTACTTTAGAGAATGCTGATCTTCAAATTAATTTAGCATGTGCTGATCCATCATTATCATTTATGGAAATGAGTAAAGAAGAAACTGATCGTGCATTTGGAACTGACGGTAATATATTTCAGTTTGATCTTTTAACAACTCATGTGGATAAAATGAAATCTTTATTTAATTTAGAAAGAGAAGAAGATACATTTACATTAGCAGTAACTGATAAAGGTATTGCAGTACAAGGTCTTTCTTATGATGCTACTTTAGCTCATTCATATGAAGGTGAAAATGCAGTAGGACAAAAGGTTGTAATTTACAAAAAATATATTAACCTTTTAGATAAAGAAAACTATAAAGTGGTAGTTTGTAATAATAAAGTTGTATTTAGATCTTTAGATACCAACACTCACTTAACTGTCGCTGTGGCGATTACTGACGAGGATTAATTTTTACTTATCCTTAATATAATAAAGGCATCTCTATATGAGGTGCCTTTTTTCTTAAACTTTTTATAGTTTTTAGCATATAAAAATAAATAATAAATTATGGCATATAAAACAAAAATTGGTCTCAGAGCTAATATAACTAAAAAGAATGGTCAAGATACAATAGAGTTTATAGAATTTGATGCAAGATACCAAGATACCTATATTCAGTATATCACCGAATATTATAATCCTTTAACAGGTTTATTTGACACCGAAAAAACCCTCATATATTTTGAAGGCAATGATACATTACTTATAAATCAAGACTTTGCTACAACTTCTACTGAATTAACATAATATGACAGAGCTTACAGAATTACAGCAAATCAATAAAGAAGCAAGTAAGTTTTATAATTATGAGCAAGCAGTTAAGTTAATGCTTAACTCTATTTATGGTGCATTTGGTAATCCTTACTTTTATTTCTTTAATGTTGATATAGCAGAGACTATAACATTACAAGGTAAAGATGCAATTTTATATACTGAAGAATTACTTAACATGTACTTTAGTAAATATTGGCATAAAGACATTGCTGCTCATAAAGAAATGGGAATAACAGTAACTGGAAGAATAGAAAATCCTGTAGGTATTTATATTGATACAGATTCAGTATATGTAAAGTTTGATGAAGTAATAGAAAAATCAGAAGGTTGGAAAGGTGATGAAAAGGAATTTATTTTAAAATTATATAAGGTTAGAGTAAATGGTTATTTAGAAAAAATTCTTCAAAAATATGCTGATGATAATAATGCAGAAAACTTTTTATCTTTTGAATTAGAAAGTATTGCCAAAAATGCAATATGGTTAGCTAAGAAAAAGTACATGCAAAATATTGTATGGAAAGATCCAGATATTCATTATGAAGATTTGTCTAAAATTAGTTCAAAAGGTTTTGAAATTATTCAATCATCAACTCCAATATTTGCTAGAGAAAAACTTAAAGATTTATTGACATATATATTTTCGGTTGATAAATTAGATATGAAAGCATTTGCTGCTCTACTTAAAGATATTAAAAGACAATTTAAATTAGCTAATGTAGATCAAATTTGTTTTTCTAGGAAAGTAAATAATTATCAAAAATATATTACAAATGATTATGAATCGTTTGAATTTGCATCAAGGTGTCCAATAGGTGTAAGATCTGCAGGTTATCATAATTACTTATTAAACAATTCTTCATCTAAAGGTAAGTATCAGCCGCTAGGCAATGGTGAAAAATGTAAAATGTATTTCTCTAAAGATAAAGCATGTGATGTGTTTGCATTTGCACCTGGTGAATATCCTTATGAATTTGCACCAGAAATGGATCATGATAGACAATTTGAAAAAACAATACTAGATCCTATTAATCGAGTAGTAACTGCAATGGGATTTAAAGCATTTAATAGAAATTTGATTTACACTACAAGCCTATTTTAACTTTAAACAAAAGGCAAAAAATCAATATAATAATAAACAAAAATAATATGGCAAAGGAATTCTCATTCGCAGATTTAAACAAAGAAATGTCAAAGATATCCGAGTACGGAAATACTTTAGACAAATCAACAATTTCAGAAATTGATCATTATATACCAACAGGAAATTATCATCTTAATGCATGCTTAACAGGATCTCTATTTGGAGGTTATCCTAACAACAGAGCAGTTGCATTAGCAGGACCATCTGGGACTGGTAAAACTTATCTTATTTTAAATGCAATTAAACAAGCACAAAAACAAGGGTATAGCATAATTTTTTATGATTCCGAAAATGCAGTAGATAAAAAATTAGTTGAAAAATTTGGTATTGATCCAAAAACATTTAGATATGAACCGTGTAATACTGTTCAAGAATTTAGAAGTTCAGTAACTGCAATTACTGATGTACTAATTGAGCAAAAGAAAAAAGGAATTGAATTGCCTAAAATAATGGTAGTTTTAGATTCTGCTGGTAACCTTGCAACGCAAAAAGAAATTGATGATGCAAAGACTGGAAGTAGTAAAGCTGATATGACAAGAGCTAAACTTTTAAAATCTACTTTTAGAATTATTATGACACAATTTGGTATTTGTAAAATTCCATTTTTATTTACTAATCATACATACCAAACTCAAGATTTATTTTCAAGACAAGTTGGCGGCGGCGGTACTGGTCCAGAATATGCAGCCTCAATTATTTTATTTTTAGGTAAAGCTAAACTTAAAGAAGGTATAGAACAGACTGGAATTATTGTAACTGCTAAACCAAATAAAAACAGATTTGCAAAACCAACAAATATTAAATTCCATATTTCTTTTAATAAAGGTATGAATCCTTATGTAGGTTTAGAAGAATACATAGGCTGGGATATCTGTGGCATTGAAAGAGGAAGGTTTATAACTGACGGTGCATTTAATAAATTAACTGATCCAGGAAAGGCTGACTGTAGAAAGCATTCATTTAAAAAAGATAAAAAGGATGTAATTGTTTATTTTCAACCTTCTCCAACTGCTCGTAAGCTCTGTGTAAAACATTTAAATGATACAGTAGATCTTAATCAATTATATTCACCACAAGTATTAACTGATGATGTATTAAAATTACTAGAACCTATTGTTGCTGAAAAGTTTACATACGGTGATGAATTAGACCAGGAAGAATTAGGTAATATAATTACAGAAACAGTTGATGATGTTACCGAAAACTCTTAATACTACAAAGCTTAAAGTAAAGTATGTATTAGGAAATCACACAACATTACCACATTACCCTGATGCTGAAGATATACTTTTTGAATTAATACGTGATTATTGTGGTAAAGTTGCTAAAGAGATTAAATTTACAGATATCTCAATGGCTAAAAGATGGGGTTTATCTAAAGAACAATGTGATGTTCTTTTAAAAGAATTACTAAAGCATAAGTTTTTAGAAATATCTTTACAGAATTCTGCATATACAACTTATGAAGTAATCTATAATCCTTATCAATAAAACTAAATATGTTTTTTAGCATATAAAAATAAAACTACATGAAATCAAGTATAGATCACGAAAAGATTTTCTTTAACTATTTTTTAACAAAGCCACATTATCTGAAAGGAACAGGTAAAGGCTTTTTTGCAAATAGAGATTTAGATCAGATTGCAAAACTCTCAAAAGATTTCTATTTAAAATTTGGCGAAAGCCCGTCTAAACAACAGATGTCAGCTTTAGTTAAGGATGACCCTAATGAGATATCTCAGGATATTGTAAAATCTGTTTTTGATATTAATATTAATGAATATGATCAAGATTGGTTAAAGAGAACTGGAGAGGCGTGGGTTAAATGGAAACATTTTGATAAACAATTAGTTAGAACAATTGAATATGTAAAAACTCAAGATGTATCACCAGAAAATGTAGAAGATGTAGTTCAGCGCGCAATAGGAATGATCTCAACTGATGGGTCAATTAATTTTGATACTGATACAGGTTTAGATTTCTTTAATCCTGAATCTCATATTCAAAGAACATCAAAGAAAATAGAAACAGGTTGGAGCTTTGTAGACCGAGTATCTGGTGGAGGTTATGATACTAAATCATTAATAGTTTATGCAGGAGAACAAAATATTGGTAAATCTATATGGTTAGCAAACGATGCAGCCAATTTTGTAAAGATGGGGCATAATGTAGTTTTTATAACAGCAGAAATGTCAGCTCAAAAGGTATTAAAAAGAATAGGTGCTAATCTTTTACATGTTCCAATGAGTGATTATGATAAAAATGCAACTAATAGGGATTATATGAAAAGAAAGTTGGAAAAGGTATCTAGGGGTTTATTACCTCCTGGTAAATTATTTGTTAAAGAATATCCAACTTCACAAGGAACTATACCAGATATTGAATCATACTTAAAAGATTTAGAAGAATCAACAGATCATAAAGTAAATGTATTAGTTGTAGATTATATTAATATTCTTGCAAATTATAGAAATCCTAATACTGAAAATACTTATATGAAGATTAAGCAAATAGCTGAAGATCTTAGAGCATTAGCAGTTAAAAGAGATATGCTAGTTATCTCCGCTACTCAGATTAATCGTGGCGCATGGGATGCAACAGAAGTAAGAATGGAAAATATAGCAGAATCCGCAGGTCTTGCGCATACTGCCGATGTAATGTATGCACTGATACAAGATTCAGTAATGCATGCTGAGCGTGAATATTGGTTAAAGGTTTTAAAAATTAGAGACGGTCAAGGAAAGGGATCAAGATGTAGGTTTAATATTGACTATGAACATATGAGATTAACAGAAACTGATGATATATCAGGATAAAAATAAAATAAAACATTATGTGGGGTAAAAAGAAAAAGAAACTTACAAAAGCAGAAGAAGATAAAAAATCAGGCTATCAAGAAAAAGATAAGATTTTTAATAATACTTATGGAGAACAGGATTTAGGTGGCCAAAAGATAAACTTTACAGTATCATCGTCATGGTTAGACGGAATGGATCCAGATGATAAACAGCACTATGATTCGTTATTTGAAGTAATTGATAAATTAATTAAAGGTAGTGAATTTGAGCATTTAAACGAAGCAACACCAGAAGGCGTTATTAAAAAATTAAATAAAGTTCAAATTAATAAAGTCTTTTTTTATATTATAGAAAACACAGGTGATGATTATACTAGAATAGATTTATTTAGTGTTCTTTCAGATTATTTTGATGTATTTCCTAATAAATTTTACAATTCATTATCCAATAAATTTAAGGATGAGCTTATAAAAGAATTAGATGCAAAATACAATATTTTAGAAAAAAGAAAAATTAGAAAATTATTTTAATATGACAAAAAGAATATGGATGTTATCCGATTCTCATTTAGGCTGCAGGTCAAATTCTGTTTTATGGCTTAAAATAATTGAAGATTATTTTTTTGAATTCTTTATACCTTTAGTAAAAAAAGAATATAAGAAAGGTGATGTTCTTTATCATTTAGGTGATGTATTTGATAACAGACAAAGTGTTAATTTAGCAGCACAAGATTTAGCCATTAGAGTATTTGAAGAATTAGGAAAGATATTTCCAGATATTCATATTATTGTAGGTAATCATGATATAATGAGAAAAAACAGTAATGAAATATCATCTGTTGACTGTTTAAAATATTTACCTAATGTAAACGTATTAAAAGAACCTAAGGTTTTAAAATATAAAGATGCTACATGTTTATTAATGCCGTGGAGAAGAAATCATGAACATGAAAAAGAAACTTTAGATAATATTAAAGATAAGATTGATTATATGTTTTGTCATACTGAAACTCGAGGGGTTCAGACTAGTCCTAGTACAAAACATTTACATGACGGTGGAAATGAGGTAGGAATCTTTAAAAGATTTAAGAGAGTTTATTCTGGCCATATTCACTATAGACAAGATAAAGAAAATTTTGTTCTTGTAGGAAACCCTTATCAAATGACAAGATCTGATAGGGATAATCAAAAAGGGATATACTTATTAGATTTAGAAACTGGAAAGCATCAGTTTTTTGAAAATCATGTAAGCCCTATTTTTATTAGATATTATATTAATGAAATATTAGAAATGAGAATGGAAGATGTTGCAAAGGAAATACAAGATAATTTTGTAGATGTTTTTATTCCTTCTAATGTATTAGGTAAGTATAATATTAATATGTTTATGGATTATCTTGACGGTTTAGCTAGAAAATTAGAACCGAGGATTTATGATGAAGAAAATCCTTATGATAGAGAAGATGGTGAAATGTCAGATTTTAACGGTGAATTAAACTTAATGAATATTGCAGCAGAGCATATTAATTCTTTAGATTATGATGAAGATTTAAAGGAAAGACTAAAGGTATCAGTGCAAGAATTATATAAAAGAACATTATCTCCAAACTATGAAAATTAAAAAGGTAGAGTTTAAGAATTTTGCAAGTTATGGAAATAGATTGCAAATAATAGATTTTGAAGAAGATAAGAGCAACTTATACTTAGTACTAGGCGGAAACGGTGCTGGTAAAAGTACACTAGCAAAAGTTATAACTTATTTATGTTATGGTAAAGTAGAAGGCTCAACGTTAAAAGATTTACCTAACAGAGTAAATGGAGAACTTTATGGAAGAATATGGTTAGAATCAAAAGGTAATAAAATTGAAATAGAAAGAGGAATTAATCCAGGCATATTTAATGTTAAGATTAATGGTTCTGAATATGATGTTGCAGGTAAAGTAAATTTACAAGATTTTTTAGAAACAGAAATTTATGAAATACCATATCATGTTTTTAAGAATGTAATTATTTTATCGGTAAATGATTTTAAATCTTTTATTACAATGTCTCCTTATGATAAGAAAAGAATTATTGATAAAATATTTGGCTTTTCAATTATTAATGAAATGGCTGAAGCTGTTAAAGAAAAAAGAAAAGGAATCATTGAAGAAATTAGAACTTATGAAGATGAAATAAGAACTCTTAATGAATCCATTGGCTCGGTTTATGATAAGATAGAACAAATAGAATTATTAACAGCAGAAAAGGATAAATCTAAAGTTAAAAAATTAAAGGAAGATTTAATTTCTTTAAATGAAAATAGAAAAAAATTAAATACATTTACACAAACAACAAAGCTAAAGCTTGAAGAATTAGATAAGGATTCTAGAAAAAAAGCAACAGATCACTCCTCTCTTAATCATCAAATTTCAAATGTTAAAAAAGATTTAAAATTATTTGAAAATTCTACATGCCCAACATGTACAGCTCCTCTTACTTCAGACTTTCACTTAGATATTAAAAAAGAAAAGGAAAAATCATTAATAACTCTTACTAAACAATTTGAGGTTATTAAAATTCAATATGAAGAAGCAGAATCTAAGTTAACAGATTTAAGAACAAAAGGTAGGCAGATTCATGTTAAGGCTGGTCAATTAGAAACTCAAATGGAAGCTATTAAAGATAAGTTAATTGAATTATCTGAAAAGGATGAATCAGATTCGTCTACCAATTTAAAACAATTGGTGAAAGATTTTAAAATTCGTAAAAGTGAAAAGTCAAATGGTAAACTAAAAAGTGAAGCAGATGATTTTTATTTAACTATCTTAGAAAACTTAATGGGTGAAGATGGTATAAAGAATTTAGCAGTAAGATCTATATTACCTTCTTTTAATAATCATATACTTTTAATGGGAAGAGAAATGGGAATTCCTTTTGGTATTAGATTTAATGAAAAGTTTTATTGTACATTACATCACTTAGGAACTGAAATAAGTGCAAAAACATTAAGTACGGGAGAAAAGAAAAAGGTTGATTTTGTAATTATTATGGCATTGATGAAAATGATTAAAGTTAGGTTCCCATCTTTAAATATTTTATTTTTAGATGAAATCTTTTCTTCTATTGATTCTGATGGTGTATATCATATAATTAATATACTTCATGATACTATACAAGATATAGGATTAAATACATTTGTGATTAATCATACAGTATTACCTAGTGAATATTTTGATAAAAAGTTAGAAATAACAAAAGATGCAGGCTTTAGTGAATTTACAATTGAAACTATTGGATAAATATAATACAAGAAAAAATTAAACATGACGAATGTCAGCATATAATCAAGAGTTTAATAAAGACAATACTATACTACGTTATATTATAGTAGCTCTTTTAGCAGAACTAAAAGATAAGGTTTATTATTATAATCAAATAGATGAAGATACTTTAAAGAAAATACCAGTTCCTTTCTTTTATTCAATAACAGGAGACGGTAGATTTTTAATGGATAATTTTTTGTTTGATGCCGAAGCCTCAGGTAAGGCTATTGGTGACTATGAGACAGTACCAAGAGGTATAGTACAGTTAACTGGCATATCCATAGATTCAGGTAACCAAACAAATAAGTTCGCTAGAGGTGAGTTTGTTCAAGAATGGGAAGGCATATTAAAAACCTTTTCAATGGAGACTAACTTTTTACCTCTTAACATGTCGTTTGATTGCACAGTAGTATGCTCTTCTAATTTAGAAATGTTAAAGGTTACTGAATCTTTAATGAGTAAGATTTATAAAAATACACTGTTTCAAGTTGATCTAGGCATGATGAGAGTTCAGGCTAGTTTTGCAGTCCCAGAAGATTATTCACAAAACAGATTATTTGAATTTCAATTAAATGATAAAAAAGAATGGAGTGTAACATTTCCTATTGAAGTAGCTTCATTTATGCCAGTATTTGAACATGGTATTTTAATTCCTGAAATAAGTTTAATGACTAAAGCAGCAATTAAAGCTAACCCTAAAGCTGCAGGTGTAGGAATGTTAAGATCAGGTATAGACAATGAATTAGGAATATACTTTGGTGGAATATTTCAAAAATTTAATTATACAGAAGAAAGTTTATTGAAAGTTCAGCCTAGTGGAACTTTCAGCAATAAAGGTTATATTAATCCAGATGCTATACAAACAGGAGGTCCTTATTTAGATGCAACTATAACGTCCGCTCCAATAGTTCCTGAATCCTTAGAAAGTTTAAATTATAGGAATGCAAAGGCTAAACCTAAAGTAGATGAATCAGGATTAGGAAGTGTTGATTCAGGTTTTGATGGATAAACAATTAATCAAAGAGACTTATAATATATAAAACAAATCAAATAGTGTAATATGGAAAACACAGTTAACGAAGGACAAACACAAGTTTATGCAGATGGGGCAATTGATGCTCAACCTGGTGTAAATACTAATGCCCTTTATCTTAATAACCCTAAGCAACAATTAATAGATATAATTCATGTATTATTTAGCCAAAGTGGTAAAATGTCAGATGTGGCACCAACTGGAGATAATATAGATGGAAAAATTACTCATAGTGAGGCTATGACAGATCAACAAGTCATGGCAATATTAGTTGGGATGGGAATTCCACAGCAAATGGCAATGAGTGGTATTGCAAAATATCGTGAAATGACTAAAGAACAGTCCGATATATACACTGAAAATAATAATCAAAAAAATCATAACAAAATGAAATTTACATTAACAGACCTGTACGAAAACGTTATGGATAGCATTAATGGATTGAAGGCAATGGATAATGACAATTCCAGGGTTTCGTATTCTGTTAAAGAATCTTTAACTATTTTGGAAGAAGCAATAACTGCATTTCCAATGAAACTTAAAAATGCCGATCTTACTGCAATTAGTGAAGAACTAGAAAATTCAGTTAGCCCGGACCTTAAATTTAAAATTGCAAGAAACTTATATACTAAATTAGCTCAGTCAACTTGGTTAAATCCAATTTCTGAATTAAGAGAGTATATAATGGAATCATATAATAATTCCAAATGGTACTTTAGAATTAGTGAATCTATTGAAAGAACTTCAAATCAAAAAGGAAAATTAATGGAATCATTTAATTCTGATTTAGTTTCTTTATTAAATGAATCAGATGTAAAATCTAAATTTGCTGTTGTTGCTGCAAAACACCCATGGTCAATGGATGCTAAGCAAATAGTAAATGAAATGAATACTGAAGATCAAAAAGTTGCATCTACTGCAAACGGTAAAGTTGTATCTGTTCTTTCTCCAGTATTAGAATCTGAAGAAGGATTAACATTCCACTTACATGGAAAGAATTATACTTATAATGGAACTGACATTACTGAAGCTAATGTAACAGATCCAAGATTCTTCGATGTATCTGAAGGTTTAAATATGTTCTCAAGAAATGGAAACATTCTTTCATTACATGGTGAAAATAATAAATCATTAGAATATAACATTACTGAAGGAACCTTAACAATGGGTAAAGTTGATATGACTAACTACAGTATAATTGAATTAAAAGAATCTTTATTAGCAACTAACTTTTCAGGATACAGAAACCAATGGCAAAATGATAAAATATGTAAATTCTTTGAATCAGTTGATTTAATCGCTGAAATGGATAATTTCACAACAGTACAAAATCAAGAATTCTTAGATGTATTTTTAACAATGATTGGGGTAAATGAAGGTATTTACATTAATAAAGTAAATCCTGGAATGAACTTAAATGAAATGGTAAAAATTGATACTGCTACTGAAACTGTTGAAATAGTAAAAGAATTTATTAACTTTGATGTTTCTCCAATTCTTTCTGAAAGATTAATTGCAGAGAATAATGAAAAGGCAATTGATGAAAACAAAAGAAAAGATCTTACTGATTCTATTTCTTTCTTAGAAGAAAAGAAAGCTGAAGTTGAAGCCGCTATTAAAAAGTTAGGTGAAAC
>Ga0257110_1001351_pt1 | contig 11598 bp, 7 predicted proteins | sample LP_taG_7_FD_190184 | JGI IMG/M metagenome (GOLD analysis project Ga0257110, IMG submission 190184) | Marine microbial communities from Northeast Subartic Pacific Ocean, Canada - LP_J_2015_P26_10m | ecosystem: Environmental > Aquatic > Marine > Oceanic | place: Canada: Northeast Subartic Pacific... | reverse complement strand
GGCTCCCGCCAGTTCATGGACATCCGCGCGGTGCGTACGCGTTTCCCACTCGAGTCTCCCCACGTCCCACGTCCGCTGGGAAAAATATGAGGTTTTTAGGGTTTTCGCGCGGGGACGCGGGTGGCGAGTGGCGCGCGCGGCGCCCCCGGCATCCCGATACGTCCCCGCTCGGCCCACAACTCGCTGAACGCATCACAACCCGCCCGTTCACGACCCCGTCTCTGACCTTCATCGTCCGCTTCCCTCGATCCACCACAGGCGCTCCGCCCCCAGTCCACCGTCCTCATGGGCAAGAACACCATGATCCGCAAGTGCATCAAGGACTACTGCGAACGCAAGGGTGACAACACCTGGATGTCCCTCTACGAAAAGATGGTCGGCAACGTCGGCGTCATCTTCACCTCCGGGGAGCTCGACGCCGTCAAGGAGAAGATCAAGGAGTTTGTCGTCCCCGCGCCCGCCAAAGCCGGCGCCATCGCGCAGGTCGACGTCACGGTCGAAGCGGGCCCCACCGGCATGGAACCCTCGCAGACCAACTTCTTCCAGACGCTCAACATCGCCACCAAGATCAACAAGGGTGCGATCGAGATCCTCTCCGACGTCAAGGTGCTCTCCAAGGGTGACAAGGTGACCACCTCCGCCGCCGCGCTCCTCGGCAAGCTCGGAGTCACCCCGTTCTTCTACGGGCTCGAGGCGATGTTCGTGTACGACAACGGTAACGTCTTCGACGTCGCGGTTCTCGACATCTCCGACGAGGACATCACCGCGATGTTCGGCGCGGGACTCAAGAACATCGCGGCGCTCTCCCTCCAGGCGAACTACCCCACCATCGCCGCCGTGCCCCACGCCATCATCAACGGGTACAAGAACGTGCTCGCCATCGCCGTCGGCACCGACTACACCTTCCCCCTCGCGGACAAGGTCAAGGAGTACCTCGCCAACCCCGGCGCGTTCGCCTCCGCGGCGCCCGCCGCCGGCGGTGGCGGCGGCGGCGGTGCCGCCGCGGCCAAGGCGCCCGAGCCCGAGGAGGAGGAGGAGGAGGCGATGGACTTTGACCTCTTCGATTAAATCGAAAGTTTAATAAGTCTCCGCCGCCGAGCCGACTTGAAAGTATCAACGCGAGATGACCAGCCGCGCGCTACACTTTGTAATGACGACTAAGAATCTTGAGAAAATAATACGTATTATGATAATAACTCGCCCACGACTAACAGTCACTCAGCGGTTCACGGTGTTGACGTACTTACCCGCCAGCACGTGAAGCCCCTGCGCGCCGACGCAGAACATCGCCAAATACACAGCCGCCGTCAGCCGTCCTTCGTACGTCACGTCGTACTTGTTCTCCACGTAACTCAACGTGTCGATCTGCTCAAAGTAGGTTCCCCTGAATGCCGTGATGGACGGGCAATCCCCGGTGGGGTACGGCCCGGTGCACCCGCGTCGTTCAAACTGCGGCGCGATGACGGATTGGATCGCGAAAGCAACCGGGTTGATGTGGTACGCCCACTGCCAGTACACGGGGATCTGCGGAAACGGCAGGTAGAGCCCGCCGAAGAGGAACGCGATGGGGATGAACGCGCTCGTGCCCGCCTGCGCGGTTTGGATCGTGGAGCAGACGCACGCCACCATCTGGCCAAAGGAGAGGAACGCGTAGGAGACCAGGATGTTGATCAGCACGTGAAACAGAAACGACCCCGCGGTTGGCACCATGCCCACGAGGAAATAAAGCGGTAAGACGGTGACGAACGCGATGAGGGAGACCCACGGGATCTCCATCACCGCGTGCGCGATGGCGTAAGGGACGCCGTCGTACATAAAGCTGGACCGTTCGCGGAACGACACGGACCGCTCGCGGACTCGCACGGGCATGACGCCGTTCATGCAGATGATGCCGGTGAAGATGGTCGTCATGAAAACCACCGCCACCATGCTCTGCACCCCGCCCTCGTCGCTCGTGTCCAGGTCGAAGTAGATGATCCCAAAGAGGATGTACAGCACCAGGAGGACGCCGATGCGGCCGCAGTTGTACGCCACGTCGCGGAGGTGAGCCCTGTGCGAGCGGACCAAGATCGTCCACAGTTGCGTGCCGAAGGACCTCGCGTAAGGAGAGGCAAACGAAAACATCTTCGAGTCTGACGTCGGAGTCGCGATGCGTTCCACGAGCTCGCTCGCGGCGGCGCCCGCGGCGGACGCCTTGAACAGCCTCTCCAGCTCCGCACCGTCCAGAAGCTTACCGGTGGCGGCTCCGGATGCGTTGGACTTCTTTTCCTCCGTCTGGCTCGAATCCGTGCCGCCGAGGACGTCGAGCATCCAAGACGCAGGGTTCATCCCCTGCGGCAGCTTCTTACCTTGCGTGCACTCCAGCGACTCCATGTACGTCACGAAAGTAGACGCCGGGGACGGACCGAGCGGCCCGAAGTACACCTGCCACCCGCCGCGCTGCAAAAGCAAAAGGTCGTCGAACATGAGAAAAATCTCGCGGGAGGGTTGGTGAATGGTGGAGATGACCGTCCTGCCCATGTTCGCAACCTTCTTCACCTCGGTCATGACGATGAGCGCGGCGCGGGAGTCCAGACCGCTCGTGGGCTCGTCGAGGAAGAACACCGGCGCGTTGGAGACGAGCTCGACGGCGACGGTGAGCACCTTGCGCTGGCCGGGCGACAAACCGTTGGCGCTACCGCTCTTCCCGATCATTCGTCCCGCGACTGGCCTCAGCTCCAGGATATCCAACGCCTCCTCCACGAAACCCCGTCGTTGGGACGCGGACACCTCGGTGCCTAGCCTGAGCTTGGCGGAAAATTCGAGCGCCTCTTCCACGGTGGCGAACTCGTTGTGAAGGTCCATCTGTTCGCAGTACGCGGTGAGCCTGGCGAAGGTTTGCTTCTCGACTTCGTGCCCGTTGAGCTTGATGGTCCCTTTGCGCACGCCCCCAGTCTTACGCCCGGCGATGACGTCCAGGAGCGTCGTCTTACCGGCGCCGGACGCGCCCATGAGCGCGAGGAGTCGCTCGGGTTGAGCGGCGCTGGTGACGGACTGCAGCAGCTGCTTGGTCCCGCCGCCCGCTTGCTTGGCGAGGTTCACGGTATATTCGAGGTCCCTCCACGCGATGGACATCGGGACAAACTCGATGTTTTTCTGGTCGATGTGCACGTCGTCGGGGTTGGCAGCAGTGGCGAGCTCAGCCTTGGACGCGGACTTGGGTATGGCGACGGCGACCTCGTTGGACGCGGCGGCGATTTCCGCGTCGGTCCCCGCCCGGCTCGACCCGATGTTCATCTGAATTCTAACCTTCCTCAGCGCCTGAAGCGAGCCGAGGAAGCACAGCGCCCAGAACCCGCCGCACATCATGGCACCGCCCCAAAAGTACGAATCGTCGTCGTCGATGGAGATCTGGTTCATGATGGCCTCGCCCATGGTGCTGCACTCGAACGCTCCGTTCGCGCACAAGGTTTCAACCGCGGTTGTATTTTGCGCTGGATTCGCCTGCATGTACAGGATGTACTCAGCCGGGTTCTTCGCGACGACTTTGTCGTACGAGGACGACAGAAACTCGTTCTGGCACAGTGACCTGAGGGCGTAGGCAAACAACGAGACGTGGTACATGAACGAGAGGAAGCCCATCTTGGTCGGGGTGATGAGAAAGCCGGCGAAGATGATGAACACGGCGATGACTGGCCCGGGGAAGGTCTGCGCAGCCTCCATGTTGGGCGCGAGCAGCGCGATGATGCGGAAGAACGACGCCATCGCGACGTTGGCGAGCACGAGGTTGAAGTAGAAGAACATCCACGGTCCAGCCTCCAGCACGAGTCCTACCATGGGGTAGAGCACCAGCGAAAACACCGCAGTCTCGAAGAGCGCGATTGGCAGGTGGATCAACCCCCAGGCCGCGATGTACGTCAACGCGGGGAACACCCGGCCGTCCACGTGCTTGTACGCCACGTACTTTTGCTCCACGCTGAACGTCAGCTCGGAAAAGTTGGAGAAGGAGATGTGCAGGATGCAAAACAGGAGCATGCCGAGTTTCTCGAACCCCTGCTCCTTGGGCAGCTGGTACCACACGCTGCCGAGCACGAGCGACGTCATGACCGCCGCGCCGAGCCTCGCCGTGACGAAGAGCTTGTTGCGGATCGTCACCTTGTACTGCCTGCCCAGCACCCACTTGAAGTGCTGCCACGTGGAGTGGCAACCGCCGACGCCGTACTGCTTCAGCGCAAACTCCGTCTTGAGCTCAACCTCGGAGCTCGAGTGCTTCACTTTGTCCTGCTCGCCGCAGAGAGGGCTCGCGCGCCACGCGGACGCGAGCGCCTCGGTCGTCACCGGCGCGTTCCCATCGTTCGATTTACCCCCGGACCTGGCGTAAATCTTACCGGGCTGGGCCACCAGGTTGACGTACCAATCCGCGATGTCTTCGCCCCCATCAGGTGGCGGTGGAGCGTACCCTGTTAAACAAAAGTGTGACCGTCAGTCGTACTGCCCATACGGAAATAAAAAAGAAGACTCTGGAAACTCAAAGAAACTCACCTATGGACTTGAAGTGCTCAGCGGCTTTATCCCGCCGCCCGTGGTACACCGGCGCGCCCTCTCTCAGGAGCATGAGGTCGTCGAACTGGTTGAACACTTCCGGGGTCGGTTGCAACAACGCGACGACCGCGCATCCCCCCGTGGTCCTCGCCCACGCCCTCAACGCCGCGACGATGTTATACGTCACAGCCTGTACACAAAACACGCCTCGTCATTCTAATTGCCTATACGGGAATGAAAATAAACTTACCGCGTCTAGCCCCGTGGAGATCTCATCCATGCAGAGCACCCTGGCGTTGGTGACGAGCGCTTCCGATATGGTCACGCGCTTCTTCTCCCCGCCGGATACCCCGCGCACCAAGTCGTTGCCCACGATGGTGTCGATGCATCCCTCCAGCGCCAGTAGGTTGGTCACCGCGGTGAGCTTGTCGGCGTGTAGTCGTTGATCGGTCGGCGCCGGCGTGGCGTTGTCGTGGATGAACTTGGCCGTCTCGCCGACGTTGATGAACGGTAGGTGGGTGTCCACCTGCTCGACGTAGCACGTGAGCCGCGCGACGTCCACGCCGCGTGCGGTGAGCTCATCGGCGGTGAGTCCGTTGTACGTGACGCCCGGGCCGTCGACGACGCCGACGGCGCCGGGTCTGAGTTGATGTGAGATGGCCTTGAGGAGCGAGGTCTTGCCGTGTCCAGGGGGTGCGAGTAGTAAGGTGATCTCGCCCGGTCGGAAGGTGCCGGTGACGTTCTGGAGCACCTTGAAGTGCTGGATGGCCTCGCCGGAGTCGGCGTTGGGTGCGGCGCCGAGGGCGCGTGCGGCGGCCTTGACGGGCGCGAGCGCGGCGGAGGCGAACACCTCGGGGACGGTGACGATGTCGCGGTCAACTTTGCTGGCGGGCAGCTTGAGGGTGTAGCTCAGGTCGCACTTGATCTCAACCTTGGGGAGCTCGCCGTTCTGCTTCGCCTCGCGTTCGAGGACCGCGACGTAGTCGCCCAGCTTGTCGCCGGAGTCGCCTCCCATCTTGCGTTCGCTTCAGATACCCTCAGATTCAATTCAATTAAACCTACACCTGCGACGTGCTCCTATCGATGGAAGAGCGCGCCGTGTGCCTTCTCCCAGTGAGTGACGCGCCCCTCGATCCGTGCGGACGCTCGATATCAACCCGAGACCGTCGACTGGTCCCAGGCGCCTTGGGAAGTGGCACGGCGAGTAGTACACTCGAGTAGAACACGTCGTCACTTGCTTTTCTGTCAGACGACAACACGTTTTGCGAGACACGTTTTTTCGCACGTTTTTCTGAAAGTCGGGTCAGCCGTTATTTTTATTTCAAAACCGTATGGAATGCAATTAGCAACCCGTGATTTCTAACGCTATTTACTCCAAGTCATGACTGCTCGCTGTGTGCTTGTTGCCGAACCGTCGTCGTCGTCGTGCATTCATCATTGGTCGGGGCGCAGCAAGCATCCAGAGGAGCCGGATGGGCGCGACCGCCGATGACGTCCCCGCGACGGAGCGCGTGAGCAAGCACGCCGCCGATCTCGAGTCCCTCGACGCGCGCGGGATCCTCACCGCCCTCGGGAACTGCGACAAGGAGCTCTACGCGTCCGAGTCGTCGTGCGGGCAGCCCGGAATCTCGCACCGCAAGATCCTCAACGACGTCGGCGAGCTCGCGGACGTGGTGTCAGAGCTCTTAAGGCGGAGCCTCACGGATGCCAAGGCGACGGCCGCGACGGCCGAGCCGCCGGGCGCCGTGGGCACACACGACGGCGCGGAGGGCGGGGAGATAGGGACCGATACGGACCCGATGGCCACCGACGACAAGTTCGCCGAATACGACTTCGAGCGATTCGCCTCGGGGCACGAAGCCGCCCCGGGTTCCGCGGAGGATGAGGGCGAAGGACGGAAAACAGAGGGTGCCGAGGGTGCCGACCCGGGTGCCGACCCGGGTGCCGACCCGGACGCCGCCGACCCTGGCGCCGACGTCGTCGATGAAACACCACCGCCCGCGCCCGAGGTCCAACCGACCGCCGCGGTGTTCATCGTCGGCTGCGGCGCCGCCGCGCGGGTCGCCTTCTTCGCCGCCACCAACGCCAACCACGTCGCACGACTCCGCGGGTTCCAGCCCATATTCCACGCACTGTGCGCCGGCGGCCACCGAACCCTATTCGACCCCGGGACGGAACCGTCGGAGGATGACCAATACGCAGCCGTGCGCGACTTCGACGCCGCTTTGCAAAAAGCCGGCGGCGACGCGATCATCGACGCCATGGTCATCGGGATCGGCGGCGGGTTCCGCGAGAGGTACGTCGCGTCCGTCGTGGAGCGCGCGATGGAGGACCATAAGCGGCGGTTCACGATTGCGGTGCTGGGATTCACGGAGCGGAAACACGCGAGCGACGCGGGGCCGGGTCGGGTGGCGAGAGAATCGTGCGAGGGGGGCGCAAACGGCGAGCCCGGCGGACCACCTCCCGGGACTCCGCACGGCGCGCCGCCGACGTTCCGTGACGCCATCTGGCGCATGGAGCCCGACCTGGGAGGTTTGTTGACGGAGCACGCGTGGAACATCGCGCCGTACAAGCCCGGGTACGGCCCGATCGACGCCGCGGAGGGTAAATGGGAGAAGCGCATGCCGATGCGTGTTCGGCGGCGGAAAATCGTTAATCCGGTGTTGGGCGCGGAGTGCGTGCACGGGTGCGACGCGTTGAAGTGTTCCAGTGCTTCGAAGATGCTTCTGGACGCGTTGCTAACGACGGGGATCATGATGGCTGAGGATGACGAGCGAACGCGTGAGTGGGAGAAAGACCTCGCCGATCCTTCCAGACCCGACCCGGATGCCGATCCCACGAACCTGGGTCCGGTCCCGGGGCCTTATCCGATCCTGTGGGAGGCGAGCGAGTGCGCGCTGGAGATGGTTGCGATGTATCTGCACTCGGCGTCCAACGTGACACAGCGATTCTACCAGTCCGCGCTTGGGACGGCTAAGAAGAAGAAGGGCGCTAAGAAGGGTAAAGGGAAGGATAAAGAGACGAGTACCGGGAAAAAGGAAAATGAAAACAACGAAAAGGACGAGAACGAGGAGGGAACTATTTCTTCGGACGCCGGAGAACAGGCACCGAAGAAACAGTTCGAGGATAGCATCGTGCACGTCATGGAACGAGCCGCGCGGACCATCCAATCCGGCGGGTCGGTGCACTTTCTCGGGCACGGCGGCGTCGGAGCCGTCGGACTCGTGTCGCCCCCCGACGCGGTTTCCACATTCGGCGCCAAGCCCCTCGACGTATCCGCGCACCTCGGCACACCAGGCGGGTGGAGCGCACTGGACATACCGTTCGTCTCAGCACCCCCGGACGGCACGCGGGACATCTCACGGGAACACTTCGTGGACGAAGTGCTACCGCGGCTGGGGTCGAAGGATCTGGTGGTCATCCTCGCGTCCGGCGGGTGCGCGCAGACGCTGGTGATGACGGACGATTTGACGCAAAAAGACATGGTTGGTACGTACGGGTCCGCGATGTTCGCGACGCTTCGATGGCCGGAAGTGGCGCTGGCGAACAAGGCGAGCGGGGTGCAAGTCGCGGCGGTGGTCGCGCCTGGGCACGACTGCGCGTCCATGACCCCGTCGCTGCCCGAAAAATCGGCGTTGAGGGTTGTGTGGTGCGCGAGGCTGGCGGAGTTGCACGTCAAGCACGCCGTCGACGCCATCGTCCTCGGCGCGTACGTCATCGCGGGGAAGACGTGCGACGGGGGACGGCCCATCGACTCGGTCGTGGGTAACGAGCGTTTGTTCGACAGAGCGGTGGAGACCGTCTCTGTGGTGAGCAAGTGCGACGCGGAAAAGGCGAAGATGAGTTTAGTCAGGTCCATCTTGGGCGATGCGTTCGACGCGGATGGCGGCGAACGTGTTCCGCGGGCTGAGATTTTGTCCAAGGCTGCGGTGGGGATGCGGTGGGTGGTGCCGGCGGCGGTGTTGCTCGCGAGGGGCGCGAGGGGGAGCGTGGCGGAGGCGAGGGAGGCGGCGGCGGCTGGCGGCGAGGACGGGTGCGTCGGCGGCGTTCGTGGTGTGCTGTTTCGTTCGTGGTGAGTACCCTCGTTAGCACAGAATGTTACAGCGTTTTGAGCTAGCAAGACTACGTTCAGCCTCCAAAGTGTCTCAGCATCTTCACGATATTCTCGTGCTTGTTATCAACGGCGATTTGCAACGGCATCCGACTTAGGAAGGCTTCGTGAATGTTTGCGCCAGCTTGGATCAACGAGGCCACGACACCATCGTGTCCTTTTGAAGCAGCAATGTGAAGCGAGGTGCAGCCGTTCGATGTCGCGCTATTCACATCTGCACCCGCCATGATCAAATCCATTACAATAAGTGCGTGGCCTCGACTTGCGGCGGAGTGCAGAGCCGTATGCATGGAGGCGACAACGTGATTTGGGTCAACGATGTATGCACGCACGTTCACATCTGCACCCGCTTCTATCAGGACCTTCACCAGCGACGCGTGGCCATTGCCAGCAGCGAGGTGCAAAACTGTCAAGCCAGTGCCGGGAAACACTTTGTCCACGGTGTAGTGTGGGTGCCCCGCCCCAAGCTTCAGAAGGGCCCTGACCGCAGGTATGTTGCCGAACTTTACCGCCCAGAACATCGGGTCAACGAACCAGTCCTTCTCAGTCTTAACAAAGTGTGCCTTGATCTTCGCGTGCATCGACCGCACTCCGTCCGCGCTCCACACCGCGGCGTTGTACGACTTGTTCACCTGCGCCAAGTTTAGGGTAGATATCATATCGAGCTTGGGGAGTATCTCGGCGGTGAACACGTCCGGCAGCTCCTGCGTAAGGGCGACGAAGACAGAGATCTCGCCGAGTCGTATCCTATCGACGATCGTCTCGTCCTTCTCGCGGCGCTTGCTTCGTGGTTCCATGGTGCCGTCGGAAGTGAACGCGGTGCCTTCGTCGTGGCTTTCAAAATAACTCTCGGACCGATCGAGAAATTTCGCATTTGGATTTGACACGTACGAAGGCACCTTGGCCTCGAGACTCCACTTTGCTAAAAGGTTTGTTCGATTAAAGTCTTCTACAGCACGTTGAGCATGGGGTAATCCGTCAGCAGCTCCTCCTCCGTCAGCGTGTCCCCTTCCTCCTGCGGCGTCCAGATCACCTCCACCGCCTGCAACGCATCCGCCCGAATAGCCCCCACCCGCTTCAGCGCGGTTCTCAACTCGGCGCTGTCCGTCACCGCCGGCAGCTTCAGTCCCCCGTCGCACGCGGCGATGATCGTCACCAGGATGTACTCGTTGACCCGCGCGCCGTCCTCGTCCGTGCCTTTCGTGGCGGCGGCGGTGCGTTTGCGAGAGTTGACGTTCACAAGGGTTTCCTCCGCGAGCTTACCCCTCTCGTCCATGGAAAAGTCATTAAACTTGTCCTCGGCATCCTCCGGTCCTCTCGCGCTGGCGCTCGTCGCGTAGCCATAGACGCAGTACTCCGGGTTCCGGAGTAGCGCCAGCACGGTCTCCTCCAGGACGTAGTGGAGTCCGTCGGGAGAGGAGGTGTCCGCCTTGTCCGCGATGGCCTCCAGGTCCAGTTGCAGATCCCGGGCCATACCGAGGAGGCCGATCTGTACCTTGACGACGGCGATGGCGTCGCCGCCGAGCTGGATGCCGTCGCCGCCGAACATGTTCTTGATGTTGTCCAGGAATGCCATGACCACGATGGCGATGAACGCGAGGGAGATGAGGTTACCGAAGCCGTAACCCATGCCCCCCATGCCCATGCCGTAGCCGTAGCCGCCCATCGGCACGAAGATGGTTGGCGCGATCATGCTCCGCGACATCATCGACGGACCCGTGGAGGACATCGCGGTCCTGGAGGACGACATGGCTCCGGGGCTCGAGTAGCTCCTGGACGGCGCCGCGGATCGGAAGGAGGATCCGCCCATGCGTCCGGATGACCGAGCGGCGAGCGCGTCGGCGGGCGCGCCGAGCGTGAGGGCCGCCGCGAGGGCCAATGCTGCCGCGCCCTTCGCGGCTCCCTTCCACCACGGCGCGCCGCTGGGTTCGCATTCGGTCATCCTCTGAAGCTCCGCGGGTGGGCGCTCGGAGGTGGACGCGCGGATCGCGATGGAGCGGGGCGTGGCGCGGATCCTCCTCGCGACGACGACGCGAAGGGGATCGAAGTTAACCCCATTGGATCGAATCGCGATCGAAGCGTTGGGCATGAAGACGGGGGAGGCGCGACGCGTCGATCTAGCCGCCGCGTGGACCGGCGCGCGGGGCAGGATGCTCACGGACGAGGACACGAGGGACATCATCGCGGGACGCGCGTGTTCGTGCGTTCGAGTGCGTCGGCACGCGGTCGTGGGCGCGCTTCACAGTGGGCGCGCGTATCGGCCAGCGTGTCAGCAAATCTCCGAGCGATTTCGAAGCCGCGGGAAATAATAGGCACCTCCATAGCACTATCCGTTCGCGCGGGCGACCGACGCACGCCCTACACGATGGAGTCACCGGAGAAACCCCCAGGGAAAAGACAGAGGAAAGGAAACGCTCCCGATCCTCCCCGGGAGGACCCGGACTTCACGCACTGCTGCATCTACAACGTCAGCCACGCGGATCTCACCGTCTGGCTGTGCGGGCGCGGCCAAAAAGATCCGCGCGATGCAATCCCGGACGGCCTTGGCTTCGGCTTTCTTGATTCCAAGATTGATATCGGACCGAACAAAGACGGTGTCTTGATGGAAACAAAAGGTGGACGCATGATGCTGCAACGATCGCTGTGCAGGCCAAAGTTCAGTAGCCAGGTGCGCTCGCCCACAACTTCCCAAAAGAATAAACAAGATTTGACAACGGGCGCTCCCGCTCACGACCCATCGCACGCAGAGGAAAGTCGCCGAGGCCCTGGAGATGGGTTATGGTCTCTCCCCTGATGATAGATGGGTACCATGGTGGACAGAGAAGGATGCGGATCTCAAATACGGTGATTTATCCGGGCCATCACACACTAACCTCGGTGGTGGTCTCCCGGTGGGCATCACGACTCGCTTCTGCCATGACGACTTCAACCATGACGACTTCCATTGGCACCCAGAGTTTAAGTCG
>Ga0257110_1001350_pt1 | contig 11600 bp, 6 predicted proteins | sample LP_taG_7_FD_190184 | JGI IMG/M metagenome (GOLD analysis project Ga0257110, IMG submission 190184) | Marine microbial communities from Northeast Subartic Pacific Ocean, Canada - LP_J_2015_P26_10m | ecosystem: Environmental > Aquatic > Marine > Oceanic | place: Canada: Northeast Subartic Pacific... | reverse complement strand
TCCTAATTTTTCACCCGCTTCCTCCGCGGCGACGCGAGATTTCGATTGAATCTGCACGTACGCTCGATCTAAACTTTCGATCCAATCGACTTTGATCGTGAGCAAATCATCCGACCACTCGCGACCACGACGTTTCAAAATCGCCCCAACTTCATACCCTAACGCCATCAACCCGCCTAATATGCGCACACCGACGCCAAATTTAATGCGAGGCGAAATCATGATAGGACCGTCCGTAACCGTTTCTTCAAACATGAGCGAATAGTGTCCGTCTCGATTTCTTAAACGCAACCAACTCGTGCACTGCTCGGGGTCTTCGTTCGGAGGTAACAAATAAATATCCGCGGTTTCAACTTCGTCCGTTCTCGTCACCGGAGATTCCGGATTGGAGTGGTCCAAGACGCTTTCGATTTCCTCGTCCGTGGGGACTTTATCGGATTTCAAAATATACGTCGGATCTTGGAAACCAGCGAACGGATTAAAGCTATTTACGATGCGCAAGTGCGCCGTTCTTAAATCTGGTTCGATGTACGCTTTATACATCGGGTACACGGTTTCCGAAATCTGATGGATGATACTTTCCGGCGCTTGTCCAGATCGATGAATATCTCGCATCACGCGTTTCAACAAGTCAAAGTGCACGCCTCCAGTCACGGAAACTCTTAAATCCAGCAACGGTCTCAAACGTTCGCTCAAGGCGTAAATACCCTCGATGATAACCACTCTCGCTTTCGGCACCTCGACGTGTCGATACCCGACCCGTTTACTGGACTTGAAATCGTAAATTGGAACTTCCGCCGAGTTCCCGTCTTTTAGACTTTGAATGTTCTCCAACAACGTCGCGTAATCCGTCAATCTCGGGTCGTCAAAGTTATCTTCCAACAACACGCTCGCATCGTTATACATATCCATCGATATGTGTTCAATACCTGGCATAAACTCTAATATTTTCTTGCTAAACACCGTCTTCCCGGCGCCGCTCGGCCCCGCGATGCCGACCACAATCAACCCTCCTTTAATCTCCTGTTTCAACAACTGTATCGCCCGAATGGTCAAATAAAACCCTTTATCGAACGAGACTTGCGTTTCAAATCGTTTGATTTCCTGTTTAGGTACAGAGAGAGAGATGTTGTTGTTGTTGTTAATGCGATTTTTTTTGTTGTTTTTAAAAGAGAGATTTTGAGAGTTGAGCTCAAAAGAAGAAGAAAAAGCAAACAAAAAACAAACCTTTCTCGTCTTCCCGTTCCTGGTCACTTCGACCACTTGCAACTGATCTTTAATCAGCGGCAACGGCTGCAAAGGGCTACTCTCGGAAGAATTTCCGATTTGATTGTTGTTATTTTGTTTACTTTGGATTTGAAAGTTGAAACTCGCGTGTCTCGGTGGTTTCGAATCCGAATTTGGTGCGCCTCCTCGGCTCACAACCCCGTTGTTTGGGTTGTGGTTGTTATTCATCATCGCATGATGATGAGTCGCATCATCATCGTTACTATTATTACTAGTAGTAGTAGTATTCTTGTTGTTCTTGGACGACGATGACGACTTATTAAACATATCTAACAAGGCCGGAGTGTACGATCGACTCCCGGGTCCTCCCGAATCCACCGGCAGAGGAGGAGAGGTCGATGAATAACTTTCGTTGTTGTTGGTGGTTTTCGGAGAAGGAGCAGGAGAGGAAGCCATCTTTTTGTCAGGTGTTTAAAAACTGCTCTTTTTGAAGGAAGTTGTTCAATTTTTAGAACCACGCTCTTTGCCAGAAAAACCAGAAAACCCGGTTTTTCTGGGGGGGTTTCTACTGCGACATTGACATTATTGTTAAGAGCATATCATCAACACAAAATTAAAGTGCCACAACCTATCATATAATAAAGAGAGAGAGATCTTTTATTATACTGATTTTCATCGATTTCTTCTCTCTCAGGGAGCATTGTGTGTGATATAAGGCGTGGTTTTTGTGGTTTCTTTCGGTGAAGATGGGAGCGTGCTTCTCTCAACCATCATCATCAAAGTCATCATCGGATGAGGAGGAGGACGACAAAGACGAGAAGAAGAGAAAGAGTAGGAAGAAGAAAACAAAAAAGACGAACAAGAACAGAGGAAAGAACGAAGAAGAAGAACAAGAAAAGGACGAGGATGCGTTTGAACGAGCGATGATGTCCTCGGAATACTCGCGATTACAAACGATTAAGAGAGAAAGAGCGAGACAGAGAACTTTATCGGAGTGCGAAAAATTAGACGTGATTGCAGACGCGTTGGCGAATATCGAGCGAGAGAAGAAAGAACTCGCCAACGCGCGGAGACATTTACGAGACATGAACAGAGCGGCGAAAGCAGCAGCGCAGAAAGTAGAAAGTGATGGATTAGGAGGTGGGACAGTAGGAATAGTAGGGTCGAGCGCGAGCTCGAGAAGAGGAGACGAAGGAGGAGCGGGGATTGCGATGAGCGGGAGCGCGGAAGCGCCGCCGCCGCGCGAAAAGAAGAGCACGCTCTCCAAAAGCGAAACAACCTCATCCTAGCAGCAGGATGATGTATTTTTTGTGTACTCTCCAAAATATAATAAGTGTAGTATGTATTCTATCTAATTAATTCGCGTATTAAATGCGTTGCTACTTTTACGCGCGCGTATTCTATGAAACGAGTTTTATTTTGAGCTTCTTTTTAGACGAGGCGACCTCCTAATAAGCGACGGCGGCGGCGGCGGATTTGGACTCGCCGCCGCGCTCTTCTTATTCTTATTCTTCTTTTCCTTCTTCTTCTCCTTCTTCGTCTTCTTCCCTATCGTTGTCGTCGCCATCGCCGTCTTCTCCTCTCTTTCTTTCAACACAGAGCGTGGTGCAACGTTCCACGTGTTTTTAATGTGATTCGCAAACTTATTGTCCTCTAACAGCAGTAGCATTTCCATAATCATGACGCAGTGGTGCGCGGTTTTGAAGTTTGCGCCGCACACTTCCGATGCCCAATTTAATACGGCAATGTACTCCGGTGCGTTCAAATCGATTCGTGAGTAAGTGTGCACGAACGATCCAGCATGTTTGAAGCCGATGTTCCCGCCTGCATGAGCTGCCGCAGCTGCTGAAGCTCTGTCGCTCTTGCCTTTGGTGAAAGGTACGTCCACGTAGACTTCGTATAATTTTGCACCCGCATCGGCTTTCAGTGGTGATGTTATTGCACCATCGTTGTTGTCGTCGTCTCTGGAATCTTTTCCTATCTTTGCCGCTGATTTTCCCGCCGCCATCTTGCACAATTTATCGCGCACGATATTGAACCGGCCAGAAAGCTTCTTCGTCGCATCGTCGAATACGTTCGCCTCGCACCAATCGATGTACGCGTTAACGTCCTTCGCATCATCTTTCCGTTTATCTTTCGCCAAAATTGGTGGAATAGCGCGACGTTTTCGAAGGAGCTCTTCCTGGAACGCTTTTCGAGCGTTCGTTGCCCATACGAGCCACCCATCTGCGGGTGCTTTGAGCGCGCTATTTTCTCTTTCGTCGACTGGGAAGCAATCGGGAACGTGATTTGACGCCGTCCGTTTACGTTGAAGAGACTTGACTCTTCCGTCAAGACCAAATAAAAGTTTGAGCGTTACCACGATAATTGCAGACGCGTGCACTTCAGCTGGATATGTGCTCAACATCTTACGCGCGTCTGCTTCTTTCATTCTGCTAATCTGAGGCATTTGACCAGCCTCGAATTTGTATTTCTCCTTGTCGAGGAGGAAATCGTAACCCAAGAATTGCATCAAGTTTTCGGCGCTCTCGCAATAAGCATCCGCAACGCGAGACAAAAGCGGCGATTGTGTCTTCTTTTTTACAGCCTTGCTTTCGCTGTTGTCGTCATCAGCGTTGGTATTTACGTTCTCGTCGTTTCTAGCGACAACGACAGCCTCGGCGGGTTTGTGGGGTTGTTGATGCAGAAAAGCCGGAAACGAAGACTGGAACGCTCTGCGTACTAATTCCCTGGTAGGATTGAAAACATTTCGTTCAAATACTATGTCCTCACGCAGACCGGTTTTCGCGACAATATATTCAGCCACTTGGATCACGTCCGTGCTCGTTGGCATAGTTCTCGGTCTCAACAAGTCTTTTCCCCACGCGCGCATGTTATAGATATTCGTCGTCGGCCGCAAGTACGGCAACTTTCCGGTCGATGCAAGCGTTGAAATGTCTCTCGCAAAGGTGAATCCGAACGATTCTTCGTCCGCAAAACACATCCGCGTGGCAACGAACAATACTCCAAGCGTCAATTTCTGTGGTAAATGCGCCATGATGAGAGAGTTTACGGCGTTGAGATGTTGCCTCTCTTCTTCAGCCTCCATTTTTAAAGTTTTTCCATTTTTGTCTTTTCTGCCGTCGACATCTTCGGCGTCATCATCCTCGTCTTCTTGATAATCTTCGCCATCGTTATCATCTTCGATGTTTTCTTCTTCTTCTAATTCTAATTCTCCTCCCCCTTCGTCTCCGTCGTCGTCGTCGTCGTCGTCGTCGTCCGAATACGCCAACATTTCCTTTTGTCGTTTTGCGTCGGCGATGGCTTTTCTCCTTTCCTTCCGTAGCTTTCTCGTGTTCATAACAAACGTCGAAGTTCTGAGTGCATCGTTCACGCTGCCAATATCGTCCATATCGATCGAGAAAAGTTCATCTTTTGCGGCTAACAGTGCAAACCAAATCGAGCGACACGCCTTTCGAAACTCGTTCGCGCGTTTCTCTCTTCGTCTCTTCTCTCTTTCTTCTTCGTCCTTGTCGCCGTAAGAAGAAGATTCCACGTACCTTTCCACGCAGAATTCGCATTGCGCTCTGAGTAATTTCGTCATCGTTTCGCAGTGCAAATCCACCATTTTCGTAAATTTCCTCTCTTCGATTCTCAGCGCTCTCTTCTCTTCCATCATCCTTTCCTCTTTGGTAAACTGTTGCGAATAATCGTGCACTCGATGACCAAAACCGACCCGTCTTCTTCTCGCGCCGTGAAAAGACATCGGTCCTTGTTCTCCGCCAAAGCCAGGCAAAGCTCTCGCCAAAGCTTCCGCGTCTGGTGCGACGACCAAAGCATCCGTCTTCGCGTTGCACTTTTTACAGAAATAACTGCCGGTTTTCTGGTCTTCCTCGAAATTCTCGAGGCCTGAGTTTCCGCACACCTCGCAAACGACTTCCACTTTTTTCTGCTGGTTTTGCGAGGCAAACTGAGACATGGAGTATTTGAAACGCATACTCTCGTCTTCTTCGTCGTTCATTTCGTCCTCTGCTTCTTCTCGTTTTGATCTTCTTCTTCTTTTAAACTCGTTTGTTGTTTCTGAATGAAATTCTTTTTCTCGTTGGCGTTTGGTTTTTAGCTTCTTCTTCGTTGTTTCTCCCTCTTCTATGAGTCTTCTTTGATTGCTCTCGCCACCATCGACGCCGAAGCGTTTCATGTGGTGTGGTTGCGACATTGCTTTTGTTCCTACTGTTTCATTGTGTGTGTAAGTGTGTGTGTGTTTGTGTACTTTTTTATTCTTGAAATTATTTATGTGATGACGCTTCGTTGCTCTCAAAAATTAAATCTCTCTTCTTTCTCGTACGTGTCTATGATATGTGTGTATACTTACTCGCGCACGCGCTGGACTTAAAACTATTATATATATTAAGAGTCTAACTTCTTTTTAACTAAAACCGTCGTAATCGTCGGGCATCTCCCACTGCGTTTCACCCGTCGTCGTGTTGTAATAATACGTGAATCCTTCCGGGCTTTGATGCGTCTCCCACAACGGCTTCTCTTCCTCTTCTTCTTTTTTCAACGAGGCTTCGTGCGCGGCGGCGGCGTTTTGTTGCTCTAAAGTTTGCCCAAAGATTGCAGTGGTAGCGGCCGCCGAAGCGGCAACATCGGTGGTCTTTTGGTATTGTTGTTGATCTCTGGGGACGTAATCCGCCATGAACGCTTCTAACATGTGTTTGGCGGTTTCGACTTTATCTTTAAAACCGCTTATTTTAATCATTTTCGTTTCTTTGTCGATTTGGATCTTCGCTCCGGACGTCATCGCCATGCTTCGGATATTTTCACCGCCTCTTCCAATGATGCGACCCTCCTGTCCTTGCGAATCAATCTCTATGACGACGTATTCTGGCTTCCCCTCTCCGGAAGTACCCGCCCCTGCGCCCGGCGCCGGCGCTTGTCGAACCGGCGCGGTGACGATGTCGTGGATGAGCATTCGAGCAATTTCTAGTTGCGAAGCGTCGCCTTTCGCGGATACTTCGTTCGATTCGCGCTCAATTTGTAATCTGGCCCCGGATTCGTCCGAGATGCGTTTGATGGTTTCCCCTCCGCGTCCAATGACTCTTCCAATCATGTTATCCGGGACGGCGATTCTAATTTCAAGCACTTGTTGTTGCGGCGCTCCCATGTTCGCTTGGAACACCGGAATATTATTCGCCGGTGGCGCTTTAGACGCGTTCACTACGGGCAACAACTGTTCGATGGCGTGTCGCACGCACTCTGGAGCGCCAGCTATGGTGATTAATCTCGGCGCGCCTTTCGGGACATCCGCGGAGGATTGTATTTTCACGATCGCTTTCGTCGCTTGTTGCAACTGATTAATTTTCTCGCCGCCGTGCCCGATAACTTTCCCCGCGTTCTCTTGCGGGCACGGAATTTGCTCGATGATGTGTCCAACTGGTAACTCTTTCGGCATATTCGACGGTAAAATCATCCCCGGCCGTAAAATCGAAACCGGAACTGTCGCCGCCGTCCCCGCCGCGACGCCTTGTCCCGGCGGCGGCGGCGGCACCGAAAGCACCGTCGTCGTCGTCGTCGTTTGCCCCGGAGGCGGAGGCGGATACGCGTATTGAACCGTACCACCGCCATGTAATACTGCTGTTGTTGTGGTTGTTTGTGGTTGTTGCAAGTATACCGTCTGCTGTTGCGTGTGTACGACTTGTTGTTGTTGTTGTTGCGCCGGCGGAGGCGGAGGCACTCTTTGATGAAGATGATGTGGAAGCGTCGTCGTCGCACCTCCGTACACGTTCGGAGGAGGCCCACCGGTTGCTACTGCTCCGTATTGCGGCACAACCCCCACCCCCACGTGCTGATGTTGTTGAGCTTGTTGTTGTTGTTGCGCTTGCGCTGCTTGTGCCGCTCGCGTGCTGCTTCGACTCCTCGGGTCTCGCGGTGCCGTCGTCTGAATCGTCGTCGTTCCGTTTTGGTGATGAATTGACGGCGTTGATGATGTTGGTTGCGCGGCAGCAGCAGCAGCGGCGGCGTTATTCACGGATTGCAGCAGAGACTGCAACGCTTCCGTCGACGGAATAGTCACTCCTCCTTGTGGTGGTGGCGGTGCGTGCAAAGCGTCGTCTTTGTTTACGTCGGAGTTTACAACAGCGCGAGATCGTTTTCGCGGGTCGGACGGGACATCTTGTAAGTCGTCGTTCTCCCTCGCTCTTCTCGTGGACATTATGTGAGATGATTTGAAAGTAAAAGTGATCAAAAAACAATGATGATGATGATAAACTTCTACTATTACTATTCTACTAAAATCGATCGATCGATCGATCGAGAGAAGTGATGATGATGAATGAGTCTACGAATAAAATGAGGAAAACGTTTTCGAATTTCGAAGAAGAAGAAGTCTTTTCGAAGGATCCAAAAATACTTTAGTCCCATACTAATAATAATACAGAAGAAGGTACGCAAACAAGCGCAGGTAAATACTTGACGATGATTCAGACGACGATATAATTTATCACGAGTTTTACGAACTGCTGGCATTATTGCGTTTGTTTTTGTTTTGTTGTTATACTACACTCTCGCTTGTTGCTCTCTATTATTAAAAGGTATACAAACGCGCTCCGCAGGAGAGTTTTTTCCCTCCGAGGCGTTCTTCCTCCGCTTTTACGCGCGCCGCTTCCGCTTCGGCTTCGGCTTTAGCTTTGGCTTCAGCTTCGGCTTTAGCTTTGGCTTCAGCTTCGGCCTTAGCTTTGGCTTCAGCTTCGGCTTTAGCTTTCAATTCAGCTTCGGCTTTAGCTTTCAATTCGGCTTCGGCTTTAGCTTTCAATTCAGCTTCGGCTTTAGCTTTCAATTCAGCTTCGGCTTTAGCTTTCAATTCAGCCTCGATGATTCTCGCTTTTTCCTCTTCTTCTTCCTTCTCTCGCTGCATTCGCGCCGCTTTCTCTACGGTTTCGTCGTCTTCGTCGAACGAATCGTGTTCGGTATTCGAGGCGTCGTGTAGAACCATCTCCTTGAGCGGCTCTTCGTGGTGCCCGTGAATGTGACTACTACCACCTTCCAAAACTGGTTTCCAATCGGTTGTATCTTGCCACGGCCCAAACTCGATGGCATCGTTCGCGTTCCCGGCTTTATCGCCTCGAGAAAACTGTTGCACGTCCCCGGGCTTGCCGTAATCGCTACAAAACTCCCCGTGCGGCATTCGTCTTTTCAATTTTCCATCCCACCCTCTGTTGTATAAATTAAATCCACCTTTCAACAAGACCAGCTTCTCGTATCCAGCTTCGTCTAACATGTCCAGCGCGTGCACCGCTCTTTGCCTTCCATCCGAACACACCACAACAATCTTGGCTGCTTTTTTATCCGGGAACCTCTTCTCCACCTCTGCGATAAAGTTCTCGTTTTTATGTTGGTTCTGAAACACCTTCCCGCCCGCGGTTGAGTCAAACCTGTACCCCGTGGACGTGACCAACGGAATATTTGCCACGCACTCTGGCCCAGAAACGACGACGACTTCAGACACGCCTCCAATAGTTCCTTTCGGTGGATTCGGAAGTTTCCCGAAAAACTCCCTCTCCTGGTCGTTGCGGATGTCAAGGAAAACCCATCCGTCGTCCCAGAGCACTCTCCCTTGTTCAAAGTTTGCCACGTACAACTCTCCGGAGTTGAAACCTTTCTTCGTCTCTTCGTCGAAAACTTTGTCCCCGTATTGCTGAATGACGACTCCTTCTTGAACCGCGGCGGCGGACGCGACGACGTTTAAACGACGATGAAACGACGATGAAAATGCAATCGACCGATGATTTTTGTTTTTGCTGACTCGGCAACAACTGGACGATGGTGATGATGATGATGAAATCCCTCTCGACGCTTTGATGAAAACCGCAGCAGCAGCAGCAGCAGTTCCACGAGGAGGAGGAGGAGGAAAAGTACTACGAGTCGCGCAGGTTGATGATACTGATGTCGACGTGAGCATGTTCATAGTAGTGTGTGTGATATGTGTGTAGATAGGTGATAAAAAATTTCGGATTAGATGCGGACAAAAACGGAAAAGAAGAGAGTGTTTGACTAATCGCAGTGCGACACGTTTTCGATACAAATCTCTCTTAAGTGCCCTTGTGTGTTCCTTTTTGTCCTCGGGTTGTGTAAAACTCTCTTCTCTCTCTCTCCTCTTTGTGAAAAACGAGACACCACACAAGAAAAACAACCACAAATTAAAAAAAAGAATGTTGATGATGCGCTTTTGCTTCGCAAGGTCTTCCTCTGCTGCTAACACTTCGTCGTCGTTGTCGTCGTTGAGGGGTGGTCTGAGGAGGAGGTTGATGAAATCCTCGACATCAACAACTTTTTCCTCCCGAGGAGGAGGACGACACAAATCATCGATTTTGATTACGAGAATGATGAATTGGCGAATGGACGACGGCGGCGACGTGAACAATAACGAGATGGGAGATTCGCAACAAAAGCAACGACAACAACAGCAAAAACGGACGAGTTCGGGTGGAGCCGCTTCAACATCATCATCATCTAGAAGAAGAGAGTATTACGACGATTCAGACGACGAGAACAACTCGTACGACAACAGGAGAGGCAGAGGAGGAGGACGAGGGGGGAGGAAAAATTTTAACAACAACAACAACGGCGGCGGTCGAGGAGGAGAAAGAGGACGAGGACGAGCGCAAACACAAACATCGACGAGGAATAATAACAACAACAGTTATTACGGAAACGACGAGTACGAGAATAGCTCTCCCTATTATTATAACAATCGCGACCGGCAAGGAGGAGGAGGAGGAAACTACAACGATAACAAGCCGGCGTATTTACAAAGAAAAGAGGAGCGGAAAGCGACGAGAGAACAACCAACCTTACGAGAGATGGCTCTCGGTGAAGTCATTTTTGGACAGAATCCCGTGAAAGAGGCGTTGTTGCAAAATAAGAGGGACGAGTTTTACAGACTGTGGATCCAAGAAGGCGACGGGGGAAGCTATTCGTCGGACGAGAAGATGATTGCCAGAGCGAAAGAGTTGGGATGTACGATTTCGTACGCCACGAAACACGATTTGAACATGCTGACGGAATCGAGACCGCACCAAGGCGTCGCTTTAGATTGCACGCCTTTGGAAATGGAAAACATCGAGAGTTTGTTGGAGGAAAATAGAGGCGGAAAGAACGCCGCGGAGACCGAAAGGAACCGCGAACATTCTCTCTGGCTCGCGCTCGACGAAATCATCGACCCGCAAAATTTCGGCGCCATTCTCCGAACGGCGCACTTTTTAAACATCGACGGCGTCGTCGTGTGCGCGAAGAATTCCGCGCCTCTCTCACCAGTCGTCTCCAAAGCCTCTTCTGGGGCAATGGAAACGATTAAAGTGTACCAAACGAACGCCATGCACAAGTTTCTCGCCAAGTGCGTCGACGACGGTTTCAACGTCATCGGTTTAGCCAACCAAAGCGGCGCGGAAAACGTCTCCAACTTATCTTTGAATCAACCAACGGTTTTAGTCGTAGGAAACGAAGGCTCTGGTTTACGAACGAACGTTCGCAGAGCGTGTTCGAGGATTGCTAAAATCGAAGGCGGCGGCGATGATGAAAACAACGCGACGACGAATACCAACAACAAAACCACCAGCGTCGAGTCGTTAAACGTCAGCGTGGCGACTGCAATCGCGCTCTTCCAGCTCACGTCGAGTACTACTAAATAAAGAAACGATTATCATCATCATCATCATCATCATCATCATCGGAGTAGAAGTGGTATAAGTAGTATAGGGCAACAAGAGTCATACATAATAATACTAAAGCGACCAACACTCATATCTCTTCTCTCTTTTTTTGCGGCCAATCGATTTTCTGAAGACTAAAAAAAAGGAAAAAAACCACCACGTCGACTTTGAGTTTTGGTCTTCTTTTCACAAAAAAAACAACTCGCAGCACCCGCTGCTGCTTACTTCGAATACTACTACTAATACTAATACTAATACTAATAAACGAATAATACTAATAATAATGTTCAACTTGTTGTCGAAATCGTCGTTCATCGACCGCGCGTTCGCGACGAACATCAATCCACCCGCGACGACTTCTTATAAGCATCGATGTTGTTGTGGGGTCACCTCCTCGAAATCGTTTACGTCGTCGTTTTTTGTTGGTGGTGGTGGGTCAGAACGAGGAAGGACGACGACGACGATAACGAAGAGCAGCAAAAGGAATAGCCGAAGCGAAATGAATTCGTTCGTTTCTGGGAGGAAAAGAACAACGAGGACGGAAACGAAAAGAGCGTCCTCGTCCTCGTCGTTCGACGAAGGAGAGATCCCGACGACGGAATCGTCCTCGTCGTCCTCGTCGTCCCCATTATCATCCTCGACTGAGACAACAACAGAGACAACAGTAAAAAATGATGATGAAAAAGC
>Ga0257110_1001349_pt1 | contig 11603 bp, 6 predicted proteins | sample LP_taG_7_FD_190184 | JGI IMG/M metagenome (GOLD analysis project Ga0257110, IMG submission 190184) | Marine microbial communities from Northeast Subartic Pacific Ocean, Canada - LP_J_2015_P26_10m | ecosystem: Environmental > Aquatic > Marine > Oceanic | place: Canada: Northeast Subartic Pacific... | reverse complement strand
GGCGCCGCCGCCTCCTCGGCGACGACGGGCGCCGTCTTCTTCTTGGCCGGCGGCGCCTTCTTGGCCGGCGGCGCGGCACCGTCGGCCGCGACAGGCGCCTTCTTGGCCGCGACGGGCGCCTTCTTGGCCGGGGGCGCCTTCTTGGCCGGGGGCGCCTTGGCCGGCGGCGCCATCGCGCCGCCGGCCGCGACGGGCGCCTTCTCGGCCGGCGGCGCAGCGCCGTCGGTCTTGATCGGCGCCTTTTCGGCCGGCGGCGCGGCGCCGTCGGTCTTGATCGGTGCCTTGGCCGGCGCCTTCTTCGCCGGCGGCGTCTTCGTCGCCGGCGCTTCGGCGGCCGGCGCCGCGGCGGCCGCGGGCTTGGGCTTGTCCTTCAGCTGCGCCGTGAGGTCGCCGATGGTCTCGGCGGGCTTGGGCTTGTCCTTCAGCTGCGCCGTGAGGTCGCCGATGGTCTCGGCGGCGGGCGCGGGCTTGCCCGCGACGTCGCCGACGGTGGGAAGCGCCTCGGCGGCCGCGACGACGCCGGGCGCCGCCTCGGGCACGGCGACCTTCGGCGCGTCGTCGATGCCGAGCGTCGGCGCCTCCTCGACCTCGATGGCCACGGCCGCAGCGTCCGGCTCGGCGCGATCCAGCGAGCCCAGGTTGTCCCCGCTGCCACCGGGGGATGACCGGCAGATCTGCGCCGACGACGCGCGCGGCGCGTTCGCCCGCAGCGCCGCGTGCGGCAGCAACGCCGCCGCCGTCGCGATGGCCAACAGTGCGCATAGCCGCCGCATTGCACCGCGCGAATCCATGCGCAAGGCTTTAGGCTCAAGCGGCGTCTGTGTTTTGCTGGCGCGTGCTCGCCTCGAGGCCCGACAGCGGCACCATGCAGGCTACATGCAGTAGCCTTGCAGTGCTAGTTGCACTCACGCCACCGCCTTTAGGCCTCACACGAAGGCGTCGGAGTCGGAGTCGGAGTCGGAGCTGTCGAGGAGGCCGCGCCGCTTTTTCGCCTTGGCCCTCTTCGCCGGCGGCTCGGCGCTCGGCTCCGCCGCGACCGCGGGCCGCTTCGGCGCGGGCGCGCGCGGCGGCGGCGGCGGCGACGGCGGCGGCGCGCCGCCGCCCATGGAGAAGTCGCCGCCCATGTCCTCGTCGTCGAGGGTCGCCTGCTGCGTCAGCGTCTGCATGAGGTCCTCGGACTTCATGACCGTCGCGCCGCTCCCGGCCGCCGCGAGGAGCCCGCGCGCGACGTCGGGCTTCCCCTCGCGGCGCGTCCGCTTCTCGTCCTCGTCCGTCTCCTCGCCGTCGGACTTGTCGTCGTCGGGTCGCGTTCCCGCGGCGCGGAGCTCGAGCTCGGCGGCGCGCGCGTTGCTCGCGGCGAGCCTGCGCGCGAACTCGGCGAGCAGTTCCTGCTGCGCGGCGTCGACGTCGGCGCGGTGCGCCGCGTCCGTCGCCTCGAGGTCCGCCGCCCGCCGCTCGAGCGCGTCGACCCGCGCGGCGAGCGCGGACCGCTCGGCCCGCGCGGCCCGCGCGGCGGCCGCGGCGGCGTCGAGCACCGCCGCGCGCGCCTCGGCGCGCGCGGCGCCGACGACGAGCTTGAGAGAGACTGTCTTTTTTGGTCCTTCGCCGAGGACGACCTTCGATCTTACCCCTTTCTTCAGGACCTTGAGCTGCAGGTCGTCGGCGCCGACGTCCGCGGCGCAGGTGTAGTCGGCGCCGACGCCCGCGACGGCGGCGACGGCGGCGCGGGCGGCCGTCAAGCCGGCGTTTCTCGCTTCTTCCCGGAGCCACTCTTTCACGTGTTCCTCGGCGCCGTCGAGGCGCCAGCAGCGCTCGGCGCCGCAGCACTCCGTGGCCACCAGCGAAAGCCGGTTGTCGCGCACGAGCGCCGCGAGGCGCACGCCGACGACGTCATTCTTGTCATCAATGCGGGCCAACGCGCAGTCCTCCATCCGATATCGGTCCTGAGCCGGAGAGCGCGCGCCGCCGACAGGGATCGGTCCGGAGTCCGTCCGCGCCCGCGGGCGGGACCGCGCGCCGAGCCGATCCGGCTCGCTGCCTGTGGCAGACCTCGCCGCCGCCGCCGTCCGTCGTCGCTATCGCGCGCCGCACGACCGCGGACGTCGCGTGCGCCCCGGTCGGCCGCGGAGGACGCCGGACGCCGCGAGGGCATCGCCCGCGCGCTTCCGCCGCGCCCCGGCCGCCGCCCGCTCTGTGCGCCGCATAGCGGTTCGCCGTCGCGGTACGCCGCCGCCATGGACCTGACCCAGATCACCCAGGTGGACAACGCGCTGCTCCAGGCGTGCCTCGAGGGCAGCGTCGAGGCGCTGAGCCACGCCGTGCAGCACGGCGCCGTCGCGACGCGCGCGCGCGACCCCATGGGCGCGACGTGCCTCCACATGGCGGCCATGGGCGGCCACCTCGACGTCGCGGCGTGGTGCGTCGAGCAGGGCGTGTCGCCGAAGACGGGCGACGCGCAGGGCGTGCTGCCCCTGCACGCGTGCTGCTTCAACGGCCACCTCGCGGTGGCCGGGTGGCTCGTCGACGGCCCGCTCGGCGAGCCGGGCGCCGGCGGCGCCAAGGAGGCCAAGGAGGCGCGGCGCGCGGCGGCGCTGAACTGCATCGACGCGCAGGGCGGCACGCCGCTGCACCACGCGGCCCTCGGCGGCCACCTGCCGCTCTGCCGCTGGCTCCTCTACCACGGCGCCGACGAGCGCGCGGCGACCGTCGACGGGCTCACGCCCGAGCGCGTCGCGCTCGAGGGCGGCGAGCGGAGCGCCAAGGTCGTCACGCTCCTGCGGTCCTTCGCGACGCACATGCGCCTCACGGAGCCGGACCGGCCCACGGAGCTCCAGCCGCCCGTGCGCGCGACGGCCGCCGAGGTCGCGCCGCCGCCGGCCGCCGCCGCGATCGCGGCGCCCGCGCCGGACGCGTACGCGCTCGAGGCCGCGCGGCAGCGGGCGCTCCAGGAGCAGGCCGCGCAGGCCTACGGCGGCGCCGGCGCGCCCGCCGCCGCGCCGGTCGCCGGCGACGACGGCCTCGACGCGGACGAGCGCGCGGCGTTCGCCGAGGCCGAGCGCGAGGCCGAGCAGTACCGCCAGGCGGAGACGCAGCGGCTCATCGCCGAGGAGGACGCGCGGCGCGCCGCCGAGGGCAGCGCCCAGGCCGCGAAGCTCGTCGCGGCGGAGATCGCGGTCCGCGAGGACGCGCAGAAGAAGGCGCGCGAGGCCGCGGACAAGAAGGCGCAGGGCGACGACTGGCTCCGGCGCTACCAGGAGGAGTGCGCGCGCAAGGAGAAGGAGCGCCAGTCCAAGGTCCGCGAGGCCGCCGCCGCCGCGCCGGCGCCCGCGCCGGCGCCCGCGCCCGCGGCGCCGCGCGCGCCCGCGCGGAGCCGCTTCGACGTCCGCGGCGGCGACGCGCCCGCGGCCGGTGCCGGCGCGCCCGCGCCGGCACCGGCGGCCGCGGCCGTCGTGCCCTTCGCCGAGGAGGAGGAGCGGCCCGCGGCCGCGCCCGAGCCCAAGCCCCTCGTGAAGCTCGTCGACGACGCGCCCGCGCCGGCCGCGGCGCCGCCCGCGGCCGCGGCGCCGCCGCCGCCGCGGCGCGGCGACGCGTCCGGGTCCGAGAGCAGCGACGGCGGCGCGTCGCGCGACCGGCGGAAGCGCAAGAAGGCGAGCCGCGGCCGCCGCCGCCGCGACGGGTCGAGCGACTCCGACGGCTCGCGCGACCGCCGCCGCAAGTCCAAGCGCGGCTCGGGCCGCCGCCGCCGCGACGACAGCGACTCGCCGCCGCGCCGCGCGCGGGGCCCGCCGCCGCGGCCGCCCGTGCGCCGCGGGCCCTCGCCCGCGTCGCGGAGCGCCATGAAGCAGCTCGCCGAGGCCGCGAAGCAGGGCATCGTCCAGCCGGGCAAGGAGGCGGCGCCGGCGTCCCAGCTCTGGGGCGGCGCCATGGACATGTACCGCCGCGAGAACAAGTAGGGCGCGCGCCGCGGCCCGCGCCCCCCGAAACGGGCGGGCCTCCGGCTCCTTACTACACGTACGATGGGGATGTGGTGGCGTTCTCGCCCGGGGGCGGGGGTTCGGAGCGGGCGGGGCCAGAAATACGATTCGAAAGACATGTTTGGGCCCTGGGCTGCATGATCGCGGGCTCGGGCGGGCCGCGTCCGCCGCCCGCCTAGCACGAGCCGGCGCACGTGTCGGCGCAGGAGTCGCAGGCCGTGGACTTGTCCCAGCCCTTGACGCCGCAGCGGGTCGGCAGGAACTTCGCGACCCAGGCGCAGTCCTTGTGGGGCGCGTCCTTCTTGTACCAGGCGCCCGAGTCGCCGGAGCAGTGGGCCGTCGCGTCGTAGCCGCCGCCGTCGAGGTAGGCCTCCATGTTGTGGATCTGGAAGTTCTGGACGTTGATGATGCCCCAGAGCATGTCGATCATGCCCGCGTCGTCCTCGTCGTCCGCGTCGAGCGTGTCCGTCGCGAGCATGGCCTTGGCCATGTTCACGGCGTTCTGGTGGTGGGGGATCATCTGGTGGATGAACGTGACGATGGGGTCCGCGTCGCTGAGGATGGTCCGCATGTTGTAGTTCATGTGGCAGTCCATCGCGTAGAGGCACTCGCCGAAGGCCTGCTGCGCGTCGGTCTCGTCGCCCTCGGTGCAGATGAAGGGGCCGTCGCACACGCCGCTGTCCCGCGTGTAGTCGCCGACGCCGTAGGTGCCGCACGACGCGTCGTAGTCCGAGGGCACCTCGTAGTCGTAGCCGAGCTCGGGCGAGTCCTCGGCCTGGACGACGGCGCCGTCGGCCCAGACCTTGATGCGCCCGCTCATCCAGTTGTGGATGTGGCAGAAGTAGAAGAGGTCGCCGTCGTAGGCCTCGTCCGTGAGCGTGAGCTTGACCTCGTAGGTGCCCGCGTCGATCCAGTCCGCGCGCTCGAAGAAGAACTCGGGCTCGTAGGCGTCGAGGCCGAAGTCCTCGCCGCCGGCGCCGGCGACGTTGTCGTAGTCGCCGCCGACGTAGGCGCCGTTCTTGTAGTACATGGGCGCCTGGCACGTGTTGTCGTCGACGCAGGTCGAGCCGCTCTGCGAGATGCCCGGCTCGAGCTCGTCGACGTCCTTGTGCGCGCCGTCGGGGTAGTAGGCGAAGCCCAGGGGGTGGTACCAGTTGCTCGCGTCGGACTGCGAGAACGTGTATGTAACTCCGCGCTCCATGGCGAGGACGGGCATGGGCGTGTCGCCGCACTCGTCGAACTTGTAGTAGCCCGTCTCCGAGGCGTAGGGATCCAGCGTCACGTGGAAGTAGTTGTCGTCATCGGCGAAGCACCTATATGCGATGGGGCTGCGGCCAACATCGAAACGCACAAGAACGCGGCGCGAGACGGATCGGAGCTCGACGCGCCCGTGTCGTGCCCGTCCGCCGCGACGCTGGCGACGCAAAAGAAGCCCAACAAAACGGTGCGCATGCTCATCGTCGCTCGGAACGGAAGGCAATCGGTGTGGCAGCGAAGCAGCCCAAACAGGCACCACGCGCTCGCACGCTCGAGGGGCCCGGAATTCCGGACGGCAACGTTGACGACACCGTCTACTTCAACCTTAACGTCAAATGCCGCATCCTGCGCTCAGGGGGCCTTGGGGCTGATCATCTCCGCGGGCTTGACCCACTCGGCGAACTGGTCGCCCGTGAAGAGCCCGAGGGCCTCCCCCGCCTCGATGAGCGACGTGCCCTCCTGGTGCGCCTTCTTCGCGACCTTGGCCGCGTTGTCGTAGCCGATGTGCGGGTTCAGCGCCGTGACGAGCATGAGCGACGACGCCATGAGGTCCGCGATGCGACCCTCGTTCGCCGTGACGCCGACGACGCAGCGGTCGGCGAAGCTCATGGACGCGTCCGCGAGGAGGCGCGTCGACTCGAGGAGCGCCGCGGCCATGACGGGCTTGAAGACGTTGAGCTCGAAGTGGCCCTGGGCGCCGCCGAAGGTCGCCGCGACGTGGTTGCCGACGACGCGCGCCGCGACCATGGTCACGGCCTCGCACTGCGTCGGGTTGACCTTGCCCGGCATGATCGAGCTGCCCGGCTCGTTCTCCGGGAGCTGGATCTCGCCGAGGCCGCTCCGCGGCCCGGAGCCGAGGAGCCGCAGGTCATTGGCGATCTTGTTGAGGGAGCAGGCGACCGTGTTCAGCGCGCCGGACGCCTCGACGATGGCGTCGTGGGCCGCGAGCGCCGCGAACTTGTTCGGCGCCGTCTCGAACGGCAGGCCCGTCTCGTCGGCGATGAGCTTCGCGATGGCGACGTCGTAGCCCTCGACGGTGTTGAGGCCCGTGCCGACGGCCGTGCCGCCGAGGGCGAGCTCGTGGAGCCGCGGCAGCGCGTCCCGGACGCGGGCCTCCGACGCCTCGACCTGCGCCGCGTAGCCCGAGAACACTTGCCCGAGCGTGAGCGGCGTCGCGTCCATGCAGTGCGTGCGGCCGATCTTGATGACGTGGTCGAACTCCACGGCCTTGGCCTCGAGCGCGCTCCGCAGGTGCGCCAGCGCCGGCAGCAGCCGCCCCGAGAGCTCCGACGCCGCCGCGATGTGCATGGCGGTAGGAAACGAGTCGTTCGAGCTCTGGCCCATGTTGCAGTGGTCGTTCGGGTGCACGGGGTCCTTGGACCCGACCACGCCGCCGAGGAGCTCGATGGCCCGGTTCGCGACGACCTCGTTGACGTTCATGTTCGTCTGCGTGCCCGAGCCCGTCTGGTAGATGACGAGCGGGAAGTGGCCGTCCAAGTCGCCCGCGGCGACCTCGCCCGCCGCGGCCGCGATCGCGTCCGCGACCTCGGGCGCCAGCTTGCCCTGGGCCTTGTTGTAGACCGCGGCGCACTTCTTCAGCACGCCGAAGGCCCGCACGATGGGCAGCGGCATGCGCGCGCTCTCGTCGCCGATGGGGAAGTTCATCAGCGACCGCGCGGTCTGGGCGCCGTAGTAGCTCTCGCTCGGCACCTCCAGGGGGCCGAAGCTGTCCGTCTCCGTGCGCGTCGACAGCGGACGCAGCGCGGACCGCGGCGCCGCGCGGAGGAGGTTTCCGCGGAGGAGGGCCATATTCTCTGGTAGCAGCAGCAGCACTCGCTTGCCGGAGCTCTCTGAGCGGCCGAGGTCGCATGCTCGGCGGCCGAGCAGCACGCGCCATCAAGTTGACGGCAACGAGCTCCGAGCGCTGTGCGCACGGCTGTAGCTACGGCACCCTCGCGCCGCGGAAGCGCGGTCAGGAGACCAGATAAGAAGACAAGATTAGCGAAACGCGCCGGCCGTCAGGGGAAGTACTTCGCCAGCAGCCTCGCGGACACCGCCGCGGCCGTCGCGTCCGACGACGCGCAGAGCGGGAACTCGACGCGCGCGTGGTCCGCCTGGAACGCGCGGGCGAGGCCGTCGACGCAGGCCGCGTAGCCGCCGGCGTCGCCGAAGTGGTCCTCGTAGCAGCGCACGCGGCCGCCGTAGTAGTGTTTCACCAGGCCGCCCCAGGCCTTGTTCGCGTAGTCCTCGAGGGGCGGGCTCTGGGACGCGTTCGCGTGGCGCGAGCACGGCGCCGCGTCGCCCGCGCCGCCGCAGGCCGGGAGCCACGTCGTCACCTGCGCGCGCGCGACGCGGTCGTAGAAGGCCGCGTCGCCGCCGTCGCCCGCGGCGAGCGCGGAAGCGAGGTCGAAGTAGTCGGCCGCGCGGAGCGACGGCGACGCGCAGAGGAGCGCGTCCGCGTCGTCGTAGAGCGCCCGGAGCGCGGCGCCGGCGGTCCTCGCGGCCGCGGCCGTCGTCGCGGCGAAGAGCGGCGGCGCGAAGGTCGCGTCGGCGGCGCGCGACAGGGCCTCGCGCCCGACGTTCGCGACGTCGTAGTCGTAGGGCGCGCCCGAGAGGTTCGCGGCCGCGAGGCGCCGCCAGGCTTCCACGAGGGGCGCCGTCGCGTAGGCCGGCGCCGCGGGCGCGTCGGACGCGTCGTGGAGCCCCGGCGCGCTGAGCAGGCCGCCGCGCGCCTTCTCGCGCCAGAAGCCGTCGCCGCCGCCCGCGGGCTGCGCGTACGCGGACGCGGCCAGGGCCGCCCAGGCCGCGGCCGCGTCGTCGTTCTCATCACCGTAGCGCGCCGCCGCGTAGGCCGCCCACCAGTCGTCGAGCGGTCGCGTGCCGTTCCAGTTGGCGTCGAAGAAGTAGACCCAGTACGGCAGGTTCTGGTCGATGCCCTCGGGGAACGCGCCGACGCCCGCCGCGAGCGCGCCGCCCGCGTCGAGGCCCTCCGCGACGCCCGGCGGCTCCCCCGACACGTTCCCCGCGAGCTGGGCCACGGACATGCCCAGGTCCAGCGTGCCCCCGAAGTTCTGGAGCGCGCCGTACAGGAACGGCGCGCCCGCGGCGACGAGCACGCTCCGCAGCGGCGCCCACTCGGACCACATGTCCGAGACCAGAAGCCGGCCCGCGGGCACGGCGCCGACGTAGGCCTCGACGACGGCGCCGTCGCCCATGTTCAGGATCCAGCCCTGGTAGTGCCAGCGCGCGTCCGGGTCCGTCCGCGCCATCGCGCCGTACGCGCCCGAAGCGTGCGCGCGCGCGTCGTCCGGCGACCCGTACGCCCCCGCGTTCGACGGACCCCCCCGCCGCGCGGCGTACCAGGGCGGGTCGCCCGCGGCGAAGTAGCCGTCGGCCTCGTAGAAGTGCTCCGTCGCGTCGCCGACGCCGTCGCCGTCCGCGTCCGCGCCGAATTCCGCGACGACCCTTTCGAGGAACGCGTCGCCGATCGTAGCGAAGAGCGGGTCCGTCGCGTCGAGCCACGCGACGGCGCCGGACGTCCAGTGGGGCGCCTGGACCGTGATGTTCGCCTCCGGGAAGAGGTCCTTCAACGCCGGGGGCACGTTGCCCTGGAACGACGGTAAAACGGGCACCATGCCGAGGCCCCGCATGCGCGCGAGAATCCGCTTCGCGAGGGCGAGCTGCGCGTCGGCGAAGGTTCGAGGCAGGGGCCCGCCGACGCCGTGCGTCGACTGGCCCCGCGACCACGCGAGGTGCGCCGGGCCGTTGGACCAGTTCGCGAACGCCGCGTAGTCGACGCCGAGGTCCGCGTAGACGTCCGCGTAGAGCCGCTCCTGGCCCGTGTACGCGAGCGCCAGGTTGACGCCGTGGAGCGCGAGCCAGTCGAGGTGGCGGCTCCAGTCGTCCCAGGCCCACCAGGCCTGCGTGTAGGACGCCGCGCACACGTTCCACCCGTACGAGACGTCGCGGCGGCGCCGGTACGTCGTCGGCCCTTTGAGCGGCGGCCAGGCGGGCAGGCCGTTGGCGAGCCGCTGCGCGATGGCGACCTGGTCGCCGCCGGCGCGGTCCCAGCCGAAGGACATGCCGCAGCGCTCGCGGAGGTAGCGCGCGGCGCCGTAGGCGGCGTCGACCGCGGACGTCGCTCTGACGGCGACGACGGCCGCGGAGCCGTCGTCGTCGTTCGCCGCGTCCTCGAGGACGACGCAGAGCTTCGAGGCGTGGGCGTCGTCCGCGGCGCCGCAGTCGAGGCCCGCGTCGATGGTCACGGAGGCGAAGGGCAGCTCGTCGTAGGCGTCGAGCTCCAGGACGCGCAGGAAGAGGTCCAGCACCGCCGTGCCGTCGCCGCGGCCGGAGAAGTCGTAGTCGAGGCCCGCGGGGGCGGCCCGGGCGCCGGCGACGAGGGCGACGAGGGCGACGAGGCGGACCATTGGGCTGCCAGAAGCGCCAGAGCCGAGCCGCCGGGACAAAACTTGGATGAGAATCTGATGGCTGTGGAGATCGGCGAGCGCGAGCGAAAACAGGTTCCTCAAAAGGCGGACGAGCCGCGCAAGACCAACATGTTGAGCGCCGCCTTTTCGCGTGGCGCGGACCGCGTCGCCTCCGTCAAGGACGCCTGCCAGGCCGCGGGGGTCGTCATGGGCAACGAGCTCGCGAAGCGCTACGCCATCGAGCCCGACGCGACGGGCAGCGGCGGCCACGGCTACGGGTGGAAGTCCTACGCGGCGACGCGGAAGAAGGACGGGCTGGAGGTCAGCGTCTTCGTCTTCGACAAGTCGGCGCTGGAGAAGAAGCTGCGGGGCCAGGGCCGGGACCTCGTGCGCCAGATCGTCGACGTCATGCGGCGCGACGTCGAGGTCATGGCCGAGTACTCCGGCGTGGACCCCAAGGCGTTGGAGAAGGCGCGCGCGCCGGGCGCGTCCGGCGGCGCGAGCCTGCGGGACACGATGATGAGCGGCGTCACGGGCGTCGCCGTCGCGACGGCGACGAAGCGCGCGCCGCTGGGGTGCCTGCAGCTCATCGAGACGCTCGAGAGCCGCACCGCGGCGGTCTTCGTCGGCGAGCGCGTCGCGTGCTCGCTGGGCAACGCGGTCCACAATCTGTGGCCCAACGTCGACGCCGCGCACGTGCCCCGCGACTGGCTGAGCGCGGACCTGAGCGAGGCCGAGGTGTCGCGCGGCGGCGCGTCGCTCTGCGACGCGCTCATGGCCATGCGCGGCGTCGGCGGCCTCGCGCCGCGGTGCCACCTCGGCGTGTCGCCGGAGAACGTCTGGCTCACGAAGACGGGCGACTGGCGCCTCGGGGGCTTCGGGCTGAGCCTGCCGCTGCCGCCGGGCCAGTACGGCGTGCCGAGCCCCTACTTTGGCGGCGCGGCCGGCGCGGACGGCTACCAGGCCGGCGACGGCGCGGAGCTCGCGCTGCTCACGGGCGGGCCGCGGCTGAGCTACTGCGCGCCGGAGCTCACGGCCGAGGGCCAGCGCATCGTGTCCTGCGCGGCCGACGTCTTCAGCTTGGGCTGCGTGCTCTGGGAGGCCTACGGCAAGCGGGGCATGGGCAGCCGGGGCCAGCGGTCCGCGCCGCTGCTCGACGGCTGCGGCGACTCGCTCTACCGCCACCGGTCCATGGTCGCGACGAAGCTGGCGCAGAACCTGGACGTGTCGCTGCTCCCGCCGCTCGCGCGCGACGCCGTCGGCCGCGCGCTCGCGCCGGGCCCCGCGGGGCGGCCCGACGCGGCGGCGCTCCGGGGCTGCCCCGCGTTCCACGCGACGCCCGTCATGGCCCTCAAGGAGCTCGACGGTTTAGCGTCCAAGGACCCGACGGGCGCCATGTCGTTCCTCGGGTCGCTCGCGCCCATGCTCGACGAACACGCGCCCCCGGAGATGGCCGCGTGCTTCGACGACCGCGCGCTCAAGGTCGTCGTCGTGCCGAACCTGGACGCGGCGACGCGCGCGCGGCCCCAGCTCTGCGCGCACGCGTCGGCGGCGGTGCTCGCCTGCGCGAAGCGCCTCGACGCGGCGGACTTCCGGACGACGCTCCAGCCGCTGCTCGAGCGCTTCTTGGGCGACGAGAAGACGCCGCCCGCGGCGCTCCACGCCGTCGTGTCCCACGCGGGGCTGCTATTAGAGCGCGCGGACGCCGCGTGGGCCGCGACGCGCGTCACGGACGCGCTCTGCCGCGCGCTCCGCGAGGCGTCGGGCGCCGCGCTCGTCGACGCGGCGCTCGCGCAGCTGGGGGACGGCGACACGCTGGGCAGCAAAAGAGAGCGAAATTCCCAACTTCAAAGGCTCATATCTCGGCCGTTTTCCACTCGTTTCGGCTGATTTTTGGACGAGCGATCATCTCTCGGAACGGTCTCGAAGCGTGGATGCTTTTCAC